>Ga0070735_10003100_pt1 | contig 14676 bp, 8 predicted proteins | sample Coa_R1_FD_66443 | JGI IMG/M metagenome (GOLD analysis project Ga0070735, IMG submission 66443) | Surface soil microbial communities from Centralia Pennsylvania, which are recovering from an underground coalmine fire - Coalmine... | ecosystem: Environmental > Terrestrial > Soil > Unclassified ... | reverse complement strand
GAACAAATTAATCGCATGAAACCTACCATCCGCAACAAACTCGTCGGCGGATTGAGCTGCCTGCTGCTGGTGATCCTGGGAGTCGCGGCCATTGGCGGATTTTCGGTTTTTAGTCTGCGGCGCGACGCGCTTCAAGCCGTGCGTGTGGGCGCCCGGCTGAACGCGGAGTCCCTGGAAATCCAGGTGCATACCCTGCACGTTGAGGCGCAGGTGGGCGAGTATCTGGCCGCCGTCAAGATAATCGGTGTGGAGAAGGCCAGGCGAGTTTATCTGGACGAGGTGGAATTCGAGGAGAACGAAATCCAAAACCTGGCCGTGAATCTAATCAGGATCGCCCCCACGGAGGAAGCCCGCTCGAAGTTCACGCGCACGGCGATCGCCGTCATCGCCTACATGCAAGCGCTAGAAAACGTGGTGAAGGCTTCCGGGAAGGAGGGCTCCAACGAAGACTCCGACGTGGCCTTGGCCGCCTACACTGCCGCGGCAACCCACTTGCGTGAAGCAGCGGAGGACGGGCAAGTCGCCGGCCACGAAGCGAGCCTGACAGCGCAGGAGCGAATCGAGACCACCATCCAGCGATCCGGCGTGCTGGTCTTTGGGGTGTCCTTGTTCGGGCTGATTCTGGCGCTGGGGCTGAGCGTGACGCTTTCCCGCGCCATCCTGGTGCCCGTGCAGCACCTGAAGGATGTGGCTGAAAATGTGAGTCTCGGGAATCTGGATTTGAAGGTACATCGCTTTTCGGACGACGAAATCGGAGACCTCGCGGATTCGTTTTCCCGCATGGTGACCGCCGTGAGGTTTTTTCGTTCCGAAGCGGAAGCTTTCGAGGCGGAAGCCGGGGCGCAGCGGGAAGGGTGATGAGCGAAATTGATGAGCGAAATACTGGACAAGGTCATCGCCGTCAGCAAACCCTACTTCGGACCGGCAACGCAGTCGTTTCTTAGCCGGCAGTGCAAGAAGCATTTGAATATCGAGCTGAATTCATTGACTGAGTCGCACCTGGAAGAATTGGCGGTCTGGGTCAAGACGTCCGGCGCGCTGATCATGGATTCGGCGAAGGCCGCGGACGTGGCGCACAAGATCGCCGGCTTGCGAAGCGTTTCCGCCCCGGGGGAATTTATTCCGGGCCGTCACAGTCGTTAACATTGTCCTTCTACTTTTTCACTCCGCGCCCTCCTCTTCGCCACTGCGATTTCCAGGAGTTTTAGCGTTCGGCCTTCCCGGTGGAGTCTTCCGCAGCGCCCTGGCATGGCAATTCGAGCGGCAATTCCAGCGGCATTTGAGGCGTCTTCGAGTAGAATCCTTCGAGACATGAACGCCCGACGGATGCGCAAGCCAGCGCTGGCGGCAGCCTTGCTGGCGATTTCGCTGGCGCTCGCATGGGTCGCCTATGCCCAGAGCGATTGGTCCGCGCCGGACACTGCGGCGATCGGCAGGTTCCGCGAAGAGGGCGTACAGCACTCGCACATCATGGACGTGCTGGGCTATCTGACCGATGTGTACGGTCCGCGCCTCACGAATTCTCCGAATATCCGCGAGGCCGGCGAATATGCCGTCAAGACGCTCAGCTCGTGGGGCCTTGCGAACGTGCATGAGGAGGCCTGGGGGCCGTTCGGGCGCGGCTGGTCCAACGAACTTTTCGAAGCCAACGAAATTGCTCCGCGCCATTTTCCGTTGATCGCCTATCCCAAGGCGTGGACGCCCGGAACGAACGGCGCGGTCACGGCCGACACCATATACGCCAAAATCGAAAAAGAAGAAGACTTCGCTTATTTTCGCGGCAGGCTGCGGGGGATGTTTGTGCTGACCGCCCCGTTGCGTGTGATCGAGCCGCAGTGGGATGCGCCGGCGCACCGCTTCACCGATCAGGAACTAACGGACCTGGCGCAGCCGCGGCCCGCTGAGGCCCCGCCGGATCGCGCAACGCTCGATCGCCAGCGCAAGCAGCAGGAATTCAACGCGAAGCTCGTGAAGTTTTTGACCAGCGAAGGCGCAGCGGCGTGGCTGGAACCCGCGCCGCACGACGGCGGCACGCTCACCGTGATGGGCGGGGGCTCGCGCGATCCCAATGATGCGCCAGTACTTCCACGCGTGGCCATGGACATCGAGCAGTACGGGCGCATCTTCCGCACGCTGGAAAAAAATATTCCGGTGACGCTGCGGATCAACATTGCCAACAAGTTTTATGACGAGAATCTGGACTCGTTCAACATCGTCGCGGAAATTCCGGGCACAGACAAGCCCGAGGAAGTGGTGATGCTGGGCGCGCATTTCGATTCCTGGGCGGCCGGCGCGGGCGCGACGGACAATGCCGCGGGCTCCGCGGTGGTGATGGAGGCCATGCGCATTCTGAAAGTGTGCAACGCGAAAATGCGGCGCACTGTGCGGCTCGCGCTATGGACCGGCGAGGAAGAGGGGCTCCTCGGATCGCGCGCTTACTTGATGCAGCATTTCGCGGATCGCGCTTCCATGCAACTGAAGCCCGATCACGCCCGGGTGTCCGCCTATTTCAACGTGGACAACGGCACGGGAAAAATTCGCGGAATTTATTTGCAGGGCAATGAGGCCGCGCGGCCCATTTTCCAGAAGTGGATGGAGCCGTTCAAGCCCGACGGGATGACGACGCTATCGGCGCGCGGCACCAATGGCACGGATCATGCGGCCTTCGATGAGGTCGGCCTGCCCGGGTTTCAATTCATTCAGGATCCCATCGAGTACGAAACGCGCACGCACCACACCAACATGGATGTGTATGAGAGAGTTCAGGCGGCGGACTTGAAGCAGATGGCGGTGATTGTCGCTTCGTTCGTGTATATGACGGCGAACGCGCCGGAGTTGCTGCCTCGAAAACCTTTGCCCAAGAGGTAGGTGAAGGTAGGACAGGCTTCAGCCTGTCTGGTTTAAATTTGCGATAGCTGAAATCTAAACCTGACAGGCTGAAGCCTGTCCTACTGGGAGCTCTTGTTATTCTTGCTCAGCCGCCGGTAATACTCCGCCACCGATTCCTCGTATCCTTGCGGCACTGATTTTGTGTCGCCGCTGCGCACTTGCCCGGTGTCTTTGTCATCGATCTGGCGGCGCAACTGCAATTCCAGTTTATCGACGTCGGCTAGAACCTGCGAATGCAGCTGCTCAACGAGCGCCGGGTTGCCGGGGAAACGGCTGGGATCGAGGCGCGCCATTTCCTGAATCAGTTCCTGCACCTGCTTGGACATTTCGGGATCTTCGCGCACGGCCTGGCGCAACTGGTTCAAGTCGCGCAGGCTGTCATCATAGGCGCGCTGCGTGCCGATCGGCGAATTGTCCGGCTGCACCGGCGGACCTCCGCGCGGCGTGTTGTTTCCAGTGTCCAGATTGCCGTATATCGTTCCGTAGGCTCCGCCGCCGTTGTTCTGATTGCCGTACGCTGAGCCGTTGTTGCCGCCGCTATCTCCGCCGCCGATTCTCGCGCCGGGTCCACCGTTGGGGCCATAGCCGCCCTGATTGCGGCCGAATTGCTGCCCGCCATTCTGCCCTTGCCCCTGGCCTTGACCTTGTCCCTGCGCTTGTCCCTGACCTTGACCTTGTCCGCTCTGTTGCCCCTGCCCGGGTTGGCGTCCTTGTCCATCACGTGACCCAGGCCCTAGCTGGTTGCGCAGGCGCTCCACGCGATTGAGCGCGGTTTCCAGCCCCTGCTGCGAATCGTTGCCGGGTTGCGGCGCGGAACCCATGGCCTGCTGCGCATCTTGCAATCCTTTTTCGAGGCGCTGCATTCCGGCGGCAATTTCCGGTTCCATGCCGTTGGCGTTGGGATCGATGCCGCGGCGCATCCAATCGGCGCCGCGCTGAATGCGCGCGCGTAGATCGGACTGCTGCATGTCGCCAAGTGCTTCGCGCAGCTTGGTGGACGCGGCGCTCTGATTGTTGGTGGCCAGTTCGCGAGCGGTGTCCTGCAGATTTCTTTCCAGGCCGCCCAGGTCGTTGGCCAGCTTCTCGCGGTCATCGGCCAATTTCTTGCGCTCCTGCGCGCCGGCCTGCGCCCCGCCCAGGCCTTGTCCAAAGGCCTGCTGGATGCGGCCTACCTGATTGCTCTCTTCCTGTTTCAGGCGGCTGGCTTCTTCGGCCAGTTGGTCAACTTTGCTGGAAGACTGCTGCTGGCGCATGCTGCCGAGCAGGTCGGTAGCTTCCTTCAAGCGGTCGGCGGCGCGGCGCGCGGCGGCTTCACTCTGCTGCGGAGAAGTCGCGCGGCGCATGTCATCGGTGGCCTCGCGGAGGCGGTCTAGCGATTGCTGCACGCGCGGGTCTCCCGATTTTCCGCCAGCGCCGGATTGACCAGACGAAGCGGACTGTTCCGACGAGCCGGATCCCCCGCCGGATGCACCGGAAGATCCAGACTGCCCGGAAGAGCCCGACTGTCCCGAGGAGCCGGAAGCCGAATTGCCCTGCTGTGAACCGGACTGCGATCCCGACTGCGAACCGGATTGTCCGTTTTGGCCGTTGTTGCGCGCCATCTGCTCCATCTGGCGTTGCAACTCCTCAGCCTGGCGGCGCAGCATTTCCTGCTGCCAGCGCTGTTCGGAGCTTTGCGCATTGCTGCTCTGCTGGCGTGCCAGTTCTTCCTGCCGCTTCGCCAGTTGGTCGAGTTTCTGCAGGGCCTCGTCAATTTCTTTTTGCTGCTGGCTGGCTGAGCCGCCGGCAGTCTGGGCCGTCTCATACTGGTTTTTCTCGGTGTCCAGTTCCAGGTCGAACAAACTCGCGAGATCGCGGCCTGCCCCGCCGCCCGCTCCGCCACCGCCGCCGGAGCTGCCGAAAGCGACTTCAATCTGGCGGAAGGTGGCCTCCGCGCGCAGCAGATTCTGCAGCGCCTTCTGCTCGCTGGGCATGGCCTCTTTCCACTTCTGCTGCTGCAATTGTTCGGCGGCAGGACCCATGGCTGCGGCGGCCGCGTTCATGTCCTTTACGAAACTGTTGAACTCTTCATTTTCCTGGGACAGTTCGCGGCTTTGCATGCGTCCGGCAAGGGATCGCGCCTGTTCGCCAAGCTTAGCCTGCACTCCGGAGAGGAATTTCGCGGCGTCAGCCGCTTCCTGCTGCGTGGCTTTCTTGTCGCCCTGATGCTTCCAGGTTTCGGCGATGATTTCTTTTTCGCGTTGCGAGATGTCGTTCTGGTCGTTCATCCCGCCGCCACCGCCTCCACCCCCGCCGCCTGCGGCCTGCGATTGGGTGAACTCGCGCTCGAAGGGATCGGCCTGGATGAAGGAAATATCCGTGCGCGATTCGGAGTGCGCATCCTTGGCCACGGCGTAAAGGCTTACGACGTCGCCCGGCACCGCTTTGAAATCCTCCAGCGAAAGAACCGTGGAACCGTCGGCCTGCTTCACGCCTTTCGTCTTCAGCAAATCGACGGTTTGCTCGGGCCCGCCGTTCACCGAGTAGTGCAGCGTCATGTCCGCGACACCGAATTCATCGTCGGCCTTCACCGCGACAGTTACTTCCTCGATGGGGCTGGCGCGGTAATCGTGGCCGGGACGCGCGATGAGTACGTTGGGCGGCTCGGCTTTTCGCGCTTCGATAAAGAAATCGTTGGAGAGGCGCACCGGCTGGCCCTGATCGAGAGCGGCGACGTGATATACGCCGTCTTTTTCCATGCGCACGGTGGCTTTGTAGACATTTCCTTCGCCGCCGGTCACACGGATTTGCTGGTCGTCATTCACCACCAGCAAGCCGTCGCGCATGGGCTTGTCGGTTTCGATTTCCAGGTCGGCGTCGGTGCCCTCGACGGCGCGCAAATCGCCGCCGCGCTCCTCAGTCACGTTCTGCAGGTGCGTCCAGGAGGGATAGCGGTAGGTCACCTTTACATTTTTCACGTTGGGCAAATCGAGGACGTGAATGTTGAAATGCTTGGAGTCCAGCGGACCGGCCTCAACATAGTATTCGACGCTTTCGGGAAGGCCGCCAAAAACAAATTGAAAGCCGGAGCCGCCGGCCTGCGGCCGCATGGTCACCTGGTCCCATTTGGAGGCGCTTTGATAGCGCGCGTAGAGACGCACATTTTGCGTTTGCAGGCCGATCAACTGCGCCGTCACCATCAGATCGGAATTGCGGCGCACCGAAATATCGCCGGGCACCACTTGAATGTCATAGAAAGGCGCCGTGCCGCTATGCGGCGTCGCCGCCCACAGCAACGCGGCTCCCTCGCCCAGGAAACCCGGTCCGGCCAGAATCAGCCACAGGAGAATCAGCAGGGACACCGCGCCGACGCCGAGAAACGTGGCCAGCTTCTTGTCCGGCACCAGCGACTTGGGCTCCGCGGCGCGCGCCACGTTCAGTGTATCGAGGGCCAGCAAGTCCAGAAACGGCTCGCGCTTCTCCGCATCGCGCTCGGCGAAAGTCACCAGGCGCTGTTTGAATTCCGGATACAGCGCTTCGGCCTGGCGCACGGCGCGGCGGCGGTTCAGCGCAATGAGCGGCAGCGCAATTCCAAAAGTGACAGCCAGAACCAGCGCAAACAGCAACGCTACACGCGCGCTAGTGATGCTCCACCGGGAAAAGGCCAATGCGTTGGTGATCAGAACGAGGACAACCGTGGCGGCCAGCGCCACAGACGTGAGGATCGCGGCTCCGCGGAACATCGCGCCCAGGCGCAGCCGTCTCTCCAATTGGTGAATATAGGAGTTGAGCTGGTCCCTGAAGCTCATAAGTCCTCCTGCTGCTGGGAGCCTAGGTAGCGGTCCGCAAGCAGGGATTCGGCGATCGCCGCGGCGAAGACTAGAAGCATAATATACCACCATACACGGTAGGGCTGCTTCTGTTCCTCGGCGGCACCTCCGGCGGCTTGCGCGGCTGTTTCCGCACTTGGGTTGCCCCGCCACAGCGCCTGCACATCGTCCGGGATTACTTCCAGATTCGATTCGCGGCGGTCGGGATTCACGCCGATCACATTGTGGCGCCCGTTCGCCAGCTGCAATTCGTAGAATCCGGCGCTGGCCAGCCGGAATGTTTGCGCGGAAGTGGATTCCTTCAGCGAGAGAGGCCGCTGGCCTTGCGGGTCGATCACCTGAACGCCCACCGACTGTTCCTTGGAGCTGCGCAGCTCCAGGAACGAGTCCACCACGCGTGCGCCGCTGCGTCGCTCGGTGCCGGACAGATAGAGCGCCGTTTGCTCCACAAACGGCACGAACACCGGATGCAGCGGAAAATCATTGGTGAGATTGTCGAGCCCAGAAGCGAACAGCAGGACGTTGCCTTCGCCGATTTTCTTTTCCATCAGCAGCGGTGTTCCGTCGGTGAGGTGGGCGATCACGCGGGCGTCTCCGGGATCGACTTTCACCGCGAAATAAAATTTCACGCCGGCCCAGTGGTCGGCCTTCTCGACGGAAGGGTGGGAAGGGTCGGCGTCCGCGACGTTCAGATAATGATCGCCTGTGCGCGAATAATCGTGGGAGTCCTGAATGTTGCCGCCAAACACCGGGACGCGCGCGCTGTGCGACGCGGACGTGCCCTCAGCGATCCACACGCTGCCGCCGCCCTGCACGTACCGCACCAGCGCGCTCTCCAGGCCCGATGGCACCGAAATTAAGTCGGAAAGCACCACAAACGCATACTTGGAGAGTTGCTGATTCGCGGCATCGCCGGCGCTCACGACGTCCAGCACGAATGCCGATTCCACGGCCGAACCGAGCGCGGAGCGAAAGTACAGCGGTGAACGCGAGTCGCCGGCATCCGAAACGAACAGCGCGTGGCGCGGGTCGGTGCGCTCGACGGCAAAGATGCTTACATCATCCGCGGGAAAAGTGTCCGCCGAATCGATGCGCACTTCGCATTTTGTAAAACCATACGGGACGTCAAGCGACTGGAATTCAGCTGTCGCGCGGCCATTCGCAGGGACATTCACGGTTTTGGTGGCAGCGGTTTTTCCGTTCAGCACCAGTGAAACCGTGCGCGTGGCCGCCGGCGTGCCGAATCCGGCGATCACCGCCTGCACGCGAGCCTTTTTCGGATCCCAGACTTGCCCCGGAGCATTGACGCTTTCCACGGTCCAGTTGGGCACGGCGTCCTTTACCACCGGATGCAGCACCAGCGTGACGTTCGCCGGCAAGGCCAGCTCCGAAAAATTTCCCGGCATGGCCGATTTTTGCATATCACTGAAAAAGTGCAGCTCGATCGGCGTCGGAACGGTTTCCGCCAGCGAACGCACCGCGCGCGCCAGCTCGCCGTAGCTCGCGCGGGAATCGCCCGGCTGCAGGTTGTCCACGGCGGCGCGCAAGGCGCCCGGATCGAGCGAGGCTTGCGTCAGCACTTGAATCTGCGAGCCGAGCGCCATTACCTGCGCCTTATCCGTGGGCCTGCGCGAGGACAGCACCGACAGCGCTTCGCGCTTGGCGTCGGCCAGGCGGTTTCCGGCACGCATGCTGAACGAATTGTCGATCACCAGCAGCTCCAGCTTTTCGCTGTTCATCTTTGCGGCGGTGCGATTGATGAAAGGATTGGCGAAGGCCAGCGCCAGCAGCAGGAACAGCAGCGCGCGCAGCGAAAGCAGAACCAGGTAGCGCAGGCGGCGATGCTTGATCGAGCTCTGCGTGCGCCGCTCAAAAAACATCAGCGAGCTGAACGGGCGCGGCGTGGTGGTGTGCCGCCGCAGCAGGTGCACATAGAACGGAATGGCCAGTGCGGCAAAGCCAGCGAGAAACCAGGGAGCGAGAAGGCCCATCTAGTCCCTCCCCTGGCGGATGGTGAGATATTCGCGGAGGGCGTCGTCCAGCGGCCGGTCGGTGACCAGCAGGTGGTAGTCCATTCCCGCGCCGCGCGTCTTGTCGCGCAGGGCTTCGACGTGCGCGTCAAACTTCTTGCGGTACTCGTCGCGCACGTAATCCGGCGTGATTTCGATGCGATCCTGCGTTTCCAGATCGATCAGCGTCGAGGGCTCCTTGATCTCCGGCCGGATTTCTTTGGGATCGAGGATGTGAAACAGCACCACTTCGTTTCCGTGAAAGCGCAGCGGCTCGACGGTGCGCACGATATGTTCCGGCGAATCGTAGAAGTCGGAAATAAAAACGACGATGCCGCGGCGCCGCAGAAACTGCTGAAAATGATCGAGCGGCTTGGCGAAATCGGTCCGCGCATGGGGCTCGGCGTGTTCCAGGCCGCTGAGCAGGCGAGGCAGCTGGCCCTGCCGCGTGGACGGGCGGATGTAGGTGCGAACCTCGTCATCGAAAACGATCAGCCCGGCGGCGTCGCGCTGATTCTGAATGGCCAGATAAAAGAGGGATGCCGCGGTGAAGCGCGCGTAGTCCATCTTGCTCACCGCGTGGGAGGAAAATTTCATGGAGTTACTGGCGTCCAGCAGCACGGTGAGGATGCTGTTAGTTTCGCCGCGGTAGCGCTTCAGGTAGGCGCGTTCGGTGCGCGCGAAGACGTTCCAGTCCACGTGCCGCAAATCGTCGCCCGGAGAATACGCGCGGTATTCCGCGAATTCCTGGCTGAATCCGAAATCCGGCGAGCGGTGCAGGCCGTTGACGAAGCCGTCGACCACGGTCTTCGCCACCAGATCCAGGCCGGAGATTCCGGCGAGCACGGAAGGATCGAGAAAGCGCTGCAGCATGAATCAACCTTCTTTCAAATCCCTTGCAAGCCAGGCCACCCAAGCATTGTCATTCTGAGTGAAGCGAAGAATCTCTCTTCGATTGCCCCCGCGTCACGGATCGATGTCTCGACGTCACAACACCACAGAGAGATTCTTCGCTTCGCTCAGAATGACAGGCCTCAGGTGGCACAGCCACTTAACCCTTCGGGGGCGGCATGTGTTCCAGCAACTGCCGCAAAATTTCGTCCGAATCGATGCGGTCCGATTCGGCGTGGAAGTTCAGTAGGATGCGGTGGCGCAGCACCGGGATTGCCAGCGCCTGAATGTCCTCGTACGCCACGTGGTAGCGCCGGTGCGCCAGCGCCCGCGCCTTGGAAGCCAGTACGATGAATTGCGCCGCGCGCACGCTGGCCCCGTAGTTCACATATTTTTTCACGAAGTCCGGAGCGGCCCCGCTGTTGTGGCGCGTGGCGCGCACCAGGTTCACAACGTACTGTGCCAGCGACTCGCCGATCGGCACCATGCGCACCAGTTGCTGGAAATCCAGAATCTCCGCCGCGGAAGTGACCGCTTCGACCTGCGCCACGCTGGTCGTGGTGGTCAGGTCCACCACTTTTACTTCGTCCGCGGCGCTCAGGTAGTCGAGAATCGTATTGAAGAGGAAGCGGTCCAACTGCGCTTCCGGAAGCGGGTAGGTGCCCTCCAGTTCGATCGGATTTTGTGTGGCCAGCACGAAGAACGGTCCGGGCAGCTTGTAGTAATTCCCGCGCACGGTGACCGAAAGCTCCTGCATGGCCTCGAGCATCGCCGATTGCGTTTTGGGCGGCGTGCGGTTGATTTCGTCGGCCAGCACCACGTTCGCGAAGATTGGCCCGGGCACGAACGTCCAGCGGCGGTGTCCCGTGGTCGGATCTTCCTCAATGATGTCCGTGCCGGTAATGTCCGAGGGCATCAGGTCCGGCGTGAACTGGATGCGCTTGAACGCCAGCCCCAGCGTTTGCGCGATGGTGCGCACCATCAGCGTTTTCGCCGTGCCCGGCAAGCCGGTGATCAGGCAATGGCCGCCGACGAACAGGGAAATCAGCACCTGGTCGAGCACCTCTTCCTGCCCGACGATCACCTTGCGTACCTGGCCCAGAATGTTGTCGCGCGCGGTCTGAAAGCGCTCAATGCGTTTTTTCAGTTCCGCGGAATCCGGATCGAGCTGTGCGATGGAGGCCATTTTTATTTCCCTTCGTTGGAGTCCTTCAATTGCAACAGCAATTTCTGCGCCGGGCGGAAATCAGGCGCGACTTCCAGTGACGCGAGAACGTGATCCTCGGCCTTGTCCTTCTGGCCCGCGGCGAAATAGGCGCGGGCGGCGTTGAATTGCGCGGAGGCCTTGTCCAGCGGGCCCATGGCGATCACCGCATTGTATTCTCGAATGGCGCCGGGAAAATTGTTTTGCGCAAACCACAGGTCGCCGAGACGGTGGTGAAGGTCTTCATCCGTCGGAAAAATGTAATTCAGTCGGTCCAGTGTTGCCGCGGCCTCGGCGGGCTTGCCTAGATCCTGCTCGAGCGATGCCAGTTGCTTCAAGGCCGGCGGATTGTGGCCGCCGATTTTTTCGTACGTGGTGAGAATCGCAGCGGCGGCGGCTTTATCGCCTTTGGCGATGTCTGCGTCGGCCATGAATTCGTAGGGATTCGCGGGATAGATATAGTCCGGATAGAGGCTCCGCACTTCGTCGCCTTCCTTCAGCACCGCGTCGTAATCCTTGCTCTTGGCCTTGGCCGCGAGATCCTTTAATTTCGTGCGCCACTCGTCGAAATTGGCCACCGTTTTGCCCACGTCCTTGTCCAGCCACTCCATGAATTGCTTGTCAAAATCCTCCGGCGCCATTCCGAGGTTGTCGCGAATCACGTCAGGCGTGGTCTTGTGCGCGGCGAACGAATGAACCATGTCCAGCAGTTTGTCCGCGCCCCAGCGTTCCTTGATGTAATCGCAGATGCGCCCGGCCTGGTAATAGGACACGATTACCTGGTTGGGATATTCCGGGCGCACGAATCCGCGATCCATTTCCGCGACGGGCAAAAGTTTTTTTTCACGGATGGCCACCAGAATATCGGGAGTGATGCGATCGCCCCATTCGGGCGAAGCTTCCGTTTCTTCGTGCACCGCGAGCCCCTCCGTAAACCAGCGCGGCACGCGGAAATTGGTCGCCGTCAAAATATAAACGTGGCTCATCTCATGCCACAGCGTGCTGGCCCACAGAAATTCGCCCGGAGGGCGCCCCGAAGGGCTGTCCATGGCGATCACGAGGCCAAACGTGACGCCCAGCGCGCCGAGGCCGGGCATACCCATGGTGCGCACGGCGAAGTCTTCATGGTCCGGGTACACCTCCACCTGCACCGGGCCGGGCAGCGTCATCTTGTATTTTTTGTTGTAGGTGGCGATGATCCGCTTCATTTCCTCGTCAAAGTACGGGCGCAGAAGATCCGCTTCCTTCTTGTTGAGCTTGAGGATGGTATCGCCCTCTTTGAGCGTAACGAAATTCTTGTAACTGTCCAGCAGGCGCAGGCTGTTGACCGTCTCTTCGTTGCGATAGCCGTTGGCGTAGCACATTTCCAACTGCTGGCGCGGTTCCTCTTCCTGGCCCAGGCGCATTAGGTTGATGCCCAGCTGCGCGCGAGCCGACCACAGCTTCGGACTCGCTTCAATCGCCTTGCGGTAATACGCGATGCCATCCACGTAGCGGCGATTCAGCACCAACTGGTCGGCGACCAGCGCGTAGCCTTCGCCGTACACCGGATTGATCTGGCGGATTTTTTCGAGCCAGGCATCGGGTGAGCGGTCGGCGAGCAGTTCAATCGCCGCGTGAATGGCCATGGCGTCCAGCGCTTCGGGGGAAATTTTCAGCGCCTGGTCGGCTTCGTCGAAGGCTTTGGTGACGTCGTTGTCTTCGAGCTGCAGGCCGGCCATCAGTTCGTGCGCTTCGTACAGCTTCGGATCGAGCTCGATCGCTTTTTTCGTGTACTCGATGGCCTTGCTGTCAAATCCGTCCGCGCTGACGAGCGCCAGCCCGTAGTATGCCTGCGCATTTTTTGGATCGCGCTGCAGCGCTTCGCCGAAAAGATTGTCGGCTTCAGTGTTGTTGAAGCGCTCGTGCATCAGGCGTCCCCAGCGCACGCGGATCATCGCATTTTGCGGAGACTCGCCGGAGGCCTGGCGAAACTGGTTGTTGGCTTCCTCGTACTGTTCGAGGCCCCAGAAACCCTCGGCGCGGGTGAAGGCATCGCGCGCGGTGGTCAGCGATTCATAGCACTTTTGCGCTTCGGGCCGGTGGCCGTGCTTGCGCAACGCATGGCAATCGTCGGGCGTCGCCGACCATGCGAGCCCGGCGAAAGAAAAACACGCCGCGCACACCACGCCGCGGAAGAAAATCCGCGCGGCGCGATGCGTGGCGAGTCCGTTCATTTGTCGAGATCCCCCTGCACGCGCGCCAGCTCCACCAGCGCATCGGCAAGCTGCTTCTTATAATCTTCCGCGGCCATCGCCGCTTTCTGGTATTTCAGCAGATCGATTTTGCGCTCCAGCTCTTCCTTCTTATCCAGCAGCGCCCGCTTGGCCGGATCGTTGGCGGCCTTTTGCGCCGATCCGATGCGCAGAATCGTAAAACTCGCGGCCAGCTGCCCTTCGCCGCTTTCCGTTGAGGCGACGCGCACGGCCTCTTTCTTTCCGGTGTCCTCGAAAACAGGGTGCTCGGTCGCCAAGCGCTTCTGCGATTCGTAGAACGCCGCGGTCTTGCGGTCGGCGTAGACAAACGCTTCGAGCGCCGTGATGCTTTCGTTCTTATCGGTGTCCGCGGAGGTGTCGCCCAGCGCGTCCACCCAGTAGCGCGCGAAGACGGTGGCATTTTTTTCCGTGCCGGTTTTTGTCGCGGCGATGACCACGCGCCCGGCCCGCTGCAGCGCGCCGATCGAGCCGCCGCTCGCGCTGGTGGTATTCACGATCAACTGGCGCTTGGCGGGAATGCGGTCGCACAAAATGGCCAGATCTTCGCCGGAAATATCCGGGCCCGGCAGATTGAATTTGTACTGTTCGCCGTCGTACGAACCGTGACCGATCAAGATCAGCGTAAATTCGTCGTCGGGCTTCGCTTCGCGGGCGATCTGCCCGAGCGTGTCAGTGAGCTTGGCCTTGGTCGAGTCGCTTCCCGTGAACGTGTAGACATGCGCATCGTTGGCCGCGGCCTTGAAGAGTTTGTCCAAATCCTTGGCCAGCGCGGTGAAGCGCTGCTCGTAGTCGGGCTCGCCGCCGAGGCCGGCGACGGTGATGTAATACGGCGCGGCCTGAGCGCCGCGCGCGCAAAATCCGGCGAGCGAGGCGCAAAGCACCGCAAGCAAAGGAATTTTTCGCCGTAATTTCGCGCCTATGTGCATTCGTATCGCCTCAGGAAGCGAGTAGGACAGGCTTCAGCCTGTCTGGTTTAGATTCTCGTCCACTTCGATTTAAACCAGACAGGCTAAAGCCTGTCCTACTCAAACCACCCCCCACTTTCGACGCAGCAGCCATTCCGTGGACGGCAGCAGCAACAACAGCAAAAACACGATGGGCATGTTCCACAGTTCTTTCGTATCGCGCACCGTGATGCCCGCTTCCGAATAGGAAATTTCGCTGGGAAGGCGCGAAACATCCTGCGGCTTCCAGTAGCGCCCGCCGGTCTCCGCGGAAAGTTTTTCCAGCAAATCGCGATTCTGCTCGGTGTGGAAATTTTCGGCGACGCCGTCCATGCGCGCGAAGTTCAGGACGTCACGCCCCAATTCATCCTTGTCGCGCGTGGCCACCACTTCCGTGAGATACGATCCCTGCTGGTCCGCCGTCCAGTCCGCATGGAACGTGCCCGGCGTGTTCGGGTCCGGCGTCATTTCAATTTGCGCCGCCGAGCCGCCCGGGCCGAGGATGTGCGCCTCGACGTGGGCATCCGCGGCGGGCAGAAAATTCTTGTCGCGCACGTCGGCGGTAAATTGCACGCGGCCATCGTCCAGCAGCATCTGGTTTGGGACCGTCGCCACCACGCGGCCCGGTGTGTCCGTCACCAGCCAGCGCAGCAACTGCTGCCAAAATTCTTCGTG
>Ga0070735_10003099_pt1 | contig 14679 bp, 14 predicted proteins | sample Coa_R1_FD_66443 | JGI IMG/M metagenome (GOLD analysis project Ga0070735, IMG submission 66443) | Surface soil microbial communities from Centralia Pennsylvania, which are recovering from an underground coalmine fire - Coalmine... | ecosystem: Environmental > Terrestrial > Soil > Unclassified ... | reverse complement strand
TGACACCAGGCATGACAGGACAACGGCCAAAATACGACGGCTCATGACAGTGCGAAACCTCCGAGAAAAAGCGAATTCTTAGTGTTGGTTAATAAAAGGACGGGCGCACTGGTACTTTGCGCAATTGGCTGTTACCGGGTTCCGCACAAAATGCAATGCAGCCTGTCCTGAAGGACGGCTGTCCGTTGGTACAGGTAAAATGAGAAACTGAACGAAGTCTGTGGGTGCGGGCGGCCCGTATGGTTCGCGCGACTGCGGAGCTGTTCGGAAAATTACGGGAGACAATCCTTGAGATTCATCGCGGTAACTTTGCTTGCTGCCGTTCTGACGTGTGGGGCGAGGGGACAAAAACCGGTTCCTATCGCGCCGGCACGCGTGGTACAGGAAGTGCGCGACTACCGGATGGACCACGAGGACCGCATCGTGCGCGAGCTGGCGGAATTTCTCTCCATCCCGAATGTGGCAAGCGACACGCCGAACATCCAGAAAAACGCGGAGCATCTCGTCGAAATGCTGGAAGCGCGTGGGATCGAAACCCACCTGTTGCCGATCACGGGACGAGGGCCCGTGGTGTTCGGCAAGTTGATCGCGCCGGAGGCAACACACACGGTGATTTTTTATGCGCACTACGATGGCCAGCCTGTCGATCCAGCCGCATGGACCGATGGCACGCCGTTCGAACCCGTCCTGCGAAGCGATGCGATTGAGGCGGGCGGAAAACGTATTCCCTTTCCGGAGAATAGCGCGAAGCAGCCGGCGCTCTACAAGGACGACTGGCGGATTTATGGGCGTTCGTCTTCCGACGATAAGTCGCCGATTGTAGCGCTGCTGGCGGCGCTCGATGCATTGCGTGCCAAGCAGATTCGGCTAGGAGTGAATTTAAAAGTAATTTTTGAGGGCGAAGAAGAAGCCGGATCAACAAACCTCGCGCACACTTTGGAGTTGCACAAGAATCTGTTGGGAGCTGACTTGCTGATCACCGCGGACGGACCGGTGCATCAATCGGGACGACAGCTTGTTTTCTTCGGAAACCGCGGCGATATCGGACTGGACATCACGGTCTACGGGCCGGTACGAGCGCTGCACAGCGGTCACTATGGAAACTGGGCGCCGAATCCGGCGATGGAACTTTCGCGACTGCTGGCCTCGATGAAGGATGCGGATGGACGCGTTTTGATCGACGGTTACTACGATGACGTGACGCCTTTGAGCGATCTTGAGAAGAAGACACTCGCCGAGATGCCGGTGAATGACGCCGATCTTGAAAAGGAACTGGGAATCGCGAAGCCCGAAGGCGCGGGGAAGAAATTAGTCGAGTTATTGCAAGAGCCTTCTCTCAATGTCCGCGGCATTGCCAGCGCGTATGTTGGAGAGAAAGCGCAAAACGTGGTTCCGGACAAAGCCGAGGCTTCCATCGACGCGCGGCTCGTGAAGGGCGAAGATCCGCGAAAGAAGTTCGAGCAGATTACGGCGTTCATCAAGAAGCAGGGATATTTTGTGATTGACCACGAACCATCGATGGAGGAACGGCGCACGCATGCGCTTATCGCGAAAGTGGTTGACCAAGGCGGCTATCGAGCTTCTCGTACCGCGATGGATTTGCCTGTGTCCAAGGCGTTGGTGAAGGTGGTGCAAGACGCGACGGGCGGCGATACGGTCATCGCACCTACGCTCGGAGGAAGCGTGCCCATGTATATCTTCGAGGATTTGAAGCTCCCGTGGATTGGCGTGCCTATCGTGAACTATGACAATCACCAACACAGTGCGGATGAAAATTTGCGGCTGGGGCATTTATGGCGCGGGATGGAAGTGTATGCAGCGATTTTGGCGGACTTGAATTGGTAGAAGAAAAAAACCTTACAGAGATCACGGAGAGCGCAGAGGGCACAGAGAAGAAAACCTCAGAGAGACAGGAAATTTTGGAGAAGCTGTTTGCCGGAAGTGGTAAGGACAGATTCGGGATGGAATTGCACGCCCTCAATTTTGTGACGGCGGTGGCGGAAGCCCATGATTACGCCGTCGCTGGTTTCTGCGGTGATCGTCAGTTCACGCGGTAGAGATTTGCGCTCGACAATAAGCGAATGGTAGCGCGTGGCTGTAAACGGCTCGGGCAGCCTGCGAAAGATATTTTTGCCGTCGTGATGGATTTCGCTGGTCTTTCCGTGAAAAAGCTTTGGAGCGCGAATGATTTTGCCGCCGAACGCGGCGCCGATGGCTTGATGGCCGAGGCAAACGCCTAAGATGGGGAATTTTCCCGCGAGCCGCTCGATCAACTCCACCGAGACGCCCGCCTCCTGGGGAAAGCACGGACCAGGCGAAATAACAATCTTCTCCGGCTTGCGGCGAGCAATCTCTTCCACGGAGATCTTGTCGTTGCGGTGCACCTCCACCTGACAGCCGAGCTCTCCGAGATACTGGGCGAGGTTGTAGGTAAACGAATCGTAGTTGTCGAGCAGCAAGATCACGTTATTGGATGCTTTCGTTGCGCAATTTAAAATCTTTCGATCAGTTCCTTTTTCGATGCGCAGCCTCTAGCGCCGCGAGCAAGGCTTTCGATTTGTTCACGGACTCTTCGTATTCGCCTTCGGGCGTGGAATCGGCAACGATTCCGCCGCCGGCTTGCACATGAGCCACACCATTTTTGATGACCATGGTGCGCAAAGCGATGCACGAGTCGAGATTGCCCGCAAAATCCAAGTATAAAACGCCGCCGGCATAAATGCCTCGCCGCGTGCGTTCCAGCTCTTCGATGATCTCCATGGCGCGGACCTTTGGAGCGCCGGAGACCGTTCCGGCAGGGAAGCAAGCCATCAGTGCGTCGAAGCAGTCAACGTCCTCGCGCAGCTGCCCGCGCAAGCTCGAAACGAGATGCATCACGTGCGAGTAGCGCTCGACCGTCATCAGCTTCTCCGGTTTCACTGTGCCGTATTCGCAGACGCGTCCCAGATCGTTGCGGCCCAGATCGACGAGCATGATGTGCTCGGCGCGCTCTTTTTCGCTGGCCAGCATTTCTTTTTCGAGGCGCTGATCTTCGGCTTCATCCTTTCCGCGCCAGCGCGTCCCGGCAATCGGACGATAGAACACATCCCGGCCCTGTACTTTGACGAGCATTTCCGGCGAGCTGCCGACGACAGCGACGTCGTTCATCTGCAAAAAGAAAAGATAGGGCGACGGGTTCAGCGCGCGCAGCTCGCGATAGACGTCAAACGGCTTGGCGTGCGTCTTCGCGGAGAAACGCTGGCTGATCACCACCTGAAAAATATCCCCGGCGCGAATGTAGTTTTTTGCTTTGCGAACGGCTTCAAGATATTCGCCACGACGAAAATTGGAAGTAACGCGGAGCGGGGCGCGGCGCTTCTTGGTTTTCTCTTTCGGCTGCTCGGCAGGGCAGGCTTGTTCGAGAAGTTGGCGAGTCTTGCGAATCTCGCGCACCGCGGCGTTATATTTTGTGCGCAGGCCGCCTTCGCCGCCGGTGTAGACGTTGCGGACGACCCACAAACGATGCTGCACGTGATCGAAAGCGATGATGCCGTGATAAAACATCAGCATGGCATCGTAGAGACCGATATCGTCGCTCAGGCGCTTAGGAAGGCGCTCGATGAGGCGGACCATGTCATAAGAAAAATAGCCGATCGCGCCGGCCACCAGCGGAGGCAGGCCGGGCAAGCGCACGGGGCGAAAACGCTCCATTCGGGCGCGAAGAAAAGCCACCGGGTCGCGCTCTTCCCAAACGATACGGTGGTGGCTTTCCAGCACACAGGCGCCTCCCCCATAACGAAAAACTTCCTCGGGATTCGCGCCAGCGAACGTGTAGCGGGCAATCTTCTCCCCGCCTTCGACGCTTTCAAGCAGGAAGGAATAGCGCGCGCCCTGGGCCAGGCGTAGATAGGCGCTGACGGGCGTCAGCAAATCCGCGGGAAACACCTCATAGACCGGGATGAGGTTCCCCTGCTTGGCGAGGCGCTGGAATTCGCGAAAGTCCGGTTGAATCATGGGATCAGGACACGGCCACCCTTTGTCTTTTCGAGGTCGGCATTATCGCATTTTCTGGGTTAACTGTGCTGGCGGGACTTTTCTTCCGCGCGCAACGCACGCAGAACGGCCTTGCGCATGATGGACTCCGGTGCGCGTTGTCCCGTCCAGAGCTCCCATTGCGCGACGCCCTGGGGAACGAACATTTCTACACCGGAAACTGTGGCAATTCCTTTACGAGCGGCGAACTTCAGCAATTCCGTCTTTTCCGGCCGATTGATAAGGTCCATCACGACACGGCAGTTTAACTCGCGCGGCGAAAGAGGCGAGATTCCGTCGCGGGGATGCATGCCGATGGGAGTGGCGTTAATAACCGCGTCGAATGATGCGCTTTTGAGGGCGCGCCGAGGAAAGACGTCGCCGCCGACAGCTTTCGCCAATTCTCGCGCGGCTTTTTCGCGACGCGCGCAAATCCCGACGTGCGCTCCCGCTTGAGCAAGAGCAAACGCAGCAGCTCTGGCAACACCGCCCGCACCAAAGATCAAAACGCGGCTGCCGCGAAGCGCAAGCTCTTTCTCGAGGGCTCGCAGAATGCCGATGTAGTCGGTATTGCTGCCGGCGAGCGATCCGTCGCGGCGCACGACCACCGTGTTTACGGCGCCAATCTTCGCCGCGAGCGGGTCACATTCTTTTAAGTACTTCAAAATTGACCGTTTGTGTGGAATCGTCACGCTGAAGCCGCGAATCCCAAATTCCGGCACAGCCCTCAGAAAGTCCCGGAGATCCTTTACGAGGAACGGCAAATAAACCGCGTCGATTTTTCGAGCGATAAAACCGGTGTTATGGAGCAGCGGCGACAGGGAGTGTCCGACAGGGTCGCCGATCACACCGTACACCCGCGTGCGGCGGGTGAGTTGGTGCGCCCGATACAAATGCTTCAAGGCGTGAAGCGAGACTTGGCCGGGCGCGGTGGCTTCCCCGACCGGCGCATAAGCCAGGGCGCTGCCCTCTCGTAAGGCGAGCACGCGAGCTGGAAGGCCGGTTTCGCCCATGGGGACGGTTACGAAGTTGGGGGAACGTCGTGCCAATCGCAGAAGGCGGAGGCTGTCGTCAATAGTTTGGCCTTGCGCAGCAATTTTTAGCGCGGTCGCTTCGGGATAGTCGGCAAAATCCAAGGGCTTTGGCTGGGCCGGCATGCGTTCAAAGTCGTGCAACGAGATCAGAATTTTCTGTGGCAACCCAAAACCGCTCAGCGACTTGCCCGGAAATCGACGCAGGGTCTCGATCTCCAAGTCGCACCAGGAACAGCCCGCCTCGCGAGCCTCGCTTAGCCAGTAGAGTTCCGCTGAGACACCTCCGGAGAGCTTGCCGCCTCCTTCCCGTCGGCGGCATGTCGCAAGGAACGTTGCTCCGCGCGGCGTGTTCCTTTTCAGCCAGTTGAGAAAGCTGGAGCGCTCGGAATCGTTGCGCAACCAGTCCAACCGCAGTTCGATCGTAGGAGTCTCGCGAAGCCCTGCGCGGACCAAGTCAGCCATTTCGGCAGCCGTGGACGCCGCCGCTACGGCGCAGATACGCCCGACTCCGCCGCCAAACAATTTTTTCGTGTGCCCGCTTCTGGCCATGTTATTGAAAACAAGGCTTGTGTAGCATGCCGTATCAAAAGTGTAAAGCCGCCGCGGCCTATTTGTTGACGCATGGGGGCAGCCCTGATACTTTCGCAAAGAAACGTCCCCGCACGGCCTATATGGCGTGTTTTGAAGGAGTCTTGGAATGCGCGCTAAATTAGCTGCTCTATGCACTTTTGTCTTCGCAGGTACCGGGATTTGCTCGGCGCAGACTGCCAATCCTGCGCAGACCGCCTTTTCCACTGTCTATTGCTCTGGCTTTGTGACCGACCAAAAGGTCCCGGACGCCACGCGGCTGGTTTCCGGCGAGCAGTCAAACGTTAAGATCTTGTTCTCTCGAGGCGACTACGTAACGATCAATCGCGGCCAGGACAAAGGCGTTCGGGTCGGCGATCGTTATTCCGTCGTTCGAGCGGAGTCGGACCCCGCCGACGTGAGCTGGTTCAAGTGGCAGGCCAAGCTGATGAAGGCGATGGGGACGCACTATCTAGATGCCGGTCAACTTCGCATCGTCAATGTTCAGTCCAAAACGGCAACCGCTGAAGTGAGCTTGTCCTGCGACTACATGCAGCGCGGCGATATCGTTCTCCCGTTCCAGGAGAGGCCAGAGCCTGTGTTCAAGGACGCCAGCACGTTTGACCATTTCGCGCCTATCAGCGGCAAGCCCGTCGCCATGATCGTCCAATCGAAGGACTATCAGCAATCCACCGGGCAAGGCAACACCGTCTACGTGAACCTGGGAACCGACAAAGGCGTGAAGGTGGGCGATTATTTTAGAATATTCCGGTACCAGGGAACGCTGGCGGAACTAGCGCCCCAAACCAAGGGGTTTCAGGACCGGCTGTACGGTTTCGGCAGCTCGCCGGGGCGGTATAACTGGAACGATTTGCCGCGCGAAGTGCTCGGCGAAGGCATCGTGATCAACGTGAGCCGCAACTCTTCCACCATGTTCGTCACGTTCAGCTCCGCGGATATTTACACCGGCGATTACATCGAAATTGAATAGCCGATGCCGGCAAAACTAGAACTTCTGGCCCGCTGCGAGATGCTTTTCGCGCGGGCCTTTTCTTTTGCGCCTGGCGCGCTGGAAACGGGGATGGCTGTATCGTTCAAGCCTTCGACCGAAGCTGCTCTCCCTGATTTCCGCTCTCCGAGAAGACTTCGCAAACGAATCCGAGGATTTGTGTTTCTGGCTCCTGCCATGCCTTGACGTCCAAACCTGCCTTACGACATGTCTCTTCCAGAAATTCCTCGCGGCTAAGTTTGTGCTCGACCGCAACCTGCGGCAATAGAAGCCCGCGCTTCGAGCCTTGCGAAATCAACAGACCGTGTTTCCCGATCTCGATGCTTTCAGGATGGATCGGCTCCGGCGCGGACAACAGAGAAATTTCGATTTGTAAATCTTCAAGCTCTTCCGCGCAGACGGGCAAGAACCGCGGATCCTGAAGAGCAGCGCTGGCCGCGCACCGCACGATGGATTCGCCCAGCGGCTCGAATGGCTCAACAACACCGATACAGCCGCGCAGCCGCCCGCGCGCGTGGATCGTTACGAAAACGCCGCGCTTTTCCGCGAACACTCCACTTGGTGGAAGACTTCCAACAGGTTTCTGGAGGGAAATGGCCTCAGCAATTGCGCGGCGCGCCAGCTCGAGTAGAGACCGGCGATCTTCAGAGAGGAACGGCATCCTCGGACTTTTTGTGGCTCTCCATCATGCGCAGCTTGCGGCGCTGCTTGATACGGTCGTCCAGCTGGCCCCAAAACTTCAGGAAATATTGCGCCGCCGACACCAGTGCGCTGATCACTACAAGCCACAGAAGGAACAGGCCCAGGCGGTTCAGCAGGGGGTGTTGCTCTTGTCGCGCTCCGGCGATCAGAACTGCTACCGCGCACACCTGCAAAACCATTTTCGTTTTGCCTAACAACGATGCGGCGATCGTGAATCCCTCCGCTGAGGCAATGTTCCGCAAACCAAGCACCGTGAATTCGCGACCGATAACGATCACCACCATCCACGCCGGGACGAGGTGCATATCCACAAGAGAAACGAAGGCCGCGGAGATCAGCAACTTGTCCGCAATCGGATCCAGAAGAATCCCAAGAGTCGTCACTTGCAGGCGGCGCCGCGCGAAATACCCGTCCGCCCAATCGGTCGCCGCTGCCATTAGCAAGATTAAAACTCCCCAAAACTCGAAATGCATCGGGAAACCCCAAAAATCGACGTTGGGACTCTTAGTGAGCAAAACCGCAATCAGCAGGGGAACGAAAAAGATGCGCAGAACCGTCAGTGAGTTGGGGAGATTCATAGAAACTTGGCGGCGCAGAGGCCGCCCCTGAGGCTTCGGCCACCGCACGGTTGACTATAGACTTCTGCTCTGCGTGCGTCAACGTCCCTCGGACGAATCCACGAGGTCCATGAAGGCGCGGGCGGGTACTCTAACGTCAACAACTAACATGAGTTGCGTCGGCCGGGAGGTCTGTACTCATGCGTACTCCTGCTGCTGCAAACCTGTGCAAATGTCGAAAACGCGGAACGACCAAGCCAACTCGCCGTTTGACAAGCTCCTTCTCGCCATCGGCAAATAACTAATTTGCATTCAATAACTTACGAGTGCCTTTGGTACGGAATGGGGACGAGTGGGCCTTGCGATTCGGTCCACGGCGCATTTGTACAAAACAGTTTCCACAAGGTTTCCACAGCGGAGACGAATGGGAAAACCTCTGCAAAGTCTTCAAAAAAGACCCATTTAGCAGGCAAATCGTTGGTTTATTGGAGCGCGGAGCAGCGGTTACTTTGGCGCAAATACCCGCCGAAGATCAGATTGTTCGCGGGCCGCGCAGCATTCGCCCTGGAAGGAAAAAGAGGCCTCTCAAGAACGAAAGCACACCACCCACGGCGATTCCCACAATGCGAAACGGCAGCAGAATCAACCAAACAATGGGATAGACCACTAGAGCGAGCAGCGCTAGAGGCCAGCAGAGGAAAAACAAGATGCACCACAGAAAGAATCCAACCATGGCAATCTCCTACTTCCTATTACGCACGAGCCCGCTTTGAAGTTCCGTCATTCACAAAGGCACTCAGCTTGAGCTTGCGCGCAATCGACACAGGAACTTCGGCGTCCAGCAGCATGTGCGAGTCCTCGACCTCGGAATGTAACACGCGCCCTAGCGCGTGCACGAGCGCCAGAGTGCGGCCCTCGGCCAACGGCAGCCGCAACGAAAGCGTCACGACCGGATCGACGGGAAGCGCCGCGTCCATGCGACGCAGCAATTCTTCGACGCCTTCTCCCGTGAGGCCAGAGATTAACACAGGCCCGCCGTTTGTTCCTGCTCCCATCGCATAAGGATGGATGAGCGGAGCCCTTTGCTCTTGCGCAAGCCGATCTACTTTATTGAACACGCGAAGCCTCGGGCGATCCGCCACTCCGAGGTCAGTTAAAATTTTGTCCACTTCCTCGTCCAACTCGGCGTGATGTGGGTTCGAAACATCGCTGACCTGCAAGATCAGCGCGGCCTCCTGCACTTCCTCGAGCGTCGCGCGAAACGCCGTTAGCAATCCTTTGGGCAGGTCGCGGATGAAACCCACGGTGTCCGAAACCAGGACCCGGCGATTCGAGGGCAACCGAATCGCGCGAATCGTCGGGTCCAGCGTGGCAAACATGCGCGATGAAACCAGCACTTCGGCGCGGCTCAACGCATTGAACAGCGTTGATTTGCCCGCATTGGTGTAACCGACCAGCGCAATCGTCCCGAGCGGCACCGCGTTGCGTGCTTCGCGCCGAAGAGCGCGCTGCTTGCGTATGTCCTCGATGCTATTTTGAATTTTTCCGACACGATCACGAATCCGCCGCCGGTCCGTTTCAAGTTTCTTTTCGCCAGGTCCACGTACGCCGATGCGCCCCGCTCCTCCTCCCGCCCCGCCAGCACCCCCGCCGCCGCTCTTGCCTCCCAGACGCGACATCGAAGCGCCTTTGCCCGTAAGCCGAGGCAACATGTAGTTCAACTGCGCCAGTTCCACTTGCAACTGTCCTTCGCGGCTACGCGCGTGTTTCGCAAAAATATCGAGAATCAACTGCGTGCGGTCGATGACACGACGCTCAGTGGCGGCCTCGATATTGCGCTGCTGCATCGGCGAGAGGTTGCTGTCGAAAATAATCAGCGGCGCCTTATGTGCAGTCGCTTCCGCGCGAATCTCGTCCAGCTTGCCGCGCCCCACGAGCGTCGCAGGGTCCGCCGATTCGCGCACCTGAAAAACCGTGCCCGCGATTTCCGCGCCGGCGCTGCGCGCCAACTCCTCAAGCTCCACGAGCGATTCCCTGCCCTGTTCGCCCGCAGGCATGCCAGGGAAGCGCGGCTTACGCTTCCAGCCCAACCCAACGAGCAAAGCGCGATCCGCTGTGGAAGTAGGGATAGATTGTGAAGTTTTCGTCACGAAGTCAGTCCTGAAGCCATCGGGCAGAGAGAACCATGAAGGGAGGGGGAGGGGTCCGTCTTCACCTCGGGCTATTATACCCGCTCAGCCCACTCTGCGGCGACTCTGCCAAGCCCTGATGAACGAGCCACTCGTAGACTTCTTCTTGCACGTTTGGTTCGTCGCCGAAGCCCTCGAACCAGTGAACGCCAGACTCTTTTCGGAACCATGTCAACTGGCGTTTGGCATAACGCCGCGTGGCTAGCTGAATCGCTGCGCGCGCGTCTTCGGGCTTCTTTTTGCCGTGCAAGACCTCGCGCAGTTCGCGATAGCCGATAAAATCAAACGGCTTGGCATTCTCCGTCAGTCCGCTGTCCATCAGTCCGCGGACTTCGTCCATCCAGCCCTGTTCCAACATGACGTCCGTGCGTGCGTGAATGCGCTCGTAGAGCGCCTCGCGCGGCGGCTTCAATCCAATTTTCAGCGGACGCCAGCCCGCTAGCGGCGTGCGGCCAGTCCGATGCACCTCGGAGACGGGCTTCCGCGCAAGCACGCACACCTCGATGGCGCGAATCAATTTCTGCTCATCCCCTACAGCGATCTTGCCCGCCGCTTCCGGATCCAACCGCTCGAGCAGCCGATGCAAGTACCCCGCCGCGTGCTCCTCCGCGCTCGCGCGCAGTCTCGCTCGCAATTCCTCCGAGCGCTGCGGCACGTCTGCCAATCCTTCGAGCAGCGCTCGCAAATACAAGCCTGTGCCAACGGTAAGAATCGGAACCCGCCCGCGACGGCGCAAATCGTCCAGCACAGCCAACGCCATCTGCCGGTATCCGCCGGCCGTCGCCTCTTCACTCGGCGTCAAAACATCAACGAGGTGATGCGGGATGCCGCGCCGCTCCTTTAACCCCGGCTTTGCGGTGCCAATGTCAAAACCGCGATACAGCTGTGTCGAATCGCAAGCCAACACTTCGCCGCCGAATTGCTCCGCCAGCCACACGCCGAGCGTAGACTTCCCCGACGCGGTAGGCCCAACCACGGCAACCAGCGGCAGTTCAGATGTGCCAGGATTCATCGAAACAGAATATGCCAAGCGCGGAAAAGCAGCACAACAAGCACAACCAGAGCGAGGAGGAGACTACCAAGCACCTGCTGGCGAACGAGTTTCACCGATAGGCGTCTTCAATCGGCAAATTGTACAAAAACATGATGCGAATCTCGATGTACGGACCGTGGAAAGCCGACGGCAAAGGTTCAAACGGATTGGACGAACGGATGGCGGAGACTGCCGCGCGATCCAAAGGCTCTTTTCCGGAGCCCATCTCGCGTGCAGGATCGTCATTCGGAACGCTGCCGTTCGACATGATTTTAAATCTCAGCAAAACGCGGCCGCGGTCTCCGAGCAATGCCGACTGCGGCATCACCGCATACCAGTTTCGCCGCACGTTTTCCAGCATGCGATGCATGTAGTCGCTGAAGTCCACGCCCTCCGTCGGCGTCAAAATCTCGTAGCCATTTCCAAACGAGCCCGAACCTTGTCCCGGAGGGCCTCCGCCAGGGGTGCCCGTCGGGCGTGGCCCCGGTCCGGTAATCGCCCCGCTTCGCCCGCCGGAGCTAGGCGTTTTTAGCGCTTCGTGGACCGCATCATCGATCGTCGATCTCTTCGGCAGGGTCAGGCCCGCATTTGGCTTGGGCATGTCCGGCACATCGAGTTTCAGCGGTGCCTTCGGGGTGTCCGGCTTCGGTGTAGGCGTTTCCACTTCGCGCGGAGTCTCTTGCACTTTCGGTGTCGGCGCATCCGGCAGCTCTCGTTTCGGACGCTCCGGCTCCGGCCTCGGTGCAGGTTGCGGCACGGGAGGAGCCACCTTGTTGATCACGCGCGGATCCACATGCACCACAGGCGGCTGAGCCGCTCGAGGCGCCGCTTTTGGCTTAGGAGCGTAGGAACTTTCCGGCGGAATCCACGTCAATTGCCGGTTGGCAAGATCGATTTCCTGCTGCGTGGGCACGTGGGGCGGAAAAAGCTTCGCCTGCAGCAAAATGGCCGCGATCAGCACGATGTGGAACACCACCGACGAGACGCGCGTGATCAAATCCCACTTTGTTTTCTCTTCCGTTTGCGGCTTGGTGAGAAGATTCACTTCGCCGGTCATGAACACATCGAGATCGACCAGATCCGCCGGCGGGATCAGGCGTCCTTCGGTCATTTCCAGCGGCGCTCCGCCCTGCGGCACGGCGATGCGTTCGTCCATGTCCGTCGGTTGAACGGGGATCGAGTGGTTTTCCTCGACGTTGTAGGCTTCCTGATTCACATCGCGCGGGACGACCACGCGCGCGGCAATCGACTCCAGCGGCAGCGACCTGGGAATACTCGATTTCCCGTCCAGCTCGACGATCGGCAGCATCGCCGGAACAAGCGTGCGCTCATCCAGCGTCGTAGGGCGCCGCCTCTGCGTCGCGGTTTCCGCCGCGGCAGGCAGACGGGAGCCAAGCGGGACCAGGGTCCGGGGAATCATTTTCCTGCTTTCTCTTGCGAGGCGAATGCTGCTAGTTGGACGCGCTCGCCGTGCTCCTGGATGCTCGCCATTACGCGGCTTGCCAGTTCCAAGGCCGCACGTCCCGCGGTCCCACTGGTTCGCGGTTCGCGGCGAGTGCGCACCGCCTCCAGAAACGCCTCCAGCTCCGCATGCAAAGGTTCCACATTCGGCGCGGGCAGTTTTTCAAACGAAAACTCGGGCTGCGGCCCAGGCCGCTTCACGCCGACGCGTAGGGCGTCGCGCCGCGCATAGTCCAGCGATATGTATTCGTGTTGTTGGAAAAATCTCATCTTCCGGACGCGCTCCGTGGATACGCGGCTCGCAGTCACGTTAGCGACCGCCCCGCCAGCAAACTCCAGCCGCGCATGGGCAATGTCTACTTTGTCCGTTAGCACGGGAATGCCCACTGCCTTCAATTCCGTCACCGGCTCCTTCACCAGCGCCAAGAGAATATCCAAGTCGTGGATCATCACGTCGTAAATCACTTCCACGTCGAGGCTGCGCGGCGTAAAGACTCCTAGCCGATGCACTTCGAAAAAAAGCGGCCGGTTCAGAATTGGCTCGACCGCTGCCACGGCGGGATTGAAGCGCTCGACGTGGCCTACTTGTAAAATCCGTTTGTGCCGCCGCGCTGCTTCGAGAAGCGCATCGGCCTCCGCGAGGTTCAGGGCCATGGGCTTTTCGACCAGCACGTCCAGCCCGTTCTCGATAAGCTGGCAGCCCACTTCGGCGTGCGCCACCGTCGGCACTGCCACGCTAACGGCTTCGGCCAATTCGCGGACTTCCTCGAGGCTGCGCAGCGCGCGTGTCCCAAACTCAGCGGCGATGGCTTGTGCTCGGGCCTGGTCGTGATCGTAAACTCCGACGAGCTCAGCACCCTCCAGTTCGCGATACACACGCGCGTGGTTGCGCCCGAATTCCCCTGTCCCCACGACAGCGGCGCGGACTTTCCCCGTTTCTCGTACCCCGCCGCTCATTCTTTGTTAATTCCCTCGGTCGCGCTCTTCGGTTCCGCCGTCGCTGCCGGTGCAAACGCCTGAATGGCGATATCCGCCGCGTCGGCCAGCTCAATCAGTTTTTGACGGTCAAACAGCAAGGTGCGTCCCGCATCCACCGCCAGCGCCGTGGCCCGGGAGCTCTTCATCTGTTCGATGGTCGGCAAACCAACTACGGGTACATCAAAGCGCATATCCTGCCTCGGCTTGCTAACTTTGACGACTACCAGAGGCCTCCCCCCAGCGATCCGTGCCGCGCGCGAGATAGTCTCGTCCGTTCCTTCCATGGCTTCCACCGCAACACAAGCCTCGTCCGAGATCACTACGGTTTGCCCGATGTCCATCCCCGCGATCTGCCTCGCGACGCTCTGCCCGTACGCGATGTCTGCGCTTTCTTGCTCGTTTGGCGCTCTACGTGTCAGCACTCCCGGCTCCGGCAGCAGTGGCTTCAGAAACAGCGTCGAATCCACCAGGTGAATCCCCTCATCCTGCAACAGCCGCGCAATTCCGCCGATCAACGCATCCGTGTTTTTTCGCGGCAGCGAGAAAAGCAGCTTCGCCAATTTCCAATCCGGCCGGATCGCGCTGAAAATCTTGTTGTGCTTCACCTGCCCAGCCATCACTGCTTGCGTTACACCTTCTTTGTGCATCAGGTCGATGGCCTTGCTCAATTCGCCGAGGCTCACCCAGTGCAGCCGTCTGGCGCTTTTTTCCAATTCCGGCGAGGCTTCTTCCTTCAGCGCGATCACCGCCATCTCGATCCCCTGGCTGCGCGCGCCCTCCAATACCAGAAACGGGAATCGCCCATTTCCGGCAATGAGTCCCCATCCTGTCGCGTTTGAAGTGGTGTCCGGCATGAGATGAATAGCAGGCAGCAATTCCTACTTCACGATTCCGCGCTCAGCCGCCTCGATAAACCGAATCAATTCCTGTACGTCGTCGGAGCCAACAAGCTTCGCGCGCATTTCAGCAAGCGCTTGTGTGGTGTTCATCTTCGAGCGGCTCAGCAAACGAAAGGCGCGGTCCAGCACCTGCAACCGCTCTTTGGAGAATCCCTTGCGCTCCAAACCAATGGAGTTGACGCCGTAACTCTTCGTCTCGCGTTCCGTGACCACCCTCGAAAACGGCGGCACGTCCTGCA
>Ga0070735_10003098_pt1 | contig 14689 bp, 14 predicted proteins | sample Coa_R1_FD_66443 | JGI IMG/M metagenome (GOLD analysis project Ga0070735, IMG submission 66443) | Surface soil microbial communities from Centralia Pennsylvania, which are recovering from an underground coalmine fire - Coalmine... | ecosystem: Environmental > Terrestrial > Soil > Unclassified ... | reverse complement strand
CAGTGTGAGTGTGATCAGCGAGGGCCGACGCGCTGCCGGAGCAATTCCACCGTGACGGGCCTTCCTGCGAACCGTTCCGATGGCAATTATCCAGGGAACAGCACGGTTTCGGCTGAACACGCTGATTCAGTGACTTCTCAATCCTTACGGCGGTGAAGCGGAAAGAGCCCGCTTCTGCCCACTACGGCCATGCTTCGATCAGCAAAACGCGACATTCCCCGGCGAAACGTTTTCTTTTTCAGCTCTATCGTACGAATCACGCAATCCTGCGATGTGGACGTACGCGATCTGGCCGTGTTACAAGAACTCCATAACGATAAGCTGCTTGTCGCAGACTTGCGCTAGTTGAGTCTGCGTCGGAAGTGCGAAGTGATGCCCACGCTACTCGCCATCACCGTGTTGGGGTTGTTCCTGGGAATACGTCACGCGACGGATCCGGATCACGTTGTGGCCGTGACCACGATTGTCAGCCGCGAGCGGACGATGCTTCATGCCCTAATTGTAGGTGCTCTGTGGGGAGTGGGGCACACGGTCACCATTCTGATCGTTGGCTCGGGTATCCTCCTGCTTAAGCTCACGATCCCGCCGCGGCTTGGCCTGGCTATGGAATTGTCAGTGGCCTGCATGCTCATCCTTTTGGGTGTATCGAATCTGACCGGCCTTATGCGCCGTGCCGTGGAATGGCTTGCGCCGGGCGGATCTGGTTCCGGCGCTCACGCGCACGTTATTTGTGGCCGCGCGATGATTCACACTCACAATGCGGGCCGCGAATTTCTCGTTCAGCCGGGAGGGTCAGTGATCGATTGGTTACGCCAATGGTGCCAAAGATTAGGTACGTTTCATATCCTGCGGCCGCTGGCGGTTGGAATCGTGCATGGCCTTGCCGGATCGGCCGCCGTGGCCTTACTTGTTCTCACAACCATCAGCCGGCCCGGATGGGCCATAGGCTACTTGCTCGTTTTTGGAATCGGAACCATCGTTGGGATGATGCTGATTACCGCAGCGATCGCTCTTCCCTTCACCTATACGCTGGGGCATTTTGCACGTTTGAATCAAGTGCTGGCGATAGCCTCCGGAGCAATCAGCCTCAGCTTTGGACTGTTCCTGTGCTACCAAATTGGGATTTCCGACGGGTTATTCACAGGGCATCCGAACTGGGTGCCTCGCTAAAACACCTTTGCTGCCAATTTTTCACGGTGATCTTGTCTTCAGAACCTCAATACTTTCGAAGATCAATGGCAGGAGATCCCAATATCATATGGCGCGCGCGGCCCCAAAGTGCTGCCTGCGCACAGGTCAGGTCTGAAGCCGAGCGGGCTAGCAACTTGACAACGCATCCTGTACTCGCGAGCGTACTGACGCCACCGTAAACATGAGGAAGGTTCTTGATCTCGGCATCCATTGCCTTGACGGTCTCCCTCCAACTCTCGAGTTCGTCCGCCAAAATGATCAGCGTAGCCAAGTAGTTGAATCCCTCGGCGAAACCCAAGCGATCCGGATCGAAAGCTGCAGGGCGAATTCTAGTGCGGTTAAGGAAGACGGCTTCCCCGCACAGGGAAATCTCGATGTTGGAATCGACTTCATGGAAATTCCAACGTTCGCCGTGCGCCACGCGTCCCGCGGCGAGGGCATCCCAAAAGATCCCGCGGCTGCCCCGGCCCATCTCAACGCGCAGCGATTGACGGAGTCTCGCATTCCTGTAGGGGATGACGTGATCGGGAAGATATTCGAGTGATGCTCCCTCCTCTATCCGAATCTGGGTTTCCTGCACAGCCGGTTGGCCCTGAGTGCGATAGACGCGCGTCGCTGACGGGGTCGTCAAGCATACGCGCGTATGGGGCTCCTGACTGATCTGCGTAAATAAGAAATCACTGCCGACGAGCCCGCCCGTTGGGTTCAACAACATCAAATAGGCCGTGCCGTCGGCAAGCTCAACTGGCGTGAGCGCCTGCAAAGGAAGCCTGAAGCGGCATTGCGCAAGAGTCGTTTTCCCAAGCCGCCGCCCGAATCGCAAGCTAAGGAAGCCGTCGCGCCCTACCCGTTCAGGATTCGAACAGGAGGGTTCGCCGAATCCAATCGGTGACGGTGTCCACTCCGGTGCCATCTTTGAGGTTGGTGAAGACGTGAGGTTTTCCCCGGCGAATATTTGTGGTGTCTCGCTCCATGATCTCGAGGCTTGCGCCCACGTAAGGGGCCAGGTCGATCTTGTTGATGACCAGAAGCCCGGAGTTGGTAATTCCCGGCCCGCCTTTTCGCGGAATTTTGTCGCCCTCGGCCACATCGATGACGTAAATCGTAGCGTCCACCAGTTCCGGACTGAACGTGGCGGCCAAATTGTCGCCGCCGCTCTCGATCAGAAGCAAGTCAAGATCCGGAAAGCGCCGCTTCAGCACGGCGCAAGCTTCGAGGTTGACCGAAGCATCCTCGCGGATCGCGGTATGGGGACATCCGCCCGTCTCCACGCCAATGATCCGGTCCGGAGGAAGCGCCTGGCGGCGCACCAGGAATTCGGCATCCTCTCGCGTGTAAATATCATTGGTGATGACGGCGATATTTTTACTTTGCCGAAAACGCGTGCACAGTGCCTCGACGAGGGCGGTCTTGCCCGATCCCACCGGGCCCCCGATCCCAATTTTGAGGGGTTTGGGAATCACGATCGGAACAGCCTCGCATCGAGAGTCGCGTGGCGCATGGCCGCAATTTCAATTCCCGGGGCGAAACTCCAAATATCAGCCATATTCTTGCCTTGAACTTCCTCGGCCAGCCGCGCGATGGATGGCGCCAAGGCCCAAAGAATTCGCTGTCCGGCTAGCTGCCCCAGCGACAACAAGCGCAATGAGGCCGCAATCAATCCAGCGCAGCTGGAATAAAGATAAGCACGAGCCATTTCGGTTTCAGGCCATCCAAGCGCGGCGCCGACCACGCCGAAAGCCATTGCGTGATGCCCCGGCGTTTGCCCCTTCTCAACCGCGTCAAACAGGTCAGTCGTCAATCCCTGCGAAGCAAAAGGCCCTCCCATGTGGGCTGCGACGCGCAATACCTGTCTCCCCATCTGGCGGCTGGCATCGCGCAGTTCACTTACCGGCTTCATGGCATCTAGCTGGTGGTCGATGAACGCACACTGCTCAATTCTCGGGGCGCGATTGGAGAGAGCCGCTGCCTTCCGCGAAGCGAGCGCGGCGACGGTATCGGTGGGCGCGACAGAGCCCTCTAGGTATGAAAGCAGGAACCGCTCGACGCCCTCGCCGTCGCGAATTGTTCCATCCGCGGCGTAGGTTTCAAGCCCGAGGGAATGTGCATACGAGCCTGCGGGGAACAAGCCGTCGCTGAATTGCAGAAGGCTGAGGAAAGCCTCACCGTTCATGTGGGCTGCCCTTTCCAATCGGTTGGAAGGCCAAGCTGCATTTTTCCCAGCGCGCGCCGATTCGGCCCAGCAATTGGGTCATTGCAGAATCATCCGGCACCAGCAGCCTTTCTCCGGCGACTGCCAGAGGAAAATGCAAATTTCCAATTTCGAAGGCGATCCGGATCGCCTCTTGCTGGTCGCGGGCATGAATAGCTAAAAGGGGTTCGCTCGCAGCCCCCATAGTCAAGTACCAGTTTGGTCCGATCCACATTATTTGACCGGGCTCGATTTGCACTCCCGTCGGAAGCGCGACGCCAATCTCGCGCCCTCTTTCCGTAGTGAAACGGCCACGCATCCAGCGACGCTGCTCCCACGTCAGCAGGAGCCGGTCAATCTCTTTGCCGTCCAAATCCTCACCGCCAACGTTCGTTGGTAACGTGTCGACAACGATCGCCGGCCGAGCTGGGAAAAGTCTCAAAGGTCTGGCCACTCAAAACAGGAAATAGCGCTGGGCCATCGGTAAAATCGTCGCCGGCTCGCACGTCAGGAGTTCGCCGTCCGCGCGGACTTCATACGTTTCCGGATCCACTTCCATGCGGGGTAAAGCGTCGTTGTTGACCATATCCCGCTTGGAAATCCTACGGCAGTTCTTCACTGCGACCGGAAGCTTTTTTAAGCCCAGGCTTGCGGGGACGTTCGCATCCATAGCGGCTGCAGACAAAAATATAAGGGACGTGTGATGCAACGCCGCGCCATAGCTGCCAAACATTGGCCGGAAGAGGACCGGCTGTGGCGTTGGGATAGAGGCGTTGGCATCGCCCATGGCGGACCAGGCGATCATTCCGCCCTTGATGACGAGTTCGGGCTTCACACCGAAGAATGCCGGTTGCCAAAGGACCAAATCGGCGAACTTGCCGGTTTCGATGGAACCGACTTCGTGAGCGACCCCGTGCGCGATGGCGGGGTTGATGGTGAACTTGGCCACATAGCGCCGCGCCCGCAGGTTATCGCTGCCCGCTTTCTCTCCAGGCAGCGGTCCTCTTTGCCGCTTCATTTTGTCGGCCGTCTGCCAAGTCCGAATAATCACCTCTCCGATTCGACCCATGGCCTGAGAATCCGAAGACATCATGCTGATGGCGCCCAAATCGTGCAGAACATCTTCCGCGGCGATGGTTTCGGCGCGGATGCGCGACTCCGCGAACGCCACGTCTTCCGGGATGGAAGGACTGAGATGATGGCAGACCATTAGCATGTCCAGGTGCTCGTCCAGAGTGTTCACCGTGAAGGGCATGGTCGGATTCGTCGATGAGGGAAGGCAGTTTGGCTCGCCGCACACGCGAATGATGTCGGGCGCGTGTCCACCGCCGGCGCCTTCGGTGTGATAGGTATGAATGGTGCGGCCCTTAAACGCGCGAATTGTATCTTGAACGAAACCGGCTTCATTGAGCGTGTCCGTGTGAATCGCTACCTGAACATCAAGTTCATCGGCGACAGACAGCGCGCAATCAATAGCGGCAGGCGTCGTTCCCCAATCTTCATGGAGTTTGAGACCTATCGCGCCGGCCAGGATCTGCTCGCGCAACGGTTCAGGAAACGAAGCATTTCCTTTGCCGAGAAAACCGAGATTAACCGGAAAGCCCTCGCTGGACTCCAGCATGCGATGAATGTTCCAGGGGCCGGGTGTACAGGTTGTGGCATTGGTTCCCGTTGCCGGCCCCGTGCCGCCGCCGATCAGCGTGGTCAGACCCGCCGACAGGGCGGTCCAGACAAGTTGCGGGCAAATAAAGTGAACGTGCGCATCAATGCCGCCCGCGGTGACGATTTTTCCTTCCCCCGCAATCGCTTCGGTGCCTGCGCCGACAATCATTCCTGGAGTGACGCCGTTCATGATGTCTGGATTTCCCGCCTTGCCGATGCCCACGATCCGTCCGCCGCGAATTCCGATGTCCGCCTTCACAATTCCCCAATGGTCGACGATCACTGCATTGGTGATCACAACATCGAGGGCGCCAGCCTGCAAGGTCGCCGAGGCGGACTGGCCCATGCCGTCTCGCAGCACCTTGCCGCCACCAAATTTAGCTTCGTCACCTGGGGTCGTGAGGTCGCGTTCGATTTCGATCAGGAGTTCGGTGTCCGCCAGCCGAATGCGGTCGCCAGTCGTGGGTCCATAAAGGCTGGCGTATTGCCTACGCGGGATTTCAAGGGCCATGCTGCTTAGCTCCCCTCAAAGCCTTGCGACCTGGCAGCTTCACACGCCGCCTTCCTGCGCGGGCTTTGTTCAATGGACTGACCCGCTGGACCGTTGGTGAGTCCGTTTAGGCCAAATACTTTCGCTTCGCCGCCCAACTCCACCAGCGCCACTTTCTTGTCATCGCCGGGCTCAAAGCGGACAGCGGTTCCCGCGGGGATATTGAGCCGCATTCCGAAAGCTCGCGCTCGATCGAAACGCAAGCTCCGATTCACCTCGAAGAAATGAAAATGCGAACCGACCTGGATAGGGCGGTCGCCGACGTTGGCAACCTCAAGTTCTGTAGTACGGCGGCCGGCATTGGCTACCACGGGATTCGCCGCGAGCAGATACTCACCTGGAATCATCGGTCGTCACCTGCCTTCCGCCATAAACTAACGAATAGGACGATGCACGGTCACGAGCTTGGTGCCGTCGGGGAAAGTTCCCTCTACTTGAACATCCGCGATCATCTCCGGCACGCCTTCCATCACATCTTCGCGGCGCAGAATTGTAGCGCCGTACTCCATTAGTTCGGAGACAGATTTACCGTCTCGAATGCCTTCCAAAATCTCGGCGGTGATCAATGCCACAGATTCCGGATGATTTAGTTTCAGGCCTCGAGCGCGGCGCTTGCGCGCCAAATCCGCCGCGGCGGCGATCATGAGCTCCTCAATTTCTCTGGGCGTCAAATGCATGGCGAAGAGTGCAACGGACCGCAGTTTATCGAATGCCTAGTCAATACTCCACAGAGTTTTTGTCAGCTTCAGGGAACTCGCCGGCGGCACGCCACGTTTATGACTTTCTAAGGCCGCGTTTATGCGCGGTTTATGGCTATGACCTACAGTGATTCCGCGAAACATCAATAAAGTTGATTCGGCCCATCACAATTTTGCGTTTTGCCTCGACAGCCGTTCGCGCTACTTTGCTGGTGTCATTTGAGAGCAGCGAATTGTTAATGGAACATTCGCATAGACCCGTAGAGCACCTCAGCGCACGCGCGATCGCATTGCTGGTAATGTCGGCGGGCTACTTTTCGATTAGGCCTCAGGTGAATTTGTCTCACGCGATTCCCCTTACTGTAGAACCGGTCTGGAGTTACGTCGGCGGCTAATTTTCGCAGGCCGGTGCTGTGCCGCAGCTCAGTTGCAGTTGGTAGAAGTGACAAATTCACATCGAAATGAGGACTGCTATGTCCGCCAGAGCAATGGATAAGGTCTCGCTGGGAGTCAAGGCGCTTTGTGTTCGAGCTCTACGAACTCTCGCGCCAGGACGATGTTCACCCGCTTGGCTGGCTGTGTTCCTGATATTCATCGCGTCACCGCTATGGGCGCAGACGTTTACGCCCTCCGCCAACGTCGGGGTCGGAATACAAACCAGCTATCAGAACGTCGATCCCACTGGCGGAAACGATCTCAATCAGTTCGCGCTCGACCACGCCCGTATTTACCTGAGCGGAACCATCACTCCCAACATCAGCGTCATGTTTAATACCGACTACAACTCTACAACCAACAGCATGGGCATATTGGACGCGGTCGGGCAGTTCCACATATCGTCCGGGTTTAACGTCTGGTTCGGCCGTTTTCTTCCACCCAGCGATCGCGACAACTTCACCGGTCCGTTCTACTCCAACGAGTGGGCCGTATATACGGATGGCATCCAGGACGGTTATGCCGCTGTTTTTCAAGGCCGCGACAACGGCGCAGCGTATTGGGGCGACTTCAAAGCGGGAATAGCCGAAATAAAAGTCTCAGCGGGCGCATTCGACGGAGGTTCCGTAGACGGGAATTCGGATGTCATCTTTGCGGGCCGCGTTCAGCTTGATTTCTGGGATCCAGAAGGCGGCTATTACCTCAACAGTACTTACTATGGGGATAAAAACCTGCTGGCTCTAGGCGTGGCAACTCAGGTGCAGACCAATAAGACGGCCACCACTGGCGACTTCCTCATGGAGAGGAAGGTGAGGGGCGGCGGGGCCTTCACGATCGAGAGCGAGTTTTCCCGTTACAACGGGTTCGGCGGATATAACGCGAACTATGTCAAGAGCGAAGGGGCCTATTTGCTTGCTTCCTTCCTCATTCCCAAACAAGTCGGCGTCGGCAAGTTCGAGGTTCTCGGCAAGTACGCGGGGGCCGAGTTCACCAATGGGCTTATAACTCCGCTGGTACGGAACCCGAGCTATCAGCAGAAAACCACGGAAGTGGACTTCGACTACATTATCAAGCAGTTCGACGCGCGCTTGATGAGCTTCTTCAAGGACACCCGCTTCAACGCCGTGAACAGCGATTTCTTTGAGGCCGGCATCGGCCTGCAGTTCCAGATTTCCAAGGATATTCGCTAGCAAACTCAAGGAGGAACCCATGAAACGCATAACCAGGCTTATCGCTGTAAATTCACCAGGAGGACCGCCGAGGTATAACCGCGCGCTGATCGCAGTTTTGCTGGTTGCCGCGGGGATGGTCTTCTCCGGGACGGCCAAGGCTCAGGACACCATCAAGGTGGGCATCTTGCACTCTCTTTCGGGCACGATGGCCATCAGCGAGACGACACTGAAAGACACGGACCTGATGATGATCGAGGAGCAGAACAAGAAGGGCGGATTGCTTGGCAAGAAGCTGGAGGCCGTGGTCGTCGATCCGGCGTCCGATTGGCCGCTGTTCGCGGAGAAGGCGGCGGAATTGTTGGAAAAGGACAAAGTCGCGGTGGTCTTCGGGTGCTGGACCTCTGTATCCCGGAAATCAGTGCTGCCTGTTTTCGAAAAAGACGACGGCTTGCTCTTTTACCCTGTTCAATACGAAGGCGAAGAGTCATCCAAGAACGTCATCTACACCGGCGCCGCTCCGAACCAGCAGGCCATCCCGGCTGTCGACTATTTGATGAACGAAGTCGGCGTGAAGCGGTGGGTGCTTGAGGGAACGGACTACGTCTATCCCCGAACAACCAACAAGATTCTCGAAGCGTACCTGCATTTGAAGGGCGTGAAACCCGAGGACATTTCGATCAACTACACGCCATTCGGGTACTCTGACTGGCAGGCGCGCGTCGCGGCGATTAAGAAGTTCGGCTCAGCCGGAAAGAAGACCGCGGTCGTCTCGACGATCAACGGCGATGCCAACGTTCCGTTCTACAAGGAGCTAGGCAACCAGAAAATTTCGGCGGAGGACATTCCCGTTGTTGCTTTCTCCGTAGGCGAAGAAGAACTTTCGGGCCTGGACGCCAAACCGCTCGTTGGCCACCTGGCAGCTTGGAACTACTTCGAAAGCATCAACACACCTGAGAACAAGGCGTTTATCCAAAGATGGCATACGTTTATCAAGAACCCCAAGCGGACCACCAACGATCCCATGGAAGCGAGCTACATCGGCTTCAATTTGTGGGTGAAGGCGGTGCAAAAGGCCGGAACAACGGACCCGGAAAAGGTAATTGCCGCGCTGCCGGGCCTTGAAACGCCGAACCTCACTGGTACCATGGCCAAAGTGTTGCCGAACCATCATATTACCAAACCAGTTTTTATCGGCGAGGTACGCGCCGATGGACAGTTCGATGTGGTTTGGAAAACCAACGGCGCGATTCCGGGCGAAGCGTGGTCACGTTATCTCCCAGAGGACGCGAACGTCGTGGCAGACTGGGTAACGCTGAAGTGCGGTAACTACAATAAAGCAACCAAGCAGTGTTCGGGACAGAACTACAAGTGAAAAGAACCTTCTTCCGGCTCGGTGGGCAGTGGCTTTTGGTCTTGTCGCTGCTCGCCGGCTGGAATGGAGGTCTTCTACACAGCCAAACGCCCGACGACGCCAATCTGGTCGCGACGCTAGGAAAATTGCGCGATGCCACCTTTGCAGACAAGCAAAACCTAGTCCAGCAGTTGGGGCAAAGCGGTCATCCGAACGCCGCTGCTGTCTTGACGGCATTCTTGGAGGATCGCCTGTACTACCGCAACGACGACAAAACGGTTTTCCTAGTCAAGTCGCCGGCGACCGAGGATTCAACCACTTTGGATCTTATCGATCCCGTTACGCTAAAGCCCGCTGGACAAGCCCCTGTCGATAGTCTAACCAAGATCGTCACAAATAATGGTTTGCGCCGCGTCCTGCAGGAAACGCTGGCCCGCTTTCGGTTGTCCAACCCGTCCCCAGCGGTCCGCATTGGCGCTGTCTTGGACATCGAACACAACCTGAGCGAAAGCAACCTTCAGCTGCTGCGCGATCGCAATCGCGTAGAAAACGATTCGGCGGTTAAAGCGGAAATTGCCACCGCCTTGGCCCTTGCGGCGCTGAATGGTTCCGATGAGCAAGCGCGCCTCGCCGCCGTATCCACGCTTCGTCACAGCATTCGCGAGGACGTGCTCAGCCAGCTCCAGGCTTTGCTTCAACAATCCTCCGATGGCACGTTTGCTGAAAGCGATGCAAGCGTGAGGCAGGCCGCCGCGGTCGCGGTGAAGTCCATTAATCGCTGGCGCACATTCTATTCCGGGATCGAAACCCTCTTCTTCGGACTTAGCCTTGGGTCAGTGTTGGCGTTGATCGCCATTGGACTTGCCATTACCTTCGGCGTCATGGGAGTCATCAACATGGCGCACGGCGAGCTGATGATGCTGGGTGCCTACACCACTTATGTGGTCCAGATGGCCATGCCCAACCACACCGAAACGTCGATTTTGGCCGCCATCCCCGCGGCTTTCTTGGTCGCCGCCCTGGCTGGCATTCTGATTGAGCGCACGGTAATCCGTTTCCTCTACGGCCGGCCCCTGGAAACTTTGCTGGCGACCTTTGGCGTTAGCCTCATTTTGCAGCAATTGGTGCGCTCGATTTTTACTGCCTTGAACCGATCGGTTATTACGCCGGAGTGGATGAGCGGGACGCTTCAGTTGAATGAGGCGCTTTCGATCACCTACAACCGCTTGTATATTGTGATATTCACTCTGCTCGTCTTCGGGGCCCTTCTCATTGTATTGAAGCGCTCTCGAATCGGCCTCGAAATTAGGGCCGTATCGCAGAATCGTTCTATGGCCAAGGCGATGGGCATCCGCAGCGAGTGGGTGGATGCCCTTACTTTTGGCTTGGGCTCGGGCATCGCTGGCGTAGCGGGCGTGGCGCTCAGCCAACTTACTAACGTGAACCCAAACTTGGGTCAATCCTACATCGTGGACTCTTTCTTGGTCGTCGTCTTCGGAGGCGTCGGAAACCTTTGGGGATCGCTGGTTGGCGGCGTATCAATGGGAGTCGTCAACGAAATCCTGCAACCATATGCCGGAGATGTCCTCGCAAAGATATTTGTATTGATCGCGGTGATTCTGTTTATTCAGACGCGGCCGCGCGGCCTCTTTCCCCCCACCGGCCGAGCCTCAGAAGACCAGTAGTCATGGCTCGATACACAATATGGGTCAGCGCGCGAAGAGATCCGGGGAGCCGCTGGTTTCTTGGCATGCTTGCTTTGGTCGTTATCGTAGTGCCCTTTCTTAATCTGGTCGTGCCTCCGTCTTCTGCCTTTCATCTCTCTGCCTACGGAATCACCCTGATCGGCAAGTACCTCTGCTATGCCCTTCTAGCCCTGTCCCTAGATCTGATTTGGGGATACTGCGGCATCCTGAGCCTGGGTCACGGAGTTTTTTTTGCTCTTGGCGGGTATGCAATCGGCATGTATCTGATGCGGGAGATCGGTCCGAGAGGCGTTTACGGCAACCCTATCCTCCCTGACTTTATGGTCTTTCTTAACTATAAGTCCCTGCCCTGGTTTTGGCACGGCTTCAACCACTTCGCCTTCGCCTTGATGATGATGGTCCTCGTCCCTGGGTGTCTGGCTTTGGCGTTCGGGTGGTTCGCGTTCCGCTCACGCGTGACCGGCGTTTATTTTTCGATCATCACTCAGGCGCTCACCTACGCACTCATGCTCGCCTTTTTCCGCAACGACATGGGATTTGGTGGCAATAACGGATTCACAGATTTCAAGGACATCCTGGGTTTCGATCTCCACTCTGAAAGGGTTCACCTTGTCCTGCTGGTGATTACCGCAGTCATGCTCGCGATTAGCTATTTGGCCTGCCGCGCCATCGTCTCCTCTCGGGCGGGCCGCGTGATTCGCGCGATCCGCGACGCGGAGAGCCGGACGCGCTTTCTCGGCTATCGCGTGGAATCGTTCCAACTGTGGGTTTTCGTGTTTTCCGCTATCATTGCTGCTGTTGCAGGCGCCCTTTACGTTCCGCAAATCGGCATTATCAACCCCAGCGAGTTTGCGCCACTCAACTCGATCGAGGCTGTCGTCTGGGTAGCTGTGGGGGGACGTGGGACACTCTACGGTGCAGCCGCTGGCGCGGTGCTCGTTAACTACGCTAAGACGTACTTGACTACCAGCATCCCGGAGGCCTGGTATTACGTGCTGGGCGCGCTGTTCGTTATGGTGACGCTATTCCTGCCGCGCGGGATCATCGGACTCGTGTCCGGCAGAGCGATAAGCCAAAAAGCGGCAAAACGGATGCCCGTGAAAGCCGAAAGGCCGGAGCCTTTCAGAGAATGAGCGTTCGCGGCAAAACCCTCTACCTCGAGAATTTGACCGTCAGTTTCGACGGTTTCAAGGCGCTCAACGAACTGAGTCTGAAGATTGAGCCAGGCGAACTCAGATGCGTCATCGGGCCCAACGGCGCGGGCAAGACTACCATGATGGACGTTGTCACCGGCAAAACCCGCCCGGATTCGGGAACGGCACGGTTCGGCCCTGATCTAGACCTCCTCGCAATGTCCGAGCCGGAAATCGCCCAGGCCGGGATCGGGCGTAAGTTCCAAAAGCCGACCGTCTTCGAACAATTAACAGTATTTGAGAACCTTGAGCTTGCGCTGGCCGGCAGCAAATCCTTTTTGCACACGCTGCTTGCTCGTACCACTCCCGCTCAGTTGGACAAAATCTATAGGGTGCTCGACGTCATCGGCCTCTACGACCGCCACCAAGCACCAGGAGGAACGCTTTCCCATGGCCAAAAGCAATGGCTTGAAATCGGTATGCTGCTCATGCAGGAGCCGGAACTGCTTTTGGTCGATGAGCCGGTCGCGGGCATGACTCCACAAGAGATCGAACGTACATCGGCCCTTTTGCAGTCTCTTGCTGGCGAACATTCCGTGGTCGTTGTCGAACACGATATGGATTTTATTCGCTCCATTGCGCGACGCGTCACGGTATTGCACGAGGGACGCGTGCTCGCCGAGGGCGACATGGAGCAGGTCCAAAAGGATCCGCGCGTCATCGAGGTTTATCTCGGAGCATAGTCGTGCTGGCGATAAAGGCTTTCAATCAATTCTATGGCGGCAGCCACACGTTGTGGGATTTCGACCTTTCCGTGCCTTCAGGCTCGCTCATGTGCTTGATGGGACGTAACGGCATGGGCAAGACTACACTCCTCAAGTGCATTATGGGCTTGTTGCCGGGAAGTTCCGGCAGCATCACTTTTGAGGGAATCGATCTGCTCAAGTGTCCTGCCGAGGAGAGGGCCAGAATCGGCATTGGCTATGTGCCACAGGGACGCGAGATCTTTCCTCATCTGACAATCGAGGAAAACCTGAAAGTTGGCCTCGGTGTGCGCAAAAACGGCCCCCGGGCGATTCCCCAGCACATCTTCGACTTGTTTCCGGTGTTGAAGCAGATGCGTAATCGCCGTGGCGGCGACCTATCCGGCGGCCAGCAGCAGCAGCTCGCGATCGGGCGGGCGCTGGTCCTCGAACCCAAGTTGCTGATACTCGACGAGCCCAGTGAAGGGATCCAGCCCAACATCGTTCATGAAATCGGAGGTATCCTCCTGCAGCTAAACGAGAAGAACGGTCTAACCGTGCTCCTCGTGGAACAGAAGTTACCCTTTGCGCGTCGCGTGGCGAAGGAGTTTTGCATTATTTCGAACGGACGTCGCGTCGCTGAGGGCGCCATCGACCAGCTCACGGATGAGATCGTACGCGAACATCTCAGTGTTTGACGCGGGAAGTCGTTCTCGGGACTTCTTGGGGGAGAGCAAAGCACATCGAAATATGCGCTGGATGTACGCTGAGCTCAGACCCGTTTCTTGAGCGAGTTCACTAATGTAGCTATTTCGCCGGACGTCACCCTTTCAGTGCCTTCTCTTGTGCCTCCCGGTCATGTTAATGGGGCGCCATACGAGCCGCCCCATCTCTTCAATGCAAATGGAACTCAAGGCAAGTGGACAGCCTGAGAGCTAGTCTTCGAAATCTCCCCGTGCCCACCTCGCCCGTTGAAGTTCATCTGAAAACTCTTTTGCCTTCTGCCTGGCTTCATCGAATGCGACGTAGTCTGAGATCATCTGCGCCACATTGGTTGCCAATTCGGCATTCGCATCAACGTATTCCGGGAACGAGCTGAATAGATAGCTATCCCGGCTTGCATCGAGATGATAAATCGCCATCGTTGTGTTCGCGGCCAGTTGCTCCACCATGGGGGTAATATCGCGAATCGCCTGTTCCTGCGAGGGCGAAGGCACCTCCACGTTCTGCATCCGGACGACAAACTCTCCCAGGTTATTGACGTGTGTCTTCAGTTCTTCGAGTTTGTCAGCTTGGGTTTGCCAGCCGATCTGTGGGAACTTGAACGTATTCATCTCTTCGGCGGTCTGCTGGAGCTGCACCGCTTCCGACTTAGCTTGCGCCAGCAATGCGGAGAATTCTGGTGAATCCTTGACCACGCTAGCCGATGCTACGGTCGGTGCCAAAAACAGCATTGCGACTGCTAAAAATGCGAAGCCGGGTCGCACGGCCTGAGTGTACTTGTTCATTGACCCGATCCTCCTCTTCACGTCTTCGACTGTAACGAACAAGCGTGGCCGCAAACGGGAAAGGCCGCAGTGATCGGAATCACAGGTGTTGTGTTATTGAGGAAGAGGCCCGTCTAGAATTGGGGGGGGCCAATGGTGCGATGTTTCTGGCCAGATCCCCGGAAAACGGTTTCGGTAAAATCTGGCGAGTTTGAAAACCCGATGTGACGCAGCGGACCTGACGATAGAGCGCCACGAGCAGAATGCCAGCGATGCGCATGGCTTCGGAAGGAGATTGAGGAACTCGAAACGGCGGACTGAGCAAATGGATAAGTACAACGCGCCTTAACGGCCACACTCAGTAGAGCCC
>Ga0070735_10003097_pt1 | contig 14689 bp, 8 predicted proteins | sample Coa_R1_FD_66443 | JGI IMG/M metagenome (GOLD analysis project Ga0070735, IMG submission 66443) | Surface soil microbial communities from Centralia Pennsylvania, which are recovering from an underground coalmine fire - Coalmine... | ecosystem: Environmental > Terrestrial > Soil > Unclassified ... | reverse complement strand
TTTTTGAATCCCCATATGCGTGCGCCGACTGCTGTCCGTTTGCAAGAGGTGGAGTAACGAATGCGGCCTGGTTAAACCAGCAATCCAGTGTCTGATGCCCGGGATTCGAGCATTGATAGTCGGTCCCCTGCGATGCCGTATTGAATGAAAAGTCATACGGATTCGCAACCTGGTCGGGACGATAGCTAAAGCTCCCGGTGTTGCTGAAGTCCGTCGACATCACGGCCGTGATCGCTTCGCCGGTCTGCGCACTGGTAATTCCGGCGACCTGCCATCCTCCCAGCACCACGTCCGGCACACCTTTCATACTTCCACCAAAATGACGGCCGTGGCCCACAGGAAGCTCGTACAGATAGCTGATCGTGAAGCGATGTCGAAGATCAGGCGTCACTGGTCCATGCTCCAGATAAGCCTGATAAGAATCCTGAATGAATCCGCCAACATTCCCATCAGCGTTGCCCAGGTTCTTGGCAAATGTGTACGCGGCGAGGAAGTTGAATCCATTCGTAAACCGCTTGTTCAGCGAAGCCTGAAATGCGTTATAGAGCATTTCAAACTGTGGATAATCCAGCGGCAGAACCTGGGTCATGTTCGGCTGCTGCTTCGCATAGGGTCGTCCGTAATTCGGCTGCGTCGGATCGCAATTAGTTGGATCCGGACCGCAGAAATTCGTGTCGAGCGGCTGCGGCGCCTGGTTCAGATCGCTGGCCTCATGATTCCAGAGATGATATGCACGAGTGCCGACATAACCAATCTGCGCCATCCAGTTTGAAGCGAACTGGTGCTGCACCGAAAGGTTCCACTCCATGATGCGCGGCATAATGCGCTTCGGACCAGTCGTCTTCACCGGTCCGAGAATATTGGTGGCAGAACCCACAGGAACTGCCGCCGGAAATCCATTGGAGATAAGTTGTTGCGCGCTGGGCTTTACGCCTGTGGAATAAGTGTTTGCCCAGAAGGCTAATTGCGGAGGATTCAGACCGAGGTCGTCGAAGATATTTCCTTCGGAAGAATAGAAAACTCCGAATGCGCTGTGCACCACCGTATTCTTTGGCAGCGACCAGGCAAATCCCATACGCGGTGCCCAATCGCTCTTATCGAACTGCACTCCACCGTGGGGGACGGCACCTGGTCCGTACGAAGTGACGACAATTCCTTTGTTGAAATCGAAGTTGCCGACTCGTCCGTTGGCAGGCGATGAGATCTCATACCGCAGTCCGATGTTCAGGGTGAAGCTAGGTGTGACGCGATAGTCGTCTTGTGCAAACTCCGCCAGATCCCAATAGCGTGTCGGATACAGGCCCGCAAGAAAATCCTCTTCGTTGGAAACTGCGTACCCGAACAGCAGGTCGGCCAGACCGGCGCCTCCATTTGTGGTGCTCGGGTCGGCGCTGTAAGAACCTCCAAACACAAACCAGCCGCGTGGATTCGATAGTTGGAAGAAGTTCCGCTGCTGCCGCCGGAAATCGACGCCGAATTTCATTGTGTGTTTCCCGTGCATCCACGTCAGCGTATCCGCGGTCTGCACAATGTTCTCGAAGACATGCTCTGGAAGCCACTGCGAATCCCCCAGCGACGTTATTCCGGCTACATCGATATTCGTCAGGCCGCTCGAGTTCGGATACCCCGGACGATTCGCGTTCGGAATTCCAAGCTGCGTTCCCAGGTCCTTGCCGAAGTTAAATGGCAAGGCGTTAACCGCGTAGCGGAAATATCCTCCGTGCAGGTCGTTCAGCACCACCGGCGAGAAGGTATGCGTATAGCCAATACCCAGGTGCTGCGAACGCGAGTTGCTGATGCTGGGGCAACAATCGTTTCCTCCCCATGGCACACCGAGGGGCCCCGGATTGTGGCTGCGCACATCGCCGAAGCTGTAGGAGGTAAAGATCTGGTCCGCCTCTCGGAAACGATGATCGACCCTGATATCGAACGAATCCTGATCATTGAGAACGTTCTGATTCGCGAGATAGTTGTTCGCTAGAGAGGTGGGATCGGTCGGCTGCGGATAAAAATTGGCGACATTCGAGCCAATTTGATTGATCTTAGCCGGGTCCATCACGTTCGCGTGCCCGTTGTAGCTCACTGGCTGCCGAAGCGTGACCACGACACCGAGCCCCGTAGTTGGATCAATATTCTGGCAGGTATGAGTGGCCGTCGAAGATGGATCGAAAATGCTGCCCGTGTCGAAATGCGGATCAGAAGGCGGCGCCGGCTGATTGGGGAGGTCACATGGGGAGAACGTAGTGTTAGTTAACCGATCGCTGAAGTCGCCGCCTCGTTCCGCCAGTGTCGGCACCGTCGACACATACGGCGCGCTGTTGCGCAGCCGCGACCCCTCATAGTCGCCGAAGACGAATGTCTTGTCCTTCTTGATTGGACCGCCGAGGAACGCTCCGAACTGGTTCCGCTTGAACGGCTGTTGACCCACATTGAAGTAGTTCACCGCGTCGAGCTTGTCATTGCGGATAAATTCGTAGACGCCACCATGAACCTGGTTTGAACCCGACTTCAGCACAACGTTCACTGCCGCGCCGCCGCGTCCAAACTCGGCGCTCATGGAATTCTCTTCCGTCTTGAATTCCTGGATCGCATCCGGCGGAGGCAGAACCACCACACCCCCTAAGCCAAATTCGTTATTGTCCACGCCATTCAGCAGAAAGTTATTATTGGAGACTCTGAGACCATTCACAGAGACTGCTTCATTCGCCCGCTCATTCTCAAATACTCCACCGCTGACGTTCGATCCCGTCTCTCCTCCGTTCGCGCCTGGCCCGAGATAAGCAAGCTGGATGAAATTGCGCCCATTCAGTGGCAGTTCTGAAATCCGCCGCTCGGTTTCGATCGTTCCCAGCGAAGACTGCTCAGTTTCGAGCAGCGCGGGCGCCGACGTCACTTCGACCGTCTCGTTCGCAGATCCTATCTTCAACACGAGATCGACCTTTACCGACTGATTGACGCCCACTTCCACATTCTGCTGAACCGTCTTCTGAAAGCCCTTCTTTTCTGCCGACACCACGTATCTCCCGATACGCAACAGATTCGCCGAGAACGCGCCCTCGTCGTTGGAAATGACTTTGGTGGGCTGATTCGTCTCCACATTTGTGACCGTGACTTCGGCGCCTGCGATGCGGGCTCCAGCCTGGTCCGTAACCGCGCCGACGATGGCGCCTCGGTCGACCTGGGCCAAAGCGGAAAGAGTGAGTAGCGAGACTAGAACGAATGAAAACAGGACCGCGGGTACTGCCTTTCGAAACCACATAGGCGCCTCCGCACGGCAAAGTCGGGTAAGTACGGTAACTGGTGACGACGGTTTTAAACGCCCCCTAGGAGCACTGTCAAGCAATTCCAATATGACTCACAGTCGCCTTTGCACACGCGCACTCTGGCATGGGATCACCCGCACACAATTGCGGTCTGTGATCTGGATCACATCGGCATGAATTCTCATGGTCAGAGACTGTACGGGCGTCCAACCACTTAGCTTTCTCTCGACAGCGGATGACTCGTCGACTCTTTTGCGGTACCTTACTTGGCTCGGCGAAACGACTCTTCCGGAGAGTGATAATGAAACTTGTATCGGCTTGGATGTTTGCCCTCTTGTGTGCGGCAACCCTGGCGTACGGGCAGACCACCCGTCTCGAGCAACTCCAGAACAAAACCATCCTGGTATTCACTCCTCATCCCGACGACGACGTCTTCGGCGCGGGCGGGACGATTGCTTTGCTGAACCGCAATCACAATAAGGTCTATATCGTCATTTATACGAACGATGACAAAGGGTCTTACGATCCCGACATGAACTCGCAGAAACTCGCCCGCATTCGCCGCGCGGAAGAAGAAGTATCGGAAGGCTTGGTTGGCACGCCTAAGGAAAACATTATGTGGATGGGCTACGACGACGGCATGCTCGAATATGCCGCGCAGCCCAAGCTAACCGAAGAAGCCACAGCCATCATCCGCCGCATCCGCCCTGACATTCTGATGAGTGTCGACCCCGGCGAATGGTACGAGCGCTGGCACAAGAGCGATCACCGGATGGCGGCCTTCAATACCATTGATGCCGTCCGCGCCGCGGAGTTCTGGCTCTACTTCCCTAACCAAAAGCTTCAGCAAGGGCTGCAGCCTTACCGGGTTCCGGAAATGTATTTCTTTTATCCGTCTCCACAGGAAGCGAATTACTTCGTAAACATCGACAGCGTAGCCGACCTGAAGTTGGAGGCAGCCGCGAAGCAGGTCAGCCAGTTCGAACCGGCCATCACGAAATACCGTCCGGACTGGGAGCCCGCCGACCTGGAAAAGGCCAAGAAGGAAATGCGTGATGAACAGCCGAAGAAAGACGGCCACTATGTCGAGGCATTTCGTTACGCCACCGGATTCGTCCAGTACTAATAGCGTCGTACGTACGAGAGCTCAAGGAGAACTCATGTCTGATCTAGCGTTGTTTGGAGGCAAGAAAGCAAAACAGAAACCATTCCCCGTATGGCCACAGTACGACGACAATGAGCGCCGCGCCTTGCAGGAAGTTCTCGAGAGCCGCATCTGGTGGCGCACGCCCGGTACGAAGACGCTGGAATTCGAACAGGCTTTCGCGAAATACCATGGCGCCCGCCACGGCATCGCCGTGACGAACGGAACGGCGGCGCTCGAGGTGGCCATGGCCGCTCTGGAAATCAATCATGGCGACGAAGTGATCGTCCCGAATTTCACTTTTGTCGCCACGGCCAGCGCGGTGCTGTTTGCCAATGCCCTGCCCGTGCTCGTCGACGTTGATCCCGAGACACATTGCCTCGATCCAGACCTGACCGAGGCCGCCATTACTCCGCGCACAAAGGCAATCATCGCCGTGCACATGGGAGGCCATCCCGCTGACCTCGACCGCCTCCAGGACATTGCCACGAAGCACGGCATCGCGCTGATCGAAGATTCGGCCCATGCTCACGGCAGCGAATGGCGTGGGAAGAAAATCGGCACCTTCGGCGTGGGCGCCACCTTCAGCTTCCAGGCCAGCAAATTGATGACGGCTGGCGAAGGCGGCATGATCATCTCCAATGACGATAAGTTTGAGCGCCTGGCTCGCTCCGTTCATGATTGCGGACGCATGCCCGGAGAATGGTTCTACAGTCACTTCATCTACGGCTCCAATTACCGCTTGAGCGAGTGGCAGGGCGCCGTGTTGAACGTGCAGCTTGGCCGTCTGGAAGAGCAGACGCTGCACCGCCATCGCCAGGGCCGCGTGCTCGACAAACTCTTCGCCCAGATTCCCGGAATCACCGCGCAGAAATGCGATCCGCGCTGCACCCGCAATGGCCAGTACGCTTACATCTTTCACGTAAATGGCAAAGAGTTCGGCGGCATTTCGACTGAGAATTTCATTGCCGCATTGAATGCCGAAGGCATCCCCACGCAGGCCAGCTATCCGCCGCTGCATGAACTCGATTGCTTCCGCAATGGCGAATATCGCAAATGCCTGGCCGGGACGCAGGCGACAGAGAAACACGCATTCCTGCAGCAGAAGTTCCCGCACACGCAACGCGCAGCCTGGGAAACAGTTTGGATTCCGCAATTCGCTTTGCTCGGCGATGAAGCCGACATGAACGAGATTACAGCAGCAATCAAGAAGATTCAGCGCAACGCCAAAGAGATCGCAGCCAATGCTTCGCATGCGACCGCAGAAAAGGTAGCGCGCTGAGATCGACTCCAATTGCGAATGCACTCCTGGTGGAAGAAATGACCACTCAATGACACGGTTGAAATCTCACGAGTACCGGCGTCATCCCGAAGTCCCGCGCTTTCACCGGCGGGAAGAGGGATCTCCCGCGTAACTGCTTTATAGTTCGGCGATGTCAGATTTTGAAGTGGAAGTCTGTCGTGAAACTTCGTTTGGAGGAAACTCAATGATCCGCGACGGCCGTAACCACTGCCCATTCACCTTATTACTGCTTTGCGTAATCCTGCTCTCACTTCACGCTCCCTCCTCGGCCCAGACGAAGAAGCTCCCGGAAAAAGTTCCTCCCAAGCGCACCTCGCAGATCGAAGACGGCTTCGGCATCAACTCCGACATGCCGCGTGATCCCTATCTCCCGTGGAACCGCTGGTGGTGGACGCGTATGTTCGACGCCGGATTCAAGTGGATCCGCATCGGCCAGTACGAGAACAGTTCCGACTACACGAGCTGGGATTGGGTCGAGCAGAAGCGCGGTGTCTACGCCTCGTCGCAGCTACTGGAAGATTCCGTCGATTCTGTGATCGACAACGGTATGGACGTCCAGGTTCAGCTCATGTACGGGAACCAGATGTACACCGCCCACAGCGGCAAACTTCCCGACGTCAGCGTGCCCGAGGGCGGCGCCTTCCATAACGACGACCGCAGCATCTACTCGGTTTACTGGCCTCCGCTTACGGCCGAGCAACAAGCCGCCTTCAATAAATACGTCGCCTGGACCGTCGACCATTTCAAAGATCGCATCCACTATTGGGCGCTGTGGAACGAGCAGGACATCGGCTACTGGAATCCTTGGGGCAATCCCGCCCAATACGGCCAGCTGCTCTCATCCTTTGTCGACACCGTGCACAAGACTCCCGGCGCCAAGGTCATCTACGGGGGTCAGGCCGATCCCTCTCGTGAATTCACTCAAGTTGCGTTCGACACGTGCAAGTGCGCCTCAGGCATTGACGTCTATGCCTATCACACCTATCCCGGCTACGGACAGAACATGAATCCCGAAACCATGGATTATGGTGCCTACCTCAACGAATCGCCGCAGAAGCTTCGTGACTTAGTGATTAACTATCCTGGGATTAAGAAAGACATCCCATTCTTCGACGACGAGTTCAATTCCATTGGAACCTGGATTGGCTCTGACGAATCCGTGCAAGCCAAATATGTCCCGCGCGGCCTCATCTATAACCACGCCGCCGGAGTGAAAACGTTCGTGTGGCTCCTCACGGCTGGTGTCGATGGAAATGAATACGACGACTTCGGCATCGTCCATGGACTCACCAACCACGACTACGACTTCACCCCACGCCCGGTCTTCTCTGCCTTGCAGAATACGAACGCTCTTTTCGCCGACACGAAATTCGATGCGTCAATCGAAATCTCCGGAAGCGACATCCCGGCTCTTCGCCGCCGCAGCGAATTCCCCTTCATGAGCTACGGATTCCGCTCAAAAACCGGCAAAGCGATCGTGGCATACTGGCTCGCCGCCCACAGTCTGCCTGGCAACGTATTCCCCACGTTCTATTCGAGCTTCACGCTGAAGAACACTGGCATTCAGAACCCCGTTCTCATCAACGTAACGACGGGAGACATCCGTCCGCTGAAGTGGAAGGAAGGCACAACCGACACGCTCGAATCCGTACCGGTCACTGACGGCATCATGGCGATTGCCGACGCCGACTATTTCGATTGGCCTGTCCTGCCAGAAACGCCAAGCTCACTGAACGTTGCCATCACAGGTACGACGGCAAAACTCAGCTGGGAAGTTCATGGTGGCGGTCCCACGGGCGTCATCGTCGAACGTCAACTCGATGAGGCCAACGGCACGAAAGGAAAGTGGGCACAGGTCGCAAAGCTTGCGGCCAACGCGACCGCGTACAGCGACTCGACGCTGAAGAAAGGTCAAACCGTCGGCTATCGCGTTCGTGCTTTCAACGACGCCGGTCAATCCGCATACTCGAACATCGCAAGAGCAGGAATTCCGGCGAAGCCATAACCAATCGCGCGCTGCGTAAAGCAGACCGGCGCTCAGGGAGAATACTTCCCTCTCTCGGCGAACTTCCCAACGCTGGAATCGTCGCCCCTGACGTGGAAGAGCCACGCATCACGCGGATCTTCGCCGATCGCCACAATTTCCTCTTTCGAACCATAGCCACGCTGGTAAGCCGCCCTCGACACCTGGCATTTCTGGACTTTGCCTCTAGTCCAGCGGCTCCCAACTCTTCCGCAAGCGCAGTGCAGAATGTACTCCTCGCACGATCCGTAGACCACCGTGAGAATGTAAGAACCATTCTTGAACGGGCTTAGCGAAATTGGATACCGGGTATTGCAGCTCGGACATTCCAGGCAATGTCGAAGGCGTGACATCAGGATATCCCCGAAGTGAGACCGCAAGATCGTTGCATCCAGACTCACACCATAAGTGGTCAGACTCAATACCCACTTGACGTGTTTTCTGCATGACCACTATCATCCCAATCCATGAAGCGCGTTGCGTCCGGCTTCCTCCCCGTAATCACGGTCGATCGATCAGCGTCTCAGCCGCTTCATCGCCAGATCTATAACTCGTTTCGCACGGCCATCGTCGACGGGCGGCTTCATCCCGGACAGCGCATTCCTTCCAGCCGCGTGCTCGCCCTGGAAATTGGCGTCTCCCGCTTTCCCGTGCTCAATGCTTATGCTCAGCTCCTGGCGGAAGGCTATCTGGCAACCCGCGTTGGAGCAGGCACCGTTGTCTCAGCTTCGCTGCCCGAACAATTAACCACAGCAGCACCCGCGAGAACCAAGACTGCGGTTCTCCATCGCGGTCCTCGAAGCGTGGCACGGCGCTGTTCGCATCTTCCTGCCAAAGAAGACTATCCCTGGATGATCCACTCCGGCCCCTTTCGTGTAGGCCAGATCGCCTTCGATGAGTTCCCGTGGAGTATCTGGTCGAGTCTGATCGCGCGCCGCTCGCGCAACCTGAATACGGCTGCAATCCACTATGGTGATTTGCAGGGGCATGAATCACTACGCCGCTCGATTGCCAACTACCTGAGAATCTCCCGCTCCGTGCGTTGCGAACCAGAACAGGTCCTGATCGTGAATGGTTCCCAGCAAGCGCTGGAAATTACCGCGCGCGTTTTGCTGAACTCCGGCGACCATGTCTGGATCGAAAACCCGAGTTATCGCCTGGCTCGGGATGTCTTCGCCTTGAATGAATGCCGCCTCGTCCCGGTTCCCGTCGACGCCGAAGGATTGAATGTCGCCGCCGGCGTCAAGAAGTGCCGCAAAGCTCGTGCCGCATTCGTGACTCCGTCTCACCAGTTCCCGCTCGGTGTCACCTTGAGCGCCTCACGCCGCCTGCAACTCATCGAGTGGGCGCACCGTTCCGGCGCATGGATCATCGAAGACGACTACGACAGCGAATATCGTTACGAGAGCCTTCCCATCGCTTCCCTGCAAGGACTCGACACCAACTCCCGCGTGATTTACATCGGCACCTTCAGCAAAGTGGTCTTTCCCTCGTTGCGTCTCGGTTACCTCGTCGTTCCTCCCGATCTGATTGACCGCTTTGTCCTTATGCGCCGCGTCATAGATCTCGGTATGCCAACGCTCTATCAGCAAGTGCTCGCCGATTTCATCGAGGAAGGCCACTTTGCTCGACATATTCGGAGAATGCGCGTTCACTACGGCGGACTAAGACGCGTCCTGTTCGACAATCTCATCGAAATCCTTGGTGACATGGTCGAAATCGTCGGAGATGAAGCCGGCATGCATCTGACCGTGCTCCTGCGCTCCGGACACCGCGATGAAGAATTGGCCCGGGCCGCCGTTTCCCACAAGCTCTCTCTGTGGCCGCTCTCGCGTTCGTATGTGGGTGAACCGCGTCAGGGATGGATTCTCGGATTTGGTGGTACGACAGCGAAAGAGATCCCCGACGCAGTTCGCAGGCTGCGCAACCTTCTTATCGTCAACTCGCTGGCCGCCTGATTCTGGCAAGGCGGAAATCCGCTGCGTTTCGCGGATCAAGGTTGTTCAAGAAAACTGGGTCCCGTGCGTCCTCAGCCAGTTTTCCTACCAATAGATTTCCGCGTTGTGAAAACCCGGGTTGCGTGCCCTGCGCACATTGTTTAGATTGAGCGCGCAAGCAGGTTGCAATGCACGGAGGCGTGATGGCAACTCAGGCTAGCGCTGTTTCCCAGAAAATCTGTTCCAGGTTCTGCCCTTTCAACTCACTAAAATTCGCGATCATCGCTACCCTGTTGTCCCTGGTTGCGCAGAGTGGACTCATTTTCGCCCAATCCTCAACCTACAGCGCAGTTTCACCGCCCGCCATTGTTCACGTCGATGCGACGCCAGGACACTCCATCAACTCCTTCGATCCCGACAGCGCACTGGGCAGTTCCATCGATGTTCTCTCCCATGATGGCATCGACAAGGTCTACACACCGCACATCATCCAGGAATCGTTGTCGGCGGGATGGGGGCCCATCTCCTATCGCAACAACAGCGAACTCCGTATGGCCGCCTGGCACTGGACCGAGAACGGAACGTGGAGCGATCCGGCGCACAAGAGCGGATACTTCACGAGCAGCACGGAAATCAAAGAACCGATCCGTTACATAATTTCCTATGCGCTCCCGCACCGCGGATTCTCGACAAGCGGCGATCGTCCCGTCATGGGTCCGAATCTCAGTTACTGGAAAAGCAATCCCTATCTGACCAGCAAGTTCACGGGCGAAAATGACTCGCTGCATCCGCAATGGGTCATCGTCGATCTCAAAGCCGAAAAACCTGTAAATGCCATCCGCATCGCCTGGCAGAATCCCTATGCCACCACGTATCAAGTCGAGTATTGGCTCGGAACACGGGCCCTCGATTTTGATGCCGGTCCGCAAGGCGAATGGAAAACCTTTCCGTCTGGAGTGCAGAACTCCGCGCAAGGTGGCACCGTCTCGCTGAAGCTCGCGGACGCTCCGGTCTCGGCCCAATACATCCGCGTCCTGATGACCGCATCCTCGAACACCTGCGACGAGCACGGCTCGGACGACGTTCGCAACTGCGTTGGATACGCGATCAAAGAAATTCGCGTCGGAAGCGTCGACAGCAGCGGCGCGTTCGTTGAGGTCCAGAAAAATATCAGCGACCGGCCCACCACTTACACCTCATCTTCCATTGATCCCTGGCATTCCGCGGACGACGCCGATATCAACGCCACAGGAGCGTACCAGCACAGCGGTTTCGACCTCTTCTTCACCAGCGGGCTTACCAATAATCTTCCCGCGATGATTCCAGTGACCATGCTTTACGGCACGCCCGACGATGCTGCCGCCCAGATCGCCTACATCGAGAAGCGCGGCTATCCCATTTCTTACATCGAGATGGGCGAAGAGCCCGACGGCAAACACGCGATGCCGGAAGACTATGGCGCACTCTACCTGCAATGGGCCGCCGCCATCCACAAAGTTGACCCCAAGCTTAAATTAGGAGGGCCTGTCTTTGAAGGCGTCAATGAAGACATTCGAGTTTGGCCCGATGCGCAAGGCCGCACCTCATGGATGGGCCGCTTCGTGGATTACCTGAAGTCGCACGCTCGACTCGCCGATCTCGCCTTCGTATCGTTCGAGCACTATCCTTTCGAGCCCTGCGACATCACTTGGAAATCTCTGTATAAAGAGCCGACACTCGTAAAGCACATCCTCCAGGTTTGGCGAGACGACGGCGTTCCCAAGGATGTGCCTCTCATGATCACCGAAGATCATCTCGCCGCCAACCTCACCGGGCCCATGACGACGATATTCGCGGCGCTCTGGCTCGCCGATAACGTCGGCGCTTTTTTTGAAGGTGGAGGCGCTCTCTTTACCCACTCGCCCATCCAGCCGCAAGGAATTCAGAACACTTGCCTCGGCTGGTCCTCATGGTCAAACTTTGTGTCGGACGAAGAGACCCTCGAAATCCGGGGTTACACCTCTCCTTATTTCGCCGCACACATGATCAACCTGGAATGGGTGCAGCACAGAGCGGGAGTGCATGTCATGTTCCCGGCCGCCTCGGACATCAAAGACCAGGAAGGCAATCTGCTCGTAACGTCTTATGCGGTGCACCGCCCCGATGGCAACTGGTCGTTGATGCTGGTGAATCGCGACGAAACCAACTCGCACGCTGTGCGCGTAATCTTCGACGATGTGAAGAACAAGCGGCAGGAATCCTTTTCAGGACCAGTAACGTTTGTGACTTTCGGCAGCGAACAATATGTCTGGATCAACGACGGTCCGTATAGCCACGCCGACCCGGACCATGCCCCAGTCGCCACCATGATCAAAGGGGATTCAGCAACCGTTTTCACCCTGCCGAAAGCATCGATCACTGTTCTCCGCGGCAAAGTGGCCGGATTGAAAGACTAAGAAATCAGGAATCGCGAATCTCGACAATCGCCAAAGAAATAAGGTACGATTCCGCCTCCTCCCCAGTGAGCAACTCAGTCGGCCCTTCCACCGACCGCAGCAGGTGATTGTAGTGGCGAGATAGGAGGATTTATGCGGAGTAAGAACTCTGATCCATGGAGATTCGGTTTGCTCTTCTTCGGTCTTATTCTGCTGGCATTTATTTCACAAGGATTCGCACAAACTGAGACTGTCCTGTATACGTTCAACGGACCTGATGGTGCTACTCCGAGCATCGCCCATTTAGCAATCGATCCGAACGGCAACCTTTATGGAACGACGCTGCAAGGCGGCGCATTTCGTTATGGAACTGTGTTCGCGATTCCTCCCACAGGCGGGGAGAAGTTGCTCTACAGCTTTACCGGTGCCGGGGACGGAGCGACACCCAATGGGGGAGTAATCTTCAGCGGCGGCGCTCTGTACGGGACAACGGAGTACGGCGGAAAGATGGGTCCCAACTGCTTGATCGGATGTGGAACGGTATTCAAGGTAACCGGTGTCGGGAAAGAGACGGTGCTCTATTCCTTTAACGGGCCGACAAGCGACGGAGCCTCGCCGTTCGCGGGTGTAATCCGGGACCAAGGCGGCAATCTTTATGGGACTACGTCAACAGGGGGACTTAAGGGGTTCGGGACTGTTTTTGAGCTGACCACATCAGGCAAAGAGCTTCTTTATAGTTTCAAACATGCTCCCGACGGCGACTTTCCATGGGGACCGTTATTCCGAGATCCCAGTGGAAACCTTTATGGAACAACCGAGTATGGTGGCGCAAACCTGTGTTCCGGTGAAGTAGGTTCATGCGGCGCAGTTTTTGAGATTACCTCGGCCGGGGAGTCGATCATCTACTCGTTCGGCAGCTCGATCACCGGAGCCTTCCCGCAGGATGGCTTGATCGGGGATGCCAATGGAAATCTATATGGGACGGCATCCGCTGGGGGCAAGTACGGGTACGGTACTGTGTTCAAGCTCAGCAAGGCCACAGGAACTTGGAAAGAAATGATTCTATACAGCTTCACCGGAGTGACCGATGGAGCGTATCCGACCGGCGGTCTGATTCGAGATGCTCGCGGAAATCTCTATGGCACTACTCCGGGCGGTGGCGCTTTCACGGCCGGCACGATCTTTCGTATCAGCCCCGCGGGGGAGGAAACCGTCCTGTACAGCTTTTGCGCATTACAGAACTGTGCCGATGGGGCGTTTCCTGCGGCCGGCCTGGTGAGCGATAAGCAGGGAAATCTATACGGAACGACCTCTGGCGGCGGCAATACTGACTCGAGCTGCCAGGGCTACGCCGATGGCTGCGGAGTCGTATTTAAATTGACGCCGTAAACAGTGGTGCCCAGCCTTCGAGCGCGGCGAAGGCTGGGGCAACCGGTTTCGTGGTGATGCTTCTACCCTGCGGTACCCACATGCACTGCGTCGATTCGGCGGTTTCTTTATCCCCCGTTACTGCAAAAACTCAGGCCGAAGGGATTGCCTTGGAACGTTAACCATCCGTTCACCGAACGACTGGTTGGAGCGCCAAAATACGGCAGGAATACCAGGTCCTGCAGGTTGTAGGAAAACCCGTTCACCGTATACGGGAAAGCGCCATAGTTAACGAAGCCTTCTTCGGGATCCCCGACTTCCAGAACCGCACCGAATCCGCACGCAGTGGGGACAAAATTACTACCGAACGGATCATCCACAAATTCCCCGACTTCATGCGACAACGCCGAAACGTCTTGCGCGAACGCACCGACTTGATCGACATATGTGGCTTCAATGTAGGCTTGCGTACCCGTGTACGAGTGATATCCCCCAATACAGCATCCCGAGAGTCCGGAATTGTCCGAGAGATAGGTATCGTAGGTGAGGAAGATCCCAATCTGGTTGGGCGCTACAAGCTTGGGGAGGAGAGTTTGAATTTCGCTGTCAAACCAGTTGATATTCACCACGGCGACGTTCGCTCCGAACGCGTTGGCCTCGATTCCTTCTGACGCTGGCACATTCAAGGTCTGTTCCGCCCGGAATGTTGGCCCGCCGAGCAGCACGTGATAGCCGGGATGCAGCGATACCGTACCCCACAAATTTCCGCGCTGAAAGGCGTCAATATACTGGGTTGTCCCCAGATTCACCGCACCCTGCGTGTAATTCGTGGTCTTGTCGAAAATCGGCGAGATGGCTGTGGCCTTGTTGACCGTGTTCCCGTCCGGCAGCACATGCTTCGGATCGAACGTTACCGGCACTCCCGAGTTCTGCACGATAATCTTGAGCGGGATAATGATGGCGGCGACGGTGGTGCTCGTTCCAGTCGCCGGCGCGCTGCCCACCATGGTGAACGGATATGTCACGCCTGCGTGAATGAACGATCCGTTCCAGGTCTTCAGAACCACGGGCGGGGGCGGGGTTGGACCAGGTTTCCCCGGCAGAAACACGTATCTGGGTTTTGCATCTTGCAACACCGGTATGTCCTGTGCGCCAGCTACAGCGCAGGATGCCAGCGCAACCATCCCTACGACGGAACACAGGCCCGAAAACATCAACGTTGCTCGTAATCTCATGG
>Ga0070735_10003094_pt1 | contig 14697 bp, 16 predicted proteins | sample Coa_R1_FD_66443 | JGI IMG/M metagenome (GOLD analysis project Ga0070735, IMG submission 66443) | Surface soil microbial communities from Centralia Pennsylvania, which are recovering from an underground coalmine fire - Coalmine... | ecosystem: Environmental > Terrestrial > Soil > Unclassified ... | reverse complement strand
ATTGTCTTTTATAAAATATTTTTTTCTAAATTATATATAAAATATTCTGAATTCGTCGTTCGATAAATTAGTTGGAAATTCTCGATATTGTTTTCTGACAATTGTGAATATAAAAAATCAAAATTGTAGATTTAAAATCTGCGCTAAATATAAGAATATAAAATCTTAAATTGCAAGTTTGGGGAAGTTTCAAATGTGAAAATAAGTATAGTAAAATTTTGGTTCGAAATGGAGTATTACATAAATGCAAAATAGGGAAAGTCGCGACAAATCAATTGGAAAATATTGCATTGAGGTAATACGAAGATTCCGAATCAAAATTATACATTGCTGTTTTTCAATTGGAACAATTCCGAATAAATGCTCGGTTCGTGATATAAAAATAAAATCACAAATATACGAATATACATGAAAGGAACAAGGCGGAATTCGAAACAGAAAATAGTCAAGCTGTACTGTAATCCGGAAAGGGATGCGGAAGATGATAATAATTCCGACTCAGAGAGTGAACAAGAAGAACTCATCGAAGAACATCCGGAAAAAATAATAGAAAAACTCACAAACAAAAAGATTGATACAATTAATCCGAAACCTCAAGAGATCTTCAACATCAATGATACGGATGTATTGGTAATCGTGGACGGTAACGATTACTGGTACAAAGGGAGAGACGTTGCGATATTGCTGGAATATAAAAATACAAAGAAGGCAATAACGAGGAATGTATCGACAGAATACAAAAAGTCGTATGCTGATATAGGGGGGTCGCCAATTGCCCCCCATGTCAAAATAGATCCGCAGACAATATTCATTGATGATAGTGGCTTGTTCCAATTAGTATCACACAGTAAGAAGCCAGAAGCACTCAAATTGTGGAGGACAATAACCAAAGAAATTCTCCCAACCCTCTTCAGGACCGGTTCATACAGTCTCAAACCCACACAAATTCAAATAGACGAATTAAACAAGAACTTTTACGATGACAATATGTTGAGTGACTTTGCCAATAAAAATGCCATATATTTGGCTTACATTGGCAAATACAAGGGGAAACATATTCTGAAATATGGCAAAACTAAAGATTTTGCAACACGAGACTTGGATCAACACAGAAAGATGTTCAAAAAATTCAATGTAATCAAAGTATGGGAAACACTAGCCTGTGATCATGCCGAAGATAACATCAAAATCAATTTTGAAGGCTGTGGTATGTCCGTGACAATGACCAAGGAAGAACTCGGCATAGAATGCAAAGGAAAGACCAAACGAGAACTAATCAAAATAGACGAAATCAAAAATCTGCAGTATTGCATAAACCTAATAGACGGAGTAATCAATAAAACCATACTACCCAAAGAACAAAAATACATAGACCAAATTAAAGATCTCAAACATGAGAAAGAGATACTACAAACAAAATTTGAAGAATCCATCAATAAACTACAAATTAAGACAGAACTAATCCAATCATTAAAGGAGACAATAAAAATTCTCAAAGACAGCTAAATCATCAAGACACATCTGTGACTTCATAATCATCAAAGTACAAAAAGTCGTGCGCCGTACCGGGGTCCCCGTTACGGGGACTCACAAATATAAATCCCGCTATTATATTTTTATGTTCTAGTTAGTAACCAAAATATAAAAATATTGTACAACCACACGATATCAATCATAGTCAAAACCAAAATGTTTATAAAACACGTACTTATTCTTCAATTTAACCACAAATACATGTGGATCATAATCATAAACATTTTTCATACCAAACCCCAATTCAGTAGGTTCTTTACCCACTGGGTATGGTTGTCGCTTCAATACTATATGTGTCCATTCGGTGTGATCTGATGTCTTAGTAAATTTTTTCTTTCGATACACCCCACCAGTCACAAAGATCCCACCACACTTCACATGAGTTTTATATTTTTTATCACTAAAAGCATCTCCATCTCTAATATATTTAACATATGTGCGCCATTTCCTTAACATTCCTAAGTTATCCATATTCTTCATATCCAACCTTTCATATCCTTGCAACTTCTTCAATTTCAAATACGGTGTAAAATCCAATGTGGCTGGTTTATGATTCTTCAAAAATGTATCCAAATCAAAATCCATTATACAACTATATGTCATAATATATACATATCTATATATCATAACACTTTCGATTCAATACCTTTTGTAACACATCCGCTTTAACCGAAAATCCTTTAGATGGATCCTCACCAATATTATCACCAGGATTATCCAGTACTTGACGAACTCTACGATGTTCAACATTATAGTTGTTACAAAACTTTAATATACCTTCGTGCTCAGAGTCATCAATAAAATTTATTTTAATCGGTTTTCTTTTATTCATTATGATATAATCATCGGAAGCTACAATTAAATCAATGAAACGTATTATCTGATTGTGAACACTACGTGTTCTATCAATACGTAACAAATGAATACTCAATTGCGACAAATAATATTGCTTCAAAACATCTCTCACATGAGTCATATCAATACCAGAAATATTAGCACCATTGAAACCTCCAGTATCATGTTGTGATCCATCCGCCTCTATAACAAAAAGAATTAACCGATTCTCATAAATCATAATACAAAAATAATCAAACTCCAATGTATATAATACATTATTCCTACAAAAATAAAGACGATGACTATAGAAATAAAACAATGTGTATTCCTTTGATATCAATGTCAAACAATCCAAAACGTTATTTTCAAGTGCAGAAGGAATGTTCTTTAATAATGGATATTTGACACGACCTTTTAATAACGCACGATTATTTCGATAATATTCTCTCCACAGTGCATATTTCCATCGCACCCATTTATATGATCCATACATCTCTAAAGGTTGATCCCACGCATCACTCATCACATCCATCACGTATTTATACATTTCTTTGTCTAAACGCATAACATTTATGCTTTGTCGGTAATTACGCAATTTAGTGAGATCTTTCAAAGAAGATATCTCAATAAGTTCATCTTGAAATAAATATTGCTTAAACACATAATTTTCCAACACATCATTTAAACATTTGCACCGACCCTGGATACTCAATGACAAATCAGCACGTGCCTCGATCAAACACTTACGTTTCTTCATATATTTTTTAATTATGGCTTCTTCCTCCTCACTAAGTTGTTCTGCCATGTTATGTAACGATAAAAATTAATATATTTTTATATTAATTTTTGTTGTATTGGATGTTAAACGATTCAATTTTTTTGTATTAAAACCTTATATTTCGAACTACTTCTCATAAACATTAGTTCTTCAAAAATATGTGTGGCCACTTGCATTTTGCCAATTCCTCTATATCTTTTGTCCATTCACACCCGTTATCACGCGCCCACACAAGCACTTCTAAATGCCCATTTTCAGCTGCATATTCGCATGTTAAACGACTCCATTCGCAGCCATTCTTGTATGCCCATTTTAGTACTTCCAAATGTCCACCTTTGGCCGCGCTCGCACAAGTCAAATAATCCCAATCACAACCATTTCTATGCGCCCATTTTAGTACTTCCAGATGGCCACCTTCAGCCGCATATGCACATGTCCTCCAATCCCATTCACAACCATTCAGACGAGCCCATTTGAGGACATTCAAATGTCCATGTTCAGCTGCATACGCACATGTCGAAGAATCCCATCGACAACCCTTCATACGAACCCACTTCAATAATTTTAAATTTCTGTTACATGCTAAACCAGCACATAAATCTTCATTCCATGTATGTCTATACCACATATGTTCGTTTGAATAAATCCATTTGAGTATTCTCGAATATTCCGATTCTGCTATATCAAAACACGAAAATTTCCTTTCAATATTATTCTCTTGTGCATATTTCGAGACTATGCGATAGAATGTATTATTGACATGTGCCAATACCTTGACCATTGTATTCTCATCCTTAAATTTTTGCAAAATTAAATTGATTAATTCTATTGGTAACTTACATATAAAATCCATTGAATTTCTTGGCGGCAAATATTATAATTACTTATCACATTGATCATAATTACATTATACCAGTAATTATAATCAATTTTTTTGTATAACATCAACTCGCTGCCCTCGCCAATCGTCCCATTAATTCAACACGTGACTCTTCTGAATCCGCTGCATTTACCCTCACAAACTCACATTTCTTCAATTTCATGAAATATATCTGTTTCTCCAAATCAGCAATAATATCTCGATTAGTTCGATGTACACTATCTATCTCCAGTGCCATATTTAACTCCGGTAAATAAAAATCAATATATTCAATATCCTCATCTTCATTACAAAATTCATAACACTGTTCATACTTTATACCAGCAGATTTAAAAAATCGAACAAATGATTTTCTTATATCATATTCCGCAGTTATACTCCGCCGGTATTGTTCCGTGTGTTTCTTGAGACTCTGTATATATATGGCTTTGCACTTAACAAGTTTAGATTTCTTCAATATATCAATACAATCATTAAGACTAATATATTTCGAATCATTAATTGTTTTAATGCTATACCCTTTTCCTTTCAATTGTTTAATATATGCTTCTGCACCTTTTAATCGATTAATGAACCCTACCAAGCCATATATGTCAACATTATTATTCGCATAAACATCAACGTCATTATCACACAAAAGTTCTCTTAATCTGTTCTTGTCTACTTTGTTTACTGCCATTTGCCTTAGTATACTACACATACATAGTTATATGTTCTTTATATCACTTATATATCTAGTGTACCTATTTTTGTTACCATTTGTGACAATCCATTCAATGGAATTTTTCTATATATTCTCAAAAAATCCCCTTAGATTAGATTTTAATTTCCAGAGCCCGCCCCATGACAGCCCATTGTACTACCCCATATAGCAATCAATTCATTAGCCAATTTTGAGTGTTAATAATTGGTATAAATAATATTAACCAATAATAAATCATCCAACAATGGCCAAAGAATTGGGATACATCTATTTGCTTAGAGAAAGGGAATTCTTCCTTCGCAATGAGAATGTATATAAACTCGGTATGACAAAACTTAAATATGCGGATGAGAAATTAAGCGACACAATAAAAAGACTCAATAATTATAAAAGAGGAAGCCAACTCTTATATCTGTGTCATTGTAATCCGAATGACACAAAAAGTATTGAAGACGAACTCAAAACTAAATTCCAAGCAAATTTTGAAAAACATGCCGACGGTACTGAATATTTTAAAGGAGATCCCCAGCAAATGATAAACATAATATTGGAAACTTTCCTTAAAAGAAATGAAACAAATATATTCGATCTAACATGTGATACTTCAACCATAATTATTCAAGAATATTTCGATGAGCGTTTAATTCTCGAACTTGGTGTTCAAATTCCATTAGAAATTGTATATGACTTGTTCAAATATTATATCGATGCATGGCAAAACCTACCATGTCCCACATACGATGAATTTAAAAAGACAATCATACGACAGTCACGTGATAATTGTGTTACAATTAATAATACTGAATATCTCAAAAATTACAAAATACGACATGTTCCCAATATTGACTATGACATCAAATATGTCTTTAATAACATTTGTTATATTGCAAATGAAGAACCAGAAAATGAATATAGAAAAGTAACTGGAACTACAATAAATCAAATAATGGCAGCACTACATCGTCCATCGCATGCTCTTCATGCGATAATCAATGATGAAAAATTTGATTCAAATATTAATACTCTTTTACCAAGAAATTATAATCATTATCAATGGATGCATATTACACCCGAGATGCAATATTTCAAAAAATCATCCAAACTATATCAATACGGAATAATTGATGAGTTCACAAAAGAAAATTTCACAGATTCAAATCTCCGTAATTCAAACCACGTTCACATCGATAATGTGAATGAAATATTTTGTTCGTGGAATAAACATAACTACGGTTATCCAAAAACAGATTACAATAAAAAATTATTAGAAGAATATTACACTTGTATTAATAAATACAATCTAAATAACAAAACTATCACTTACAATTTTAAGCCTATAAACAACGATGAACTAGAAAATGAGTTAATGAATATCTAAACTACTAAACATAATAAATAATACAATGTTCCAATTATATTATTTCTTATTTACATCAGCCAGGTACCCACTGGCTTAATCCATTAAACAATCTCATTTATGTTCAAACACCACAGACGCCACCACAACCATCTTCCCTCTCTTATCATAACTAATCGTCAAATCATCTATCTCACAAAACTTTTCACTACACTCATCGAATTTGTGACTTCTTATCTTATATGCTGCTATAATCAAATCATGAAATGTCACGTTACTGCCATTCTCCCCATCAACCACATATTCAGGCCAAAACGATAACTTCCAATCCAACTCTCCCACTCCTCCTCTATGATCTGCTATTCCACAGTCATTTATCAATTTAATAATTTAATACTTGAAATTCCCCTTAATTCGAATTCTTTCCAATCCTTCAACCGCAATAAACAGCCACGTATTTCGCTCACCAGTATACTATAATACCCATGCAACTCCGTATTATCCAAGTTACATCCATTATAAACATATTCATTATCCAACACTAGATTTGGTACAAAACCTCTCCAGGAATTGGGGGATTTCTTGGGTATTTTTATTTTCACATCTTTGTACAATTCATTCATCTTCCACCAATCCAATTTACAATAACAATATATATACTTTAACACTTCTGTTAAATTCTTTTGCATATTTTCACATATGTTATCCCCACCATCGTCATCCTCTGTCAAATCCAATTTATATGGCTTTACGTAGGTCATTCAATAGATATCCTTTACTTCCCTTTTATTTTTATTTTTAAATTTCTACCATTCAATTTTCATTCAAATCATTGTATGTGTCCTGCCAGTAGATCTACTGGCTTAATCTATTCGAGGGATTTTTTACTATATATTATCAAAAAATCCTCTTAGATCAGATTTTATTTTCCAGAGCCCGCCCCATTGACGGCCCATTTTAGAGTCCATTTAATGGATCATTTTGAAATTCATGATCAAATCATATCTTTGATAAGATATAATTTCATTATTTTATTGGAGAATCCATTTAATGAGATCGTCAAATGAGCCATTAAATGGACCAGCCAGGAGATGCACTGGCTTTTCCATTATATTTGCATTGTTTGGTAATATTCATACAAATCGCATCATTAACCCCATTTTGACGGTACCAGGTACTCTCTAAGTACCCCATAATTACCCCATTATGAAAAATTTCTTTTATTTTATTCTTAACAAGTTCCATTTATCTCTATCGCAGTTTTTATTCGAAACTCCCTTTTAATTATTTACAATTATCTTCATAATAGCCTCTTTAATCGTTTTTCATAGGTACCAGGTACCTCCCTGACTGGGTATAAGTATTAGACCACCTGGTACCGCTAAACTGTTTATGTTGTTACTATTTTTTCATTTATATATAATTATAATTTATATTGTATCGATTATTTTAATTGGAAACCCACTTTGCAGTCCACCTAAGAACCCACTGGATAATCCGTTAAGAAATATTCACACCATTGTATCAATCTAGTATATTTTACAGTTGTTAGAAATCGAATCATATTATAACGATTTGGTGAATAATATATCACTACTCCTGCTACCTCAATTGGATAATTCGTTTTAGAATTCGGTGTTGGTACCAAACTTATCCAATCATTTACCATCTTGAACACATCTCCCACCCACATCTTAATGACATCTTCATAATTCACCTTTTTCACCCTTTTGAAATCCAATGTTACATAACAAAAATAACTACTTCCTAACTCTGTCACGAATCCGCCATTCACAAATAATTTCAGTTTATTCATATATGATATCATTGTTCCAATTTCGTACTCCTCCAGTTCTTCCTTTGTGGTGAGTTCCACTCTACCGTTATACAATAAATTTGCAATCTTACCCTTCGAATTACTCTTGTTTGATCGTATCTTGCTCATTTCTTTTTCTGTCTTTGTTAATTTACCATTCTTGGATGTTTTTGACATATTTATCTCTAATTAACTATTACCAATATTTATTTATTTGCTTTCTATATGTCAATATTTTATACATTCATGCACTTATATCTCTTAACTACTCCTAGCTTATGACTTCATAAATTCAAAAGTTAAATAATAACTATAAAAATCTCATTGATCATTAGTCCTACATGCCACGAGTATTCCACAAAAAGGCCCCCTTAATTGAAGCCATCAAACAACTCGATTATTACTACATTCTTATTGATTTTCTTAATCATCGTGGATATCACAAATTCACTTACTTTAGATTTACACCAATTTTCTTCAAATTACTCAAATATGTATCTACCAATGGTAAATATTATGTCAATGAAATCATCCTTAACGGCACCAAACGCAAACCTTATCTCGACTTAGAGAAGGTATATCCTTCCAAAAAAATTGCTGATGAAGCCCGCGAATCCATCATTGAAAATCTTCAACTTAATATTATTACCGTATTTGATCACTATTACAATCAAACCATTACCAAACAAGATATTCTCATTTTGGATAGTTCTGGTAAAGTTGGTGGAGGATACAAATTAAGTCTACATTTCATTATTTCTTCATCTTCTAAAAATCTATTTTATCTTAATAGTCGATATTCTGATAGTTCTGCTTTCCATTTATATACTGCACTCACTAGTTGTGGGTTTCTCAATGAAACTTCTCATAATAAACACAATGAATTATTAGATCCAAAAGTCTATAGTAATGACGTTAATTTCCGCATTATCGGCTCTCACAAATCATTTGATTCTAATAGAGTTCTTCGACCCATTCATTGTGACACATTTGAATTTATTGATCTAACTCCCGAAAATCAATTAAATTATCTTTTAACTTATTTCAACCCTGATTTGGAAAATATTCAATTGAAAACTCCCATTACTGATACTGATGTCAAATCCAATGACGATTTCATTAAACCTGCTGTTACCATTACCAAAGATAAACCCAATAAAACTAATATATCTGCTTACTTACTCAAATTAGTTCAAAAATATCATCCAACTGCTTCTCTTACTAGCTCAAAATTAGATCTTTATGGTTTTAATTATGAGAATCGTAAAGAACCATGCCCCCTATCTGATATTGTTCATGATGGTAATAATGGTTTCTATGTTTCTGAATACCATACTGGTTATTTAATGAGATGTCATTCACCTAATTGTCAACACTGTGTACCTCTCCATATTGGTTATGTTGATGAATGTGATGAACTCATTAAAAACGCTATCCAAGTCGAAACTCCATTTTTATTAGATTTAGATACTGTTAAGGAACACATTGATCAGTGGGCTTTACATCAATTCATTCTTGCTATTAAATCTGCCATGGCTACTGGCAAAACTACAACAATTAAATATATCATCGAAAAATATGGTTTTAAACAAATATTATGGATTTCTCATCGTCAAAGTCTTACTAAGAATCTAAAAGGATCTTTCAAGAAACTTGGTTTCGTTGATTATTTAAGTATTAAAGGATGTTTGCGTGATTATGATCGTCTTTTTGTTCAAATTGATAGTATTTACAGAATTCGTAAACTTATAAATGGAGATATTAAGTATGCATATCCCAAATATGATTTGGTTATTATTGATGAAATTGAAGGTAATTTGAGTCACTACAATAGTCCTTTTTTAAATACACCTCAACATTCTGCTCGGGAAATCTTTGATTTCGTTTGTGAAATCATTTCCTATTCTGGTAAATTACTTGTTCTAGATGCTGATTTAGGTTCACGTACTAAGTTGTTCCTTGAACACTTCAAAAGTTTCACATTGATTCACAATAACTTCCGTCCTGCTCCCAAAACCTTCCGTATTACCAATGAAAGATGCATTTTTATTGATGCCATTTTGAAAGATTTGGATTCTCACCATAATGTGTGTATATGTTCAATGTCTTCAACTGAATTAGAAGATATCGAACAAGTTCTCATTCAAAAAAATATTAAATATGTTATGCATACTTCCATGACTGACGATAAGTTAAAAATTGAATTGGAAGATGTCAATAAGTTTTGGATTCAGTTTCAATGTGTCATGTACAGTCCTACTATCGAATCCGGAATTGATTTTAATGTCAATCATTTTGATAGTATTTATGGCATTCTTAAAGATGGTAATAATACTTGCTCTCAAAGATCATTCTTTCAAATGATTGGAAGAATTCGTAAATGTAAAAATTCGACCATTTTCTGTTATTATAACAACCTACATTCTGCTCATCCTAACTTACTAGCTAATATTTACACTTATGACAATATTCTAGAATATTATACGGTCTATGAAACTCTCAATAATCATAAAGTTCTCTTATATCGTAACACTCAAAAAATTATTAAGGGTAACGAAATTATATGCATTAAAAAACAACCTGTTTTATCCCTATTCGATAACATTTTTATCCATAACGATGTCGAAAACATGAACCATGATTCTGAATCCTTTTTAACTGTATTCAATAAACTTATTATGCGAGCTGGTAACAAACTTGAATTTGAGTATTACAATAAAAAGGATCCCAAATATCAAGCTGTTCTGAAACTCCGAAATGAATATCTTAATGAAAATCCTGAAGCAATCGATACTTCACACATATCTCCTTCTTGCAAAGAACTACTGATTTCCCATATTTTAAATGTCAATGAAAATGATCATAACATCAATGAGCTAAACAAAAAACGTTCTGATTTATCTTCCGCTGAAAAATGGGTCCTCAAACGTTTCTATTATCGTAAGTTGTTTAAATTGAAATCCAATGTCTCTAATTCAGTCTTTCGGGAATATTTAGAGATTTACTTTGATGATAAAGATAAATATCATCGTTACAGATATTTATTTGGTTACGATCCTCCTCCACATATAAATACTGACCAAATAGCACATAGTAAAGAAGTATCTCGTCTAAAAATTATTGTCGATCTGTATAATCTCTTAACTGGTTCTAAAGTCACAGGTTTAGTATTGCCTGAATTTGATCCTATTAAATTATCTCAGAAACGCTATGATAATGGTATAAAACGTATTGTTGAACAATCCATTTACTTCAAAAACACTGATTCGTATCGTCCGTTGTTCTTTCCTTCAAAAACAACGGCTCGAAAAAAGAAATCAAGCAATTCCAAAAAGAATACTAAAATCATTGTTACTCAGTTTCATAAACAGACTGTTCTTCATCTATTCAAAAAATATGGTATCCTTTTGTGTCGTACTAAACGCAAAAAGATTAATGGTAACGTTATCAACTATTATAAGTTATCTTTGGAGTCTGCTTACTATGATATCAATAACGGTCAATGAATCCCACATTGACACAATTATATACTATATATTTTCTTTTTATATTTACTCTCATTTTAATAATATCATTAACCCATTTTGACAGTACCTGGTACTCTCCTAAGTACCCCATAATTACCCCATTATGAAATAATCCTTTAGTTTTATCCTTAACAAGTTCCCTGTGTATTTATTACAATTTTTATTTGCAATTCATTTTAATCATTTAATATTTCTTTGTAATGGCCTCTTTAATCACTTTTCACCGGTACCAGGTACCTCCCTGACTGGGTATAAGTATTGGACCACCTGGTACCGCTGAAAAACGATTAATGAGACCATTTATATAAATTATCTGTTTATTTAAACAGAATCTCTAATTAAAACTGCATTAAAATCTAACGGTATTTCTTAAGAATAAAATAATTGGAAAATACCATAAGTGAATAATTATTCAATTATCAAAAAATTGTTTTATGTATTCTCTATATAAAAGTAAATACCCATTCAATTATAGTTATACATGAAAAACAATAAACCATTAGATTCTGTTATACTAACAGATCCTAACAAATTACGTTCTATCATTGATAAGGCCAAAAATTGTTTCAATATTGGTGACCGTATTATCGTCAAAAATTTGGATGATTTGAACAGCTGGGTCGAGAAACTAAAGAAATTACAAGATCCCAATTTATCATTGTACTCTAAAATATTCATTGGTAGTTGCACTGCACCGATACCTTTAGAATATAGTAATTGTGTTGAATTACGTAATTCCAATATACATGGAAAAGGATTATTTGCTACTTCTGATATTCCAGAACATGTTATCATTACATATTATCCTGCTCATATGATTAACCATAATGATAACTTACATTACCAACCTAATTATGCACTTAACCAACAAACCGTTGAATCTATCATTATGCATTATAGTCACTATATCGATATGAACAATGATCTAGCTATTGTTGGCGATCCTAATTTAACTGATAATAAATTTTTATTAGGTCATATGATTAATGACGCCGGTGGTAATGTCTTTAACAATATTCCATTCAATGATACCAAAAATTATATCACATTCAAAAACTTAATTACACAGTACTATATTAATGCAGCCAAATCGTTCAATTGTGATTTTACTTCGAATGCGGATAAGAATATCATATGTGCTGTAACTACTCGTAAAATTTTAAAGAATGAAGAAATATTGGTTATGTATGAGCCATTGTATTGGTTCAATGTCAATTATAATATGGCCAATAATACACCCAATAATCATGCTACTGAATATTACCTCAAACTTATGACACAAGATAGTAATTTTATGCTTTTTATGGCCACACTACTTCACAAATCTTATGGTCATTTTCAATAGTACTTATATGTCGTATTTGATTACCATATTCTTGAATATAATAATTAAACATACCCATCCTCTCACCTCCCATACCGTACTTGGAGTTGTCGCTTTAGCGACAACTTCCAACGTACGGCCTGTCAAGCCTCTTCAATATCTTCTCCACCACCATCACCCTCAATCCATTATACTCTCCCATTTCCCTTCTCACATTCTCCAAATCATTCAACACTTCTTCTTTCCTCCCATAACCATCCATATTCCTGTCCCATTCACTCTCTATATTATACCTATAATACACCCTTGAATCATGATAATAATCCGCCATTAATTTCACATGCATAATCACCACCATCAAGGCATCTTCATACCTCTCCATCTTATCCAATAATACAAACAATTCTGTAGTCTCATCTTCTGTCTGTAAATCTTCTACTAATAACTTAATCCTTTCATCTAATACTCTCCCTTTATCCTCTTTACTCAATCCGTTAAAAGATCCAATTAATAGACCCTTTAATAATGCATCATATGGGCCCTTTATTTGCTCTATTTCTTCTACTCGTCTCGCATACATTTAGTCTTTTATCTTACTATCCCTTTATATATCCAAAAAATTGATTTTTACACATCCGTTTATCATTAGTTCAATTAATTCTAATATAAAAAATAACTCAATCTATATACGTATACTTTCCATGAACAAATACGTTATAATTAAATGTTTCCATTATGCGTACTACAAAGATCCTCTAATAACTGCTTACAAGACTATTGACGATCTTTATGATGACTATACGAATGAGAATAGTGAGGTATTCGCTTTTCATGATCAATATAAATTCTATATTTGTCAAATCAATCAACCAGGCAAATGGAAAGTCATCCCAGAATTAGAAGAATTCCGTTTTAAAATATATTGTGACGATGAATTAGAAGAATATTTCAAGTATGGCCAAATTCCTGACGAATCTAGAGATTATACTGATACATTAAAAAGATTTAACAAGTACTCCAAAAAGCTCAAATCAAAACTCAAAAAGTATTCTAAATATAATCTTCCTGATGACGATTATTATGCACAATATAATGACAAAGTACTATTGGATCACTTTCCCACCAGAAAACATAAGCATAAAGATTGTATTTGCAAACATTACTTAAATACATACGACTTGCAACATTTGGATTTACATGATGATGATTAACAAACATTTTACTATCCATACTACCAATACTACAAATACTACCAATACTACCAATACTACCAATTAAAATCATATCTTTTCAAATATATGATTTCAATCCACCACACACATCAGCCAGTGAGTGCCCCTGGCTTTATCTATTCAAAAATCTTTCTTATATTTTCTCAAAAAATCCTCTTAAATTAGATTTTATTTTCCTGAGCCCGCCCTTTGATGGTCCATTTGAGAGCCCATTTAACAGGTCATATCTTGAAATCATTCATTTCACAATACAATCCTTCAAAACAACTTCTTTACAACACTTCCACACCTGTTACATTTCTTGTCATAAACAAAAGGAACACTCGTTTCATGAAGCGTAACGTCGTCACTCTTCAGACCTCCACAATTGCCACATTCGTACACATACGGCATCATTGCAACTTGATTGTCTATCGACATCATTGACAACGTGACAACATCAGCGTCATTGTTTGCTGCCTCTGCCATTTTAATGTATCTTACCAGTAGCTCTTGACGATCTTTCAGTGTTTCATGGCTTGTCTTTCTAAGATTCCCTTTTAATACCATTGCCACTTGATTGTCTATCGACATCATTGACAGCGTGACAACATCATCGTCATTGTTCGCTGCCTCTGCGATTTTAATGTACCTTGCTAGTAGCTCTACACGATCTTTCAGTGTTTCGTTGCTTGCCATTTCAAGATTCCTTTTAGTAATTATATGATGAT
>Ga0070735_10003092_pt1 | contig 14702 bp, 7 predicted proteins | sample Coa_R1_FD_66443 | JGI IMG/M metagenome (GOLD analysis project Ga0070735, IMG submission 66443) | Surface soil microbial communities from Centralia Pennsylvania, which are recovering from an underground coalmine fire - Coalmine... | ecosystem: Environmental > Terrestrial > Soil > Unclassified ... | reverse complement strand
CTTTCTGCAGATCTTCTTCTTTGACGTTCGGATCCTGCTGCACTTCTCCAAACCGGGTCAGCAGCCGGATGGCCTGAATGACCTCCGCTTCCTGGAGGGGAACGATGCCACCCGTCCAAGCCGGCGCTGCGCCTGTGCCGGTGCCGCCCGTGCCTGTGCCCGTGCCGCCCATACCCGTACCCGTGCTGGACCCACCGCCAGTTCCCCCTCCGCTGCCTTGGCCACGGGGTAGATTGGGCACGCTGCCCAAAGGGACCATCGGAACTCCATCCGCGTTTGTTGCTCCACCGCCCCCAGACTTGGCTCCTTCCGCAGCTGCAATCAGCTGCAACAGCTTCTGCGGATCATTCAGCCATGCTTTGAATTCCGGGCCAAGGGTTTGTGCGGCAATCTGGGCGGCAATGCTCACATCACCAGTCAAGGGATCAGCCGCCACAAATTTCACTTCGTTAATCTTGATGGTGCTTGATTGCTTGCCTGCCCCCAGTGCGTCCTTAATTTGTTTGGCAACATCGGTGGCCTTTGACCCCGCGACCGTGAAGGCGCGCACCAGCCGCACGAAATCTTGCTCAGTCACATCTTTGGAGAAATGCAAGCTGGCCAATCCGGCAGTAGTCAACAGTGTCGCAAAGCTCTTTTCGGCCTGGCCAGTCTCCAGTGGAATTCCATCGAGGAGCAGCTTATTATCGGAAACGCCCAGGAGAAATCCGGCATCGCCTCCCGCGGGCAGAGCCGCCTGCAATTCATTCCACGCCGTTTCAAATTGCGCTTCCGTGCGCTTGTGCTCCGAGCCGTACATGCGCGCATACTTGATGAGGATGTTCAGGCTGTGAACAAACGCTTTGGCGGAGGCCGCACGACTTCCCTGTGATGTGTTTGTGCCGGAAATAACCGCCTCCTCGAAAATGACAGGTCGCAACTCAAGCGTAAGCCGAAAAGGTAAGCCCTCAAACGTTACGGAGGTAATGGCCGAGCGCGAGTTACAGGTCAGGGTCGAAGTCACGGTCAGGAGCCCAAGTTTAGAGGTCTGACATAAGAGGGCTGGGGGAGGGGGAGTCTGCATAGGCGAGCCGCGAGTCACTTTCAGGTTCGGGTCCGTGGGGTCAGGCCTTAAGTGAAAGGTTTTAGGCCTGAAGTCCTAGGTCGGAAATCTCATCGGGAGGGACCGCGTCGGGAATGCTGCTATGGCACTTTCGTGCCTTTTCTTTCCACAGGCACCCACGTTTCAATACAATGGTTCCTTCCAATTACCCAAATGACAAATGTGGTCTTTTTCTTAGTTGTGCAGCTGAACCTTGTGTTCGGCATTGCCGGACTGGTGTGGCCGGACAAGTTCATGCCGCTCTATGGAATGTTGATGTTCCCCTGGCCGCCGAGCCATCGGGCGATCCGAGTTCATGGCGTCGTTGCGATTGCGGGATACCTGCTGGTTCTCGCCAGACTGGGCGCATTCGTCTAAACATACTTCCAACATTCGGCTGCGCATCCGGCGACTCCGCATGCGCAGTGTGAAACCCCGCAGTTTTGAACATTTTTCCTTCTTTCGCACACCGGTTGCCGATCCTCTTCGTGGTGGTTACATCGAACCGATATCGAAAGAGTTTTTTGAATGAGAATGATTTCGTCCTTATCCCTCATCGAACAATTCGGCGCTATATTTAGAGTCTCCGTGTCGGACCCAAGACATTGCAAATTGTTTGATTTCGAGGAAGCGAGGTGGGCGTGCGTCTCTTAACCTTCAAAGCACACGATCAAGCCAATCAAATCGGGGTGCTGGTTGGGGATTCGGTGTTTCCCTTAAATAGCACAGCGCATTCTGATATGACCGCGTTCCTGGCGGCTGGCCGCCCCGCCCTGGCCGAAGCCGAGAAAATCACCCGAAGCGACGTAAAGCCACAGCAATCGTATCGCCTGAATGATGTCCAATTGCTGGCTCCGGTAACTCGTCCGGGAAAGATCATTGCTGTCGGCTTGAACTATCGCGACCACGCGATCGAAACTAAGCAGGAGATTCCCACGGCCCCCATCATCTTTGCCAAGTTCCCCTCGAGCATTAACGGGCCCGACGCCGATGTCATCCTTCCAGAAGACGACCCGCAGGTCGATTATGAAGCGGAGCTCGCCGTTGTGATCGGCCGCAAAGCCAAGCGGGTTTCAGAGGCCGAAGCGCTCGATTACGTGGCCGGCTACATGCCCCTGAACGATGTCTCCGCGCGCCGATGGCAATTCGCGGATAAACAGTGGGTGCGCGGGAAGTCCTGCGACACGTTTTGTCCGACTGGGCCGTGGCTGACCACCCGCGATGCCGTGCCCGATCCTCACGCACTTGCCATTTGCATGCGGATCAATGGAAATGTGGTGCAGAATTCCAACACGTCCCAACTCATCTTCCGCATTCCCGCGCTGCTGCGTTACATTTCCGCGGCCATCACGCTGGAACCGGGAGACATCATCGCCACCGGCACTCCGGACGGCGTCGGCGTTTTTCGCAAGCCTCCCGTCTTTCTAAAATCCGGAGACGTCATGGAACTCGAAATTGAAAGCTTAGGCGTGCTGCGCAATCGCATCTGCTAGATTCAGAATAAGCGATCAGAAACGCCATTTCATGACGACGCGGCCGTGAATGCTGCAAGCCAGAGTTGACCCGCCGCGGACGGTTCCCAGCGATGCGGCTGGCTGGCGAATTCCCGAGGCGTGCACTTCACATGTTTCTTGAACACCGACGCAAAGTAAGCCGGGTTGCAAAAACCACAACGGTCCGCGACTTCCGCTACGTTGAGCCGCGGATCAAGAAGGGCACGTTTTGCCAGTTCCACGCGTTGTTGGATCAAAAACTGTTCCAGGGTCATCCCGGTGGTTCGTCGGAATACACGGCTGAGATGGCCGCACGAAAGATGAACCGCTTCGGCCAGTTGCTGAATCGTAACCTGCGCCGCACCTCGTTCTTCCACCACTCGGCTGATGGCTAGCACAATCTTGTGCTCGCGCTGGCTGAACAGCGAGGCCACTTGTTGCGAAAGGATCTCCGCGAAGCGCCGGAACGCCTCGCAAGCCGCAAACGGACTGGGTGCATGCAGCACGCTGGTCGTGGCCTGATCCTTGGCCGCCTTGATTTGGGCCGGATCGGCCCCCCAGCTCACAGACTCCAGCGACAGGTGTTCGATGCTCCAAGTCAGCAACGCTCTCGACTGTTGGATTTCGGCTGCAGAGTGATCGGAGGGCATGGCCTGAGCGAGAAATTCCCGCAGCACGCTGGACGCGCCAGTACCTTGGCGAAACGATTTCAGCAGCCTTGCCATGATGTCCGAAACCTGCGTCTTTCGCGGCTTCGGCTCGCTGACGAATGACACGGTTGAATCGCCAGCAGCCAAGGCAGCGCAGGCCTCCTGATAAGCCTCGAGCAACTCGGCCGGTTGCCGGTGCTCTTCGCTGATTCCGATGCGAACGGTGGCGCGCGTCTGCGAGCGCACTCTGCCCAGGATGCTTTCCGCCATCTCCTGCAGCGAGAGCCGCTGGTGGCTGCGATTGCGCACCTCCTGGCTGGTGAAAATGCAAACCTCTCCCGGACGCACCACCATAGCGAGCGCGTTGGGGAGGCTCTGGCAAAAGTCTTCGACCACATGCGACAGGCGATTCAAGGTGAGCACGGGGCCGTCCTGAGGTGCTGCAGGCAGATGTTCAATCTGCAGAACCATGACTCGGTCCGGAATCCGCAGGAGGCCGGCGCGACGGGTGAGTTGTTTGAGTTCATCATAGTCTCCGATTTCCCCAGACAACAAAATCGAAGCCAGTTCCTTGCGATCTAAGCTGAGCTCCCGATCCTGCTTTCTCTGGGACTCGCTGATCAATTGCAATCGTTTCCAGGAGTTCGAGAGGTAGCGCGCGAAGAGTTCCAGGATGCGCACGGTCTCGGCCACCTGTGCCTGCGTGACTATCGGCACTCTGTAATACGCGTCTTCCAGGGCGGTGAAGTTTATGTGATTCTGGCCGGCCAAGGTCTCCTTAACGAAGCGGAAGCCCTGCGGGGTGGGCGGGCTGGTTAATACCTGTCCGGAGAATAACGTTCCGAGGTACTGGCCGTCGCAAATCACGGGGACTGCTATGTCGGTCAGCCCGACGTGGCATCCGTAAACCTGGGTACAGCCGGTGGCGCGGCATCTCTGCTTGGCGGGAACATCGGAACGGGCGCAAGTTTCCTCTTCATGGGCGCCGAATCCGTGAACCAGATCGCAGAAAAGAGTGCTGGGCGAAAGCCGGTTGCCCTCCGGCGCTCCGGCAGCTTGCAGTTGGACCAGAGCATCCTCGGTTCCCACCCGGCTCTTGAACTTCAGTTTGCGTGGATCCAGTTCCTCAGCTTCCTCGTGCCACATGAGTTCCACATTGCGAATCGGGCTGGTGTTGTTCAGAAGAAGAAGGAAATGCTTAAAGAGCTCGAGATCTTTTTGGAATTCCCGCTTAAGATCTCCGCTCAGAACGGTACTTTTTTTCACAGTGCACCCCAGATGGGGTGCGATTGTATTACAACGATATGGCGATGTTCATCACTAAAACGGAAGAGGACGCTGTTTTATTGATTCAACCATTGAATATTTGTCGTTAGCAGTGTGCCCGGATGGTAAGGCCGCCGTCGACAATCAAATCGGTTCCGGTGATGAAGGCGGAACTATCCGACGCAAGGAACAGCGCGGCTTCGCTAATATCACTAGGCATCCCACGACGGCCGACAGGATGGAGGGCGGTCGTCTGCTCTGCCACGGCTATAGGATTCTCAGAGTTCCGCAGATACTGTTCCCATAAGCGGGTGTCGATGTATCCGGGGCAGATGCAGTTGACCCGGATGTGCCGGCTGGCGAGTTCCAGAGCCAGATTCCTCGTCAGGGCGACCATGCCAGCTTTGGAACAAGCGTAAGGGATCGAATCCGGAAACGCATGGCTGGCGTGGATGGAACTAATGTTCACAATCGCTCCCCCGGATGCTGGGAAAAGAGGAACGACGGCTTGGGTGAGCAGGAAAGCCCCACGGAGGTTCACGTTCAGCACCAGATCCCAATCCGCGACGGTCAATTTCTCGAGAGGCTTCTCTCGTTCCAAGCCCGCATTGTTAATGAGAACGTCCACTCGCGGATGACCTTTCTGCAGCGCACGCACGGCATTTTGAATCTCTGCGGGGTCGCCCAGATCCGCGGCAAGATACTTTACGGGCCGGGAAGAATCTTGCTCTGAGAGGTAAGCAGCTGTTTGGTGTCCGGCATCTGAATCGCAGTCGAGAACAAAGACACATGCGCCCTCTCTCTGGAACACAGTGGCGATGGCGCGTCCAATCCCCTGAGCGCCGCCGCTGATCAGTGCGACGCGACCTGCAAGGCGGCCCGGACATTGCGATGAGTTGGCGGTCGTCATTCTTGTAACTCTTCTCCGGCGGCTACGTGGCGGCTGCTTCAAAGAAAATTAGTTCGGAACTATTGGGCAAGTTGAGTGTGACCGGTAGCCCATCCCGCATGAGTTGCTCACCCGTGACGGTCCGGTCGGTCGCGGTGTGATCGTGGAACATCAGGCGATAGCGGGCCGACGGTTCGAGCCCCTGCAACCGGAACGAATGGGCCTGCTCGCCTTCGACCGCTCCACGAAACGCATAAACTACACCGCGCTTGCGCTCCGCATCCCAATATTCAACGCCATCCCAATGAGTCCCATCCGGACGCGGTGAGACATGATACAGGTTGGCGTCGCGAATCAGAGGACGGAGTTCTTTTTTGTACAGGTCGATCTCTTTCTTGGCTTCGGCGTGCTGCTCCGCTGACCAGGAATTGGTGTCGATCATGATGGTGAACCATCCCATCATCCCGCTGCGCAGCATGAAACGGAAATTGTCGAGGCGAGGAGTCGGCCATTTTTCCACATAACTTTCCAGCATCGCGGCTGGAAGCACGTGGCTGGTGTCATAAAAAGCGCGCCGGTTGGAAGTGGGATCGTAGGTGTCGGTGATGGAGAAATAATCGCCGTGAGCCGCCGTGCCGAAATCGACCATGCGCCCACCGTCGTTACAGACTTCCAACAACAGGCCCGGATGATCCTTACGCAGCTTGGCGTAGATATCGTAATAAGCCCGGACGGCGTGATAGCTCACGTCGGTGGAGTTGGTGCTATCCACCCAGTACGAGCCCCATGACTTGTAGATGCATTTGTTCAGCGGGTCGGGAGCGGCGTGCGGATGGTCGCTGCGGTCGCATCCATGGGCGACCAGATAACCATCGTGCTCCAGCATGTCGAGGTGGTAATCGGTGACGATGCGTTCCACTTCATGCTGCGCCCATTGCTTCGCTTCGGGAACGCCCAGATCGATCGTCTGCCCCTTAAAGTCTTCCGGCTTCCAGTCGGCGGGGATATCGGTGACCATCCAGTCGCGAACTTTCGGATCGCGCGCATTCAAGGCGCCCGGTTCAGTGGACAGGCCGGCTTGCGTCCAGTCGACCCAGAGGCCGAATTTCAGTCCGTGCTGGTGAGCATCATCGGCGATCATCGCGAGGCCGTGGGGAAATTTCTGCGGATTGGGATACCAGTCGCCTACGCCGCGAAACCAGCCGGCATCCACGTGAAACATGTCCACGCCCAGGTCGGCAGCATCGCGAATCATGCCCTTGGCTATTTCCTCGTTGACGGCCATGCCGCCGCCCCAACTGTTGTTAACCACCAGCGGATAACTGGGATTCTTCCAGGTCTCCGAATTGCCGAGAACCGCACGCACCCAGCGCCGCAAGACGTTTCCCGCACCGTCAGGGCCTTCGCGAAATCCGCCGAAGAAGACGACGGGGGAGTTGAAAACATCGCCGGGCTCCAGTCGAGTACGAAATGGAGCTGGGTCCGGGTTGAGCCCGAGGGCGGTTTTCAGGGATTCTTTCTCGCGCGTCAGAGCGATGCGAGTCCGGCCGCTGAACTCGATGCCCGCGTACCATCCCGTGGCATCTTTTCGTTCGACCAGCGTCCACGGAATAATCTCGCGGGGGTCGCGATCGCTAAGATCGCCATATGTGCTGGAGGTGCCAGTCCAGTGGTAGCCATCCGCGAGTGAAACTTCGTGGGTTCCGACCGCCGATGGGCTGTTCGCCCCTTTTTCGACGAACAGTTGCTGCAGCGGCTCCCGCGGATCGATCTGCCAATCAAAGGCAAGGCTGTCCTGCATCGGAATCCACAGCTCTTGGTCGTCGAGATTTTCGATTCGGATCTGATGTTCGATCGGCCCGTACGCCTGCGGAGCGCGCCACTCCCAGGTAAGGCGCAGGTGCGGCGCAGTGGAGTCGTAGACAAAAGCAACGCGCCCATCGCTAATCTGGCTGGCGCCACTGTTGAACGTCCAATGCAGAGGAGTGTTTTGACCGGCAATCTCGACGGAATCGATCAAAGTTTCCGAAGCCCGGTTTTCCCACTTAGCCTGTCCCGGGATTTTCAAGCTTTCCAGACGAGGAGCAGCGGGTGACGCCTGGAGTGAAACTTCTGTATCGGAAGTCTGAAGCGTGGCAGCCGTCTGCGCGAGTCCGGCGGAACTAAAGCCAAACCAGAGCAGAACGACAAATTCGAGACGAATTGCGCGCAGCATGAGGGAGACTCCGGAAGGAGTGCGGAGCCGCCTCATGGCAATGATTCGACTCCGCATTGGCTTTAGAAGAAGATGCGAGCACCGATCTGCATGATTCGCTGTCCGGACTTGCCCATCACGCCGCCAAAAGTGGTGTCGTTGGGGTTGTTGTCAATAGCGTTGTAGTTGGCGTGATTAAAGATGTTCTGCGCTTCCAGGCGAAGCTCGAAGTAAGTTGCTCCTTCCGCAGCGATGGGGAATTTTTTCAGCAGCGTCGCATCCGTGTAGAACGCACCTGGATTTCGAACGTTCGGGAAGATAAACGGAGAGTTTGCCAGGGTGAAGTCGGGAGTCTTCACGAAAGCAGCTCCATTCAAAACCCGGGTAGGATTTTGTTCGTTGTTAAAGAACGTTCCACTGTTTGGATCTACCAATGCAGCCGAGTAATTGCTGGAAGTTTTTACCTTGACCCCTGGGGCAAGAGAATAACGAATCGCAGCCCCCGGTGCAGTAAGGCCTCCGGGAACCTGCGGTACCAGCAGCGGAGTTCCCTTAGGATTCCAAGTTGTTACGCCTGCGACGTTCCATCCGCCAATGACCTGGTCGAGGATCTTGTACCCCAGACCCTCGCCATGGCCCACGAACTGCCGACCGTGCCCGAAAGGCAGTTCATAGGAATAGTTGAGCAGCACGGTTTGCGGCACTTCGTAGCCCGCAACCCCGTAGGCTTCCATGAGGTTGTGCGGATTCTGCAGATATCCACTTCCCGCCGGACCTCCATGCTGAATATCTTTGCCCCAGGTGTTGGTCAGAGTCTTGCGGATATTGTACGAAGCCAGCAGCGTCAAACCGTGATAGCCGCGACTCTGAATCTGCAGGTTGAGGAAGTTGGAAAACGAACGGCCCCACGTTGCCTGCCCGGGCGTCGTGGCGGCATATTGCGGCGAGAGCCCGAGCATCTGACTGAGCGGCAGAGTCGGTTCGCTGGAGAAGGTTTGCGAAAGACCCTGGAAGGGGTTGGGCACCTGCACCTGAAACACGTTCGATCCAGGATTGGAAGCTTCATACTGCGTTCCCAGTTGATAGTACTCGAGGGGAACGTTGTTCAGGCTCCATCCCCAAAGCGGCATGAGCAGGTGAATGCCCCTCACACCCGTGTAGTCCGCAGTGGCCGTCCAATTTCTCCCTACTTGACGCTGGACGCTAACGTCCCACGTGTAATCCGTGGGAGATTGGAAGTGATTGAGGGTAGCCGCACCACCCTGGGTAGGATTGGCCGCCTGGCCAAAGGTGATGTTGCTGTATTGCGCATTCGTAGTGATACGTGGGTAGTAGCCGAGGTTCGCTCCCGAAGGCTGTGTTGGGAAAGTTCCCAAACCGTGGTCCGGCCCTAATTCACTGACCCAGTGTTGACCGTCGAGGCTGGAAATCTGGTTCATGGTAATCGTGTTGTAGTAGAAACTGAACCAGTCGGTAGAAAGGCCACTCAGACCTTGATCGATGATGCCGGCGCTGGCGTGAACGACGGTCCTATCGTCGAAGGCGTAAGCGATTCCGAGCCGTGGCTGGAAATTTTTCCAATCTGTGTTGTACAGATTCTTCTGCTTATATGGTGGAGTATCGAGCAGAACCACCTGGCCGGTCGTGCCTTGGGTCAACCAGCCGGGTTGGGGTAAAGAAGCCAAACCTGACAATCCAGGTGTGGACGTGACTTGGCCCCAATTCCAAGTCGAGATCGGATTTAATACATTCTTTTGGTTGATGAGATAGGTCAGGGGAGTAGATTCTCCAAAATCCCTGGGCGACCGCGCGCCGTCATGATCCCAACGTAAGCCCATCTGCACCGTCAACTTGCGGTTAACTTTCCAGTCGTCCATGGCATAGGCGGCTTCGTTGAAGCCATAGGGCGTGATTTGCCAGTTGCCCCACTGGAACACGTGAGACGATCCCATCATCAACTCGGCTAAGGGGAAACCGGTGGTCACATCACTGGAATTCTGCCAGTTCTGCTGCGAGCCACCCCCGTTGTTGATCCACGCTACGCCCGTGTGATCGCCGCCGATCTCGCTGAACCGATAAAAGTACTGTTCATAGCCCACCTTGATGGTATGTCTCCCTAACACCTTGGTGAAGCCGACTGTACCGTTTTCCGTCTGATTGATAAAAGTGTCAAACTGCGAGCCACCCACGTTAGAGAATGCGGAGGAACCGATAGCGCCCACGGAAGCGATATTTAGAACGGGCGCAATGTGATTTGTCGAGCGCGAAGGATTACTGATGATGAGAGGATCGAAACCCCACGTGGTCGTGTCGATGTTGGGATCCGCTTGCGAGCCGTCGCCCGATACGCCATCGCTATAAAGCTTCGCGACGCCAAATCCGAGGTGCACATCCAGAATTGAGGTCGGAGATACAACCCAGTTGTACTGCAAGCTGCTAGTCACATCGTGGTCATAGGTGTAAGAACGCGCAGAATGCAGCCAAGGAGCCGGAATGTTGTTAGTCATGTGGCTCCGGCTGACGCTGAGATTAAAGCGCTGGCTGTTAGAGAGGTTGTGATCGAGGCGAAGAAAGAACCGATCAGTGGGGCGGGTGATGGCGATGCTGTCGAGGCGGTTATTGCTGTAACCGTCGGCGCCAGGGGTGTGGTTCGGTTGCGGATAGAGCGCCATATAGTGAGCAAATAGAGTACTCTGCAACGAAAGTTCCTGGCTGGCGGCGGGACAAGTGCCGCCCGTGATATCGGCTTGCGAGCAGATCTTGCTTCCATATAAGCCATTTGCACCCACGGGCGCGCCGGGGACGTGCCCGTAGGCCATCCGGTTTCCGCTGGAATCGAGGTGGAACGGGTCGAAGATTGCGGCGTAGATTGGCTGGGTCAAATCGCCGTTGTTGTAGTCGATGATGGTCTGCGAGAAATCACCCTGTTGTTGGAGAGCGGTCGGGACGGTCGTCACTACAGGCGCGCCTGTGTTGTACCGCTCTCCCTCCCAGCCGAAATAGAAGAACGTACGATTCTTGCCATCATAGACATGCGGTATAGAAACCGGACCGCCGAGCGAAAGACCGTAATTGTTCTGATGGAAAGCGAGGCGGGCCGAGCCAATGTCATTGTTGACCCAGCCGTTGCTGTTCATGATCTGGTTGCGGAAATATTCGAACAGGCGGCCGTGAAACTGGTTGGTGCCGCTCTTGGTGTTCATGGTGATGATGCCGCCGGAGTAGCGGCCATGATCGGCGGTCAACACACCACTCTCAACCCGAAACTCGCCGATGCTGTCGGGCGTTGGAATCGCTCGGTTGACCGCATTGAACTCGGAGTCCTGCAGTTGGTTGCCGTCCACAGAAATACTGGTGCCATTCACCTGGCCTCCGGAGATGGCGTAAGAGTTGCCGGTGTTAGCAATGAAATATGCGGCATTTCCCAGTGAGGCGATGTTGTCGCTCACCGGCCCCTTTCCCTGGACCTGGGGAATAACGCTGGTGAGATCGAGCGCGTTGCGGTTCAGTTGAGGCAACTCGGTGATCATTTTGTTGTCGAGGACTGTCGACGCGCTGGTCTGGTCCGACTGCAGAAGCGGCGCTGATTCGGTTACATTGATCACTTCTTTCGTCGTAGCGGGCTTCAAAGTGAAGTCCAAAGACAGACGATCGCCGGTGCGCACGGTCACTTCGTTGTGTTCAACCGTGGCAAATCCTTCCTTGTCGAGTGCAACTTTGTAGGAACCGGGAATGAGTTGTGATAGCACGTACACTCCCGCGCCGTTGGTTGTGCCTCTGTAAGAGACTCCGGTAGCCGTATTGGTGGCGGTCAAATTCGCACCCTCTACGGCCGCGCCACTGGAGTCTGTAACCAGGCCCGTAATTTGACCATTCGATGATTGCGCGAATGCACTTTGATTCGCCGCGAGAAATCCCGCCAAGACGCACACCAGTACTCTCAACATGGAGGTACGCTTGCAGTTCTTTGCTCGTGACATCATCCATCCTCCCAATATGCCGGTTCCCACTGGATCAGCGCCACAGAGATCAGGCACACAGACGCTTTGTCCACCAAGTGTCTGGCAGTCGGCGGCCGACATCTACCTCAACGACTGTTTTTTCTATCGTTTAATCAACAGGCTGGGAAACGGTTTCAGGGCTGCGGAGAGGAAGGTTCCTGGATTAGAAGCTGCTGATCGCACATAACATCTTTCACGTGCTGGACGAGATCGGAGGGCCAGTGAATCTCCAGCGAAGTTTTGCGGTCGTCCGCGAGGCCGAAGTGCACCCGCAAATCGCTGGAGCATCCGTAACCGACGCTATTGGCTACAAACGCGACTTGCGTGCGAGTGCTGCGACAAATCACCTTGGCACCTAAGGCCGATACATTGCTGCGTGTGCCCTTGAGTTTGAGTCGCAGCCAGTGCTGCATCGGACTGCGATTCATCCAGAGTTCCACTGGACCGTTGATCGACGTCACCGCAACGTCCATGCGCCCGTCGTTGTCGAAGTCGGCAAAGGCGGCGCCGCGGTGCAGGCGCGCTGCCGCAAAATCCGCGCCCGCGCTGGCGGAAACGTCCTCAAAGCGGACGCCGACGTTGTGGAGAGCACGGTTCGGTTGAGGCTCGTTTACGTCCAATCCACCGCCGGCGATAAACACATCGAGGCGGCCATCATTGTCGAAGTCGACGAGGCCGCAGCTCCAGCCGCTCCAGGGCCGGCTCAGATTGAGCAAGCCGCTGCTGGCGCTGGCATCTTCGAAGGCGCCTTTTCCGTTGTTGCGGAACAATTCGAAGGTCTCGCCCCGCAGCCCGGTCATCAGGATGTCGGGCAGGCCGTCGCCATCGAAGTCGCGGAAGTCGGCGCCCATCCCTGAGATTTGCCGGCCGTCGCCGTTGTAAGCGATGGCAGCCTGCATGCCTACTTCCTTGAGCTTGCCCCCACCGAGGTTGTGGATGAGAAAGTTGCGGTCATTGTCATTAGCAATGAAAATATCGGGCAATCCGTCGCCGTCGTAGTCGGCGATTGCAATTCCCATTCCCTTTCCCAACAAATTGCCAATGCCCGCCTTCGCCGAAACTTCGGTGAACGTGCCGTTGCCATTGTTGTGATAGAGCAGCATGGGCTCGGCGCGATATTTGTCGGGATGGCAGTAGGCGCGGTCGGCATTGTCGAGGCCGCCGCAGATGGGATCCTCGCCCGGGGTCCAGTCACAGTAATTCGAGACGATAAGATCGAGATGCCCGTCGTTGTCGTAATCAACCCAAGCCGCTGCTACCGACCACAACTTGTGTCCCTGGGCGGTGGCGCCGCTCACTCCGGCCGCCTGGGTTACGTCCGTAAATGTGCCGTCCCCATTGTTGCGATACAGAGTGTTGCCGTGGACTCCGACAACGTAAAGATCCTCGAAACCGTCGTTGTTGTAGTCGCCGACGGCGACGCCCATCTCATAGCCGTGCCCTTGGACACCGGCTTTTTGAGTGATGTCGGTAAAGGTTCCGTCGCGGTTGTTGCGGTACAGGCGGTTGAAAAACTTGGGATCGGATTTTTGCAGCGACGGCAAGGCTGCGCCATTCACACAGTAGAGGTCGGGCCAGCCGTCGGCATCGAAGTCAATCACGCCCAATCCGCCAAGAACGGTTTCGACCTGATACTTGCGACCGCTGGCGTCATTGCGCAAGACGAAGTCCAGGCCACAGGCTGGTGCAGCATTCTCAAAGCGAATTGGTCCGCTTGGCACCGCGGCGCGAAGACTGTTTGGAATTGCCAGGGCAAGGCCGGCGCCGCTGACTAATTTGGCAAATTCGCGGCGTGTGAATTGTGGGCTACGGTTGCGCATCCGGATCCTGGTCGTGATAGGACTTGTGCTGAAACGCATCCGAGAGTTGCGCGGCCGTGGCGAAGGCCTGCTCCGCATCGGTATTGCGTCCCATCTTCTTCAGCACGGTACCTAAAAGATAGTGCAGAGTGCCCTTCTCGTCGGGATAGCCATGCTCGAGTGCGGGAGCAAGATTCTGAAAAGCCTCGTCGAGCGCGCCAGTCTGCGCACAGGCTTTTCCGAGCTCGACTTTTCCAGTGACATCCTGCGGATTGCGAGCCGCCAGTTCGCGGAGAAAAGGCAGTGCGGTCGAGTAATCGCGCTCTTGAATCGCGATTTTCGCGAGCGTCCGCTTGGCTCCTGTACGCTGCGGATCAATCTTCAGCGCGGCCTGCGCGCTGGATCGAGAGTCTTCGGTTTTGCCCGCACCGAACTGGGCCTCGGCGAGGCGTTCTAAGATGGCAGGATCATTGGGATCGAGCCTTAGGGCTTGCTGATATTCGGCGACCGCCGGCTCCGGCTTGGCCTGAAGCCGCAGGAGAATGTCACCCCGCATCGTGTGCAGAGGAGCTTCACTCTCCGCGGACTGCTGGACCTGGTGGGCGATGCGGCCAGCCTGCTGCGAGTAGCAGCGCGATAACTGGAACAGAGCATATGTATCGCTCGACGATGCGGTCAGGCCGCGCTCCAGCGACGGAATCGCGCGCGCACAGTCGTCAAGAGAGGCAAACGCAATACCGCGGTGGACCCACGCCTTGCTTTGGGCGTCGGGCGGTGCGGGGAGTTTGGTCAGCTGCTCCCACCGTTGTTCGCGGAACAGCGCAACGGGATCACTGGATTGGCTGTGGTTCGGGGGAAACTCGCAGACTCTTGCTTCCTGTACGCAGGATAAGAATTTTGCAGCCACGCCGGAAACCGCTCCGGCTGGAGCCTGAATCTGCTTCGGCCACTGGCCGATTTCGAGGGAAAGCGTCTCCGCTGAACGCTGTGCAATCGCATTGAGCCGTGCCTGCAGTCGTTTCCAGTCGTGCGACTGCGCGGCCAACTGGGCGCCGAGCATCCACGCGGCAAGATCGTTCGGATTGGCTTCCGCCGCGCGGCGGGCAGCGTCTTCTGCGGCCGCAACATTGCCAGCAGCCAACGAAGCACTGCCGAGGTCGGACCAAATTCCGGGCGCCGCTGGATCGAGGTCGGCGCTGCGCTGAAGTAGCGAGACGCGCTCGGCGCTTCCGTCGCCGACAGCCAGCGCCTGCAACCGGTATTCGGCAGCTAAGCCCTTGGTCGAACTCCGTAAGGAAGTGGAGATGTTGGCAAAGCGGGAAAGGGCGA
>Ga0070735_10003091_pt1 | contig 14707 bp, 17 predicted proteins | sample Coa_R1_FD_66443 | JGI IMG/M metagenome (GOLD analysis project Ga0070735, IMG submission 66443) | Surface soil microbial communities from Centralia Pennsylvania, which are recovering from an underground coalmine fire - Coalmine... | ecosystem: Environmental > Terrestrial > Soil > Unclassified ... | reverse complement strand
CTCGCGTGAGATCGCCGCATGTTTGAAGTTGAATTTGAATTGCCCGTGGACGTCGGCATAATCCACGCCGCGCAGCATCCGTCCCTCTTCCGACATCTGCTGATAAAGCGGCGTTCCCGGCACGGGCGTGTACAGCATGAACTGATGGAAATCCGTATCGTGCGAAACCGCATGCTCGATTTCCGAGACGATGTTGTCCGGCGTGTGATGTTCCAGCCCGATGATGGTCGAGCCCTGCACGCGAATGCCGTGCTCGCGCAACTGCCGCGTGAGTTCGCGCGTATCTGTGCCTTGCAGCTTGCTGTAGCCTGCGCGGGGAGACTCCAGCCCCATCCAGAGCCACGAAACTCCCAGTTCGACCAGCTCCTGCATCGTGTACTTGCGGATCGCATTCGCAGAAGCAAACACCGACATCGTCCAGCTCTTTCCCGCATCCTTCATCCGCTCGAGCAGGCGCATGGCGCGGTCTCGATGCAGAAGAAAGTTTTCGTCCATCACAAAAAACGACTGTACTTTGAGTTCGTTTTCCATATGCTGCATGACGTCGAAGAGCTCGTCGCCGGTCTCGAAAAAGTTCACGAACTTGCCCTTGCCGCCGAAGAACGCCGAAGTCGTGCAAAAGTTACATCCCATGGGACAACCCACGGAAGGAATAATGGTCGCGGCGGTCGCGCCTTTGCGTTCCGGCAGGCGGATGCCCATAATTCGCGTTCGCATTCCCGACACGATTGCCGGATGACGAATCGGAGCGTCGGGATTCTCGCCGAGATACCGCCGCATCCACGCGACGCCTTCGCCGCGCACAATGTAGTCGGCATCAATCATCTTTTCAATGCCGGGAATCGCAGCGACGTGTCCTCCCACCACGATTGTCGAATTCGGCGAAAGCTTGCGGACTATGCGGCACATCTCGCGCACCTTCGCCACGTTAACGATGATCGACGTGATGCCCACGATGTCATACTGGTGAGCCTTGAGTTCGCGCGCGAAATCTTTCCGCGTGGGAAAATCCAGCACCGTGCACGGCGCCGAGATATTTTCCTGGATCATCATGATTCCCCAGGAACGATGGAACATGCGCAGCGAAAAGCTGCCCTGCGCTCGCGTGACTTGATTGTGATAAAGCTCCATCGGGTTGATGGAGCGGCTGCCGAACTCATCGTCTTGCGCGTACGGCCCGAATACCGAGCTCAGCAGAACGCGGGCGTTGGTTCCCTTGGGATGAGTGACAGCTCTAGGTGCGTAGGTCGGAGTAACGACATCGGTTTCCAATTCTTCCCATCATCCATTTCTCCCCACATGCCGTTAAGCAAATAGTAGACGTTGGCCGCCTTCCCGTGGCGGCGCGCCGCCAGAAAAAACAAAAACATTACAAAAGCGGAACCCCGCTTGGAACCCTCGGAATGCAGGCCAACTTGAATGCTTGTCGCTATCTATCCTAGAATCGCTGCGCCATGGCATCGGAGCCGTTAGAAGTCGAGCGTTTGGATCGGGGAGTCTTGAGCTTCCGCGGTCCGCTTACGATGGAGAATGTTTCTCCATTCATGAATGCGGTTCGCCGCGAGAGCGCTCCCACCATGATTCTGGATTTGAGCGGCGTGCCTTACCTCGATTCATCCGGCCTCGGCTCCCTCGTGAGCGCCTGCACTTCTTGCACAAAGGCCGGCCGCCGCATCGCGCTGACGGGCGTCAACAAACGCGTGCTGAAGGTTTTTGAAATTACAAAGGTGGAACACATTTTTCTGATGTTCCCTACGCTCTCCGATGCGATAGAAGCGTTCACCAACGCCGGCACGGCCTAGAGCTCAAGCGATCTCGCTCTGTGTTTGCAACTCGCCCGCAATCCGTCGCGCTACTTCTTCGACCGCTTCTACGACTTCAGGCAGCGGAGCAGTGCCCAGTTCAAAGTTCTGCCCTTCAATTCCATAGATGCGGAGCCGAGCGGGCAGTCTCTTCAGAGCTCGCGAGAGTTCGATCGCCTCGGCAATCCCCATTCCGTGTGTCGATGCTGAGGATTTCGCAAATGGAACCGGACGACTCGCATCCCACAAGTGCACGGTCCCCGCTGAAGCGCCGGTGACCACGGCATCGATGACGATCACATCATCCGAGCCGTGCCACATGTCCATCAGCTGCGCAAATCCGCCGACGCAGACCGCGGCCTCAACTCCCAATGCGAGAAGGCGCTCGGCCGCCAGGATTCCGGCAGCGTCGTCCCCCCGATGCAGATTCCCGCACCCAATAATGCGCATAGGAGAGATGTCCTCTGTACTCCATTCTAGATTTTTGGGAATCCTACTGCCCCGGCAAGATAAGTTTCAAGAAATGACTAGTGCAGAAGAGGCACGGAAGTAGCAGTGTGCCGCTCGTTCCACCGGCCGATGCCATGAGTGGCCGGCGATATGCGGAAACGCCTAGGCAGCGCGCCCAGGGCCGGGCTTCTTAGCGGCGCTGGCCGCGTCGAGCCGTATTCGCGTCACCCTGGCCGTTTCCTGTACCAGGTCGCTCGAGAACTTCGCGCCTTCCCCCGCCATCACGGAACCCGCAGCCAGCGCGAAACGCAGCGCATCCGCCTGATCTTCAAAATAGAGAACGACCTGTCCCGACATAGTGACTTCTCCCGATGGGCCCGATCGGCTGGGCCGGAAAGATCTTCTTACGACGAGGGCGGCATCGAGCGCCGCTTGGTTCCTCCAATTCTCGGAGAACCTTCCGCCCACTCAAAGTGATTCTCTTGGTTCGGCTTGCGCTCGGAAGTGCACGATTTCACCCCGCGCCTGAGGATAACTTCTCATTTATGATCTTCTGCAGTTCGGAACCGGACCTCAGCCACAATGCCCGTCCTCATCTCGATGCTGCGCGGCGTAAATCTCGGTCCTCACAACCGCATCAAGATGGACGAACTCCGCGCTCTCTACGAATCGATCAAATTGGAAGACCCGCGAACGTACGTCCAGAGCGGCAACGTCATCTTCCGTACCAAAGAAAAAAGCTCACCGCAACTGGCCAAGAAGATTCAGGATGCAATCGGCAAGAAGTTCGGATGTCGCCCGGAAGTGATTCTTCGCACGGTCAAAGAAATGAGAATTGTCATCGCAGCCACTCCGTTCGCGAAGCGGAAAGATATAGAGCCGAGCAAATTACTCGTCACGTTTCTCGCCAGCGAGCCTCCGAAAGAAGCGCTGGCCGCCATCGAGACCTTGAAGTCACATCCCGAAGAAATTCACTTGAGCGGGCGAGAAATGTACATCTACTTCCCGAACGGCATCGGAACCTCGAAGCTGCCCTGGTCGCAGGTGGAAAAGCATCTGAAAGTCACCGGCACCGCCCGCAACTGGAATAGCGTGACAAAGATGTTGGAAATTGCCGAGCAGATGGAAAACTGAATCCCTAGAACCAGTCGCTGCGGTACGTAATCCACCACGCCGCGAACAACGCCGGAATCGTGGCGGCACACGCCCACCAGAATGGAAGCAGGAAATCTGCCAGCAGACCGAACCCCGTGAAGAGCAGCCAGAACACCTTTTTCTGCATTGAATCATTCTAGGCGGTTTGCAACCGCAGTCCCACCAGCGAAAGCGCTTGGATAGTTCCGGTGGTAATGCTTCAGGCCATGGACTGAGCCCCTACTGTGGGTCTAACTCGGTGATTCCGTGTCTCCGTGGCGAGAAATCCTAGCCGAAGGTCGCGCAAGTCCCCTGCCGTGGACCATATTGCTGTTAGCTCCGCAATGATTCTGAGGCACTTCAAGTGACCGTCGTAATCTCGACGGCTTACCTTCATCCGCTCATGCTGAATGTGATTTGAATCACAAGACCGTGCCCAAGGTAACCTCCTCCCGATTGCGGGCCACGCAGACCTTGTGAACACAGAAACGCCATCCTGGCTCGTGCGGAACCGGATCAGCGTTTCGCCGGCAAGTTGCGGATGTTCCGCAAGCGGTTAGGCCAAATCTCGCGCCCGGGCGACGAATCGCCAGCCCTGTTGCTGGACGCTGCGGGCAGTAAGGGGACGGATTATGGGCCGATTAGTCTTAGCCTTCTTCCTTGCGGCGGCCACTGCGGCTCTCGCGCAAGGCGACTACCAGGTTATCAATGTCACCGATGGCGGTACGATTTCCGGTACCGTGAAATGGTCGGGCGCGGTGCCGCGCTCGCTCGAATTTCCCATCACCAAGGATCCGCAGATTTGCGCTCCCGACGGCAAGAAGACGACCGATCTTGAGCGCCTGATCATTGGACCAGACGGCGGTGTGGCGAACACGATCGTCTACATCGAACACATCTCTGCCGGCAAGGCGTTCGATCTTCCGGAGCAGCGCCGCCATCTTGACCAGAGAACGTGCCGGTATATCCCGCACATTCTTCTCGTGCCCCAGAATGCCGCCCTCAGCATGGTGAGTTCTGACGCCACGCTGCACACAATCCACATGGTTGGAGCCGCCTCGTTCAATCTGCCCTTCCCCTTCCCCGATCGCGTGACGACGCGTAACATGCCGACGCCCGGCCTCGTCAGCCTCCGCTGCAATGGCGGCCATGTCTGGATGAACGCCGAAATGATGGTGGTCACGCATCCCTATTACGCTGTGACCGATGAAAGCGGACACTTCCAGCTCACGGATGTTCCTGCCGGAACCTACGAGCTTGTCGCCTGGCACGAAGGCTGGGGAATGGTCGGCAGAGAAAACTCCTATGACGTCCTCACCGAGCGCAGCGTCCAGCGCCCGATCTTCACCCAGCCGAAGTCGTGGCAGAAGTCGGTCATAGTCAAGGGAAACGGAACGTCCACCGTTGATTTCGTGATTTCAAACCGGTAAGAAACCGTCGAATCTGGATGCCCCGTCCTTGTCGCGTTTTTTGCGACAGGGCGGGGATTTTGATTTTAGAATCTTCATTCGCTCACCATGATCTCCCGCTCGAAAGCTCCAATTCTTTTGATCGCGCCGGCAATCCTGATCGCGATCATTGCATTCTTCCTGCGCCCGATCCCGCAACCCCTCGCCTATCACAACTTCGCCGATCACCGCTCTTGGCTCGCCATCCCGAACTTCGGCGACGTTATCTCCAATCTGCCCTTCGCAATCGTGGGGTTGTGGGGCGTAATCCTTTTGCTCATGCCCGGCAAGATTAACTTCGAGAACGCCCGCGAACGCTGGCTCTATCTGGCGATGTTCGCTGGACTGATCCTGACCGCTTTCGGCTCCGCCTATTACCATCTCGCGCCCGATAATTCACGGCTCGTCTGGGACCGCATTCCGATCATGATGGTGTTCATGGCATTGCTCGCGGCGGTCATTGCCGAGCGAGTTAGCGTCGGCACGGGACTCGTCTTGTTCCCCGTTCTGGAAATCATCGGCGTTGCCAGTGTGCTCGCGTGGCGCGCGAGCGAGATGAACGGCCATGGCGATCTCCGCTTCTATGCCGCCATACAGGTCTATTCGATCGTGATTCTTCTGCTGGCGCTCCTCCTGCCGCCCAAATACACTCGCGGCTCCGATTTCGCGGTGGTCGTCGGTTTCTATGTCCTCGCCAAAATTCTGGAGGAATCCGACCGCCAGGTCTTCGCGCTAGGCCATGTCGTCAGCGGACACACCCTCAAGCACTTGGCAGCAGCCATGGCCGGATTCTGGATCCTGTGGATGCTCCTAAAACGGAAGCCTCTGATCTCTGAAGCAGTAAAACCCTAGCGCCGCGGTGGTCGGGTTTGGGTACGACCTACTCACGTATTTCAAAGAGTGAAACAGAGATGTTTCATCAACCGAGGCGACCCGATGTTCTCAGGCTCTCGCCGCCCGGATCGTACTCGAAAATTGGACGGTATGCTCGCTCTTCATTTCTGGCCTGTCGAAGTATGCGAGCCTTGGCTTGCGTGATGGAGTAATCGCGGCAACTGGCTAAGATGCTCCAAGCCGATCCACCTGTTCTGAACATTCACCGCTCCGCTATGCCAGAACAGGAGAACCTGGTTCGCATTCGTGGCGGTTCCGATTGAGAGTCTGAAATATCGGCCATCCTTAGTGTCACCGCGAGCGTCCACGCTGCCGGGGAAGTCAAAGCCCGAAGATTGCACCTCATTCGCTCGACTAAAGCGCCAAGAGATGGTCCAGTCAGGTCCGGCGTTTTCACGCACCCAGTTTTCGAACCTGACCGCGGGCAATCCCTTGTCAAGCTTAGATGCCGGCACATCTTTGACTCTGGCAATCAGGTCAGCAGTCTTTGGGTCAGTCGATTCCGGTGAAGAGTCGGCGGACTGCGGCAAGTCCACCGTGGGGCGGGAAGATTGTTGCGGGTCGGCGTGGGTTCGTGAGCATGAAATCGATGCCATCAAGCCGAACCACAGAATCGTCGCCAATCTTGCGGCTTTCACGATTCAGCACTTTACCCCAAATGATAGGCAAGTTCCACGATGGTTGTCGAAACCAGGCATCGCCCTCAAGTTCCCCGTATAGGCAGGATGAGTGTAATGGCTATGTTTCAACACTAAGAGATTCTTGGGTGATCCTGTCTGTGGGCGGACCACAAGGCAACGGTAACCATGACCCACATGACTGCAATCCAAGCGGCCGCAATCTCAGCAGCCGCTCGGTAATCGGAAAACGTTCTTTGGTGCCGCGTTACCTGACCGACGAAATACGAAATCGCTCCGATGAGATTCGCGGCAAAAAACAGCCTGAACAGTGTGACGGTTATCGGCTTGTGTGGCGGTTTCAGCCAGAGACGAATAAACCGCAGCGGTTGAAGATTCCACCACACCGTCATGAACACCACTGCAACAGAGAAACCCAAGTTCAGGCGGTCAAGCTTCGGGTCGCGCTCCTGTCGCTGTTTCCAGTCTTTCTGCACTGCGAAGATAACCGCCTTTCGTTCAGCGCCACTAGGTAGCGCGTCGCTTCTTACTTCCAGACGAACAATCGTATTGCCGATGTATGAAACCCGGACGGGCAGGCCTTCGCGGATTGGGCCTCCATGCGACGCGGCATTGTTAAATCCGCCAGTAATGGCGTAATCCGAGTAACAAAACGTCTCTGCCTGTACCGAGAAGCACTCGTCTTGATGGCCCTCATATGGCATGGGATGAAAATTCGTGACGCGCCCTTCGACTACTGAGAATTGGCCTTTTCGATACTCCGAGCGCAGACTCAAGTATTCACTGAACATCGTGCTGAATGCGAATCCCGACCAAAGGCAGGCAAAAACAACCATGAAGTAGCTGACGAAGCGTCGCGAAAGCGGCCAATGATTACGTCGTCCTAACCAAATCATCACCGCTCCCACTCCCAGAAAAATCAAGCCGAAAGCAGGGAACCACCACTGAAAAGACTTTTGGGATAAGTCGAACGCCACCTGATAGGAGTCTTGCGAAATCACGGCTCTCAAATAGTACCGCAGGGTGACTGACGAAAACAGACCGTTACACTCAAGTTCCCTCAGGGCATGCCGGGGTCCGTGCACATGCACCTTCCAAGAGCGGGAGTTTCCTCCGCCCCACAACTGTCAACCCAAATATTTTCACGTTTTGCAAATGGCTTGTATCGAGCCAGATAGAGTTGCTCTCCGACTTAAGCCCCATTTCAGAATTGTTAGAATAGTTATAGAGGCACGATGACAGCGCAGAAAATCACGGCTCCGGGACTCGTCATTGCAGGTACGAGTAAGTCTTTTGTTTTGAAGATTTTGCCTGTAACTCATTTCGATTCAAGATTTTGCAAGGACGAAAGGGGATCTGCGGTCCCTAACCTCTTTATTTCCAAGATTTTGCAACAAAGGGTATATCCGAAAAATTTTCGATCATCGTGCATCATTCCCATTCAAGCCTCAGCCGTCCCGCTGTGTGTAGAATGAAAACTGGAATGTCGCAAGCCGCCCCAGCCATCACTCGCAGCCCCGCCGAGGTCGTTCGACTCACCCCCGTCTCGCAAGCGCCCAACGGAATCTGCTATGCCGTCGCCGGAGAAGTCGCCGTCAACTCCTTCGATCTCGAGCGGATGGTTGCCGCGGTTCCCACGCGAATCTCGGCCGCGCTCGAACGCAAAGCCTATTACTTCGTTCCGCTCACCGTAAGTCACGGTGACGAGACTCTCATCGCCGATCGCTACGATGTCACGCTCAGCGACAATGCCGTCTGCCACCGCAATCTGAATCTCGGCGATTCGCAGTGCGTCTTCATCTCGACTCGTTTGATGGACGACAAATTTTCCGTCGCCTTCGAGTTCTATATCAATGTCGGACACGCCCTGGTCGAGCGCGCCGGCATCTCGCACGAGTTCAGCCAGCTTGCCTGGAGCCAGGTCGAATCCGGCGTTCGCGGAGAAACTTCGCTCGACGCCTGGGAAGCGCGGAAGCTCGCGACCGCCAATGGCCCTGACGCCGAACGCTACAAGACCGAATATCTGGAAGCGACTTTCTCCGACACGATTTCGATTTACCTGCTCTCGCTCTATCTCGACGTCGATTACTATGATCTGCGCGAGCGCGATTATCCGCTGCTCGCCCCGTCTGCGCTTGCGGAACGTTTGCGGAAAGTCGCGGAATTATTTCCGCCGAATTCCGGATTCGAATTCGCCGTCTTCTACAAGCGCCGTGCCTGATGGTTCGAGCAGTCCCATGAACGCCGCCCCTCGATCTCGTTCTCCTCACTTGTACGGAGTCCTGGTGCGTGCGTTGCTCATCACCTTCGTCGCAAGCCTGTTGGTCTTCGCTGTGACTCTTCTGTTCTCAATTTTCGGCGTCGTGATTACCGGAGCGCTGTACCACAGGCATCCCGACATGAGCATCGCATATCGCGACGTTGCGATACCTGTCGGCATCGCTGCCGCCGCGATTATTTTTGTCTTCGCGCTGATCAACGAAATCCGCCACTACCGCCAATCCAAAACTCTCACCGCGATCGAGAGGATGAACTAGCTCGTGCCCATCCGGATCGCGATCCCCATGCCGCACTCGACCGACAAGGAGTACGGCGAGCGGGCCATTCCGCAATACGAACACGCAGTCGCGCTCGCCGGTGGCGATCCGGTTCGCATCCCACTCGATCGTGCTGATTCCGAAGTCAGAAAGTTGATCGAACATTGTGACGGCATCCTGCTGCCCGGCAGCAATGCCGACGTGGATCCCGCGCGATTCCAGCAAGAGCGCTCAACGCACACGGCGGCCGCTGATCCGCGCCGCGATGAAGTCGATGATCTGCTGCTCGAAGATGCCTACGCACAGCGCAAGCCTGTGCTCGGCATTTGCTACGGCTTGCAGAGCCTGAACGTGTTTCGCAAAGGATCGTTAATCCAGCACATTCCGGACTTTCTCCCGGATGCGACGCGCACGAAAGTGAATCACGAGGCCGGAAAGAAAGTTGCGATCGCGCACACGGTTGAAATCGAGCCCGCGTCACTGCTGGCCAGAATCGTGTCCGACAATGACCCAGTTTGGAGGCCTGACGCCCGAGGTCCAGTTGTCGTGCCGGTGAATTCTTCGCATCATCAATCGGCAGACGCAATTGGCGATGGCCTGCGCATCGTCGCGCGCTGTCCCGACGACGGCATCATCGAAGGCCTTGAGGGAACGTCAAAGGATCATTTCGTGGTCGCGGTGCAATGGCATCCCGAGCGCTCAGTCGAGCAGGACGAGCCATCCCTCGCGATTTTCAAGGCGTTGATCGAAGCAGTGGCAAAACGAAACGGCGGGTGAAACGTTTGCCGGGAGATTGTCTATTTTTTTCGCTTCCGCACGGTCTTCTTCGTTGATCGGGCCTGCTCCAGAAGAACGACGACGTGCGCGAGCGCGGCATTATCCAGATTCAGTCCTTCCGGAGTCTTCGCCTTCAACCCGACACAATCAGAGTGAATGCCGAGGATATCTGCCACACGCGCCCGAATCGCAGAAGAATGCGGCCCGATCTTCGGCGCAGACAGAATCAGGCTCGCATCGATATTCGCGACGCCATATCCCGCTTCGCGAACCCGCTTGATGGCTTCGCGCAAGAAAACAACCGAGTCTGCGCCCTTCCATTTGGGATCAGACGGCGGGAACAGCGCGCCAATATCCGGCGCAGCAACAGCCCCCAGCAGAGCATCCGTGATGGCATGCAGCAACACATCTCCGTCCGAATGCCCGCCGAGACCTTTGTCGTGAGCGAGCATCACGCCGCCAATCTTCAGCGGAATGCCAGTGTGGAATTCGTGCGAGTCAAAACCGTATCCGATGCGAGTCGCTGGTCGTTGATCGTTCGTCTTTGGCATTCTTCGGACTCGGTCTCGAATGAGCGGTTATTTTCTGAGATAAAACTCGGCGAGTTCCATATCTCCCGGCGTGGTGATCTTGATGTTTCGCGGCGAGCCCATCACTACGGCGACCTCATGTCCCGAGCGCTCGGCGAGTGAGGCTTCGTCGGTACCCATGAACCCGTCGGCTGCCGCTTCGTCGAATACTTTCTTGATTACGTCGTAGCGGAATCCTTGCGGAGTTTGCGCGAGCACAACTCCAGCGCGCGGAATCGTCGCCTTGATGATGGCGCCCTCTGAGGTTCGCTCCACTTGCTTCACGGTATCGACGGCCGGTAATCCGGCGATCGCCGCGCCATATTTTTTAGCCGCCTCGATCACTTCAAGAATGATTTCCGATGTCACCAGCGGACGCACAGCATCGTGGACGAGGACAATGTCGTCCGGCGCGGCACTCACTGCATTGAGCGCGTGCTCGACGGATTGCTGGCGGTGCTCGCCGCCGGTGACGAGCTCGACTTTCTTGCGGAGCACGTCGCTCGCGTCTTTTTGCAAGCGCTCACGGAATCCTTCAATTTCATTTTCACGCAGAGCCACCCAGATCTCGCTGACCTCGGCCATCTCGGCAAATTTCCGAAGCGTGTGAATTAGAATCGGCGTGCCCGCCAGTTCGAAAAACTGCTTGGAAGGCTGCGGCTTTTTGGATTTGGCATCCATCGCGCTGGGGACGGGAGCCATTCGCGTCCCAAGACCTGCAGCGGGGATGATGACGACGACCTTCATGGCGGGCTGTAAGTATACGAGCGGCGTGGCGTGAGTTCAAATCGGGTCCACCGCCGACACAACAGCGAACACCAACGAACCCTGTTTCTGAAACCTTGGCCGTCCGTCATTCTTCATGAAACTAAGATGCGCCCTGCTTTGAGTCGACCGCAGGAGTAACCGGGACGGCCGTTGGTCCCGGACCTGCGACCGGCACGCTAGCCGTGGCGACCGGCGTGGCGGCGCTGGTTTGCCGGGAATAAGCAGCGCGTTCGTCCCACTTGCCAAAGATCATTTTTCCGGCGGTCGTCTGCAGGACCGATGTGACCGAGACTTCGATCGTCTTGCCGATCATCTTGCGGGCATTGTCAACCACGACCATGGTGCCGTCATCCAGATAAGCGACTCCCTGGTTGTATTCCTTACCTTCTTTCAGGATGAAGACCCGCATGGTTTCGCCCGGCAGCACGATCGGCTTCAGCGAGTTAGCCAGTTCGTTGATGTTTAACACCTCGACGCCCTGGAGTTGCGCGACTTTGTTCAGGTTGAAGTCGTTGGTGATGATCTTGCCTTCGTAGACTTTGGCCAGTTCGATGAGCTTGAGATCGACTTCGCGGACCGCGGGAAAATCATCTTCCACAATCTGGATCTGCAGGTTGGCAACCTTCTGCAGGCGCTGCAGAATGTCGAGGCCGCGGCGGCCGCGATTGCGCTTGAGCGAGTCGGCAGAGTCGGCGACGAGTTGCAGCTCTCGCAGCACAAACTGCGGAGTCACAATGATGCCGTCGAGAAAGCCCGTCTCGGCGATGTCGGCGATGCGCCCGTCGATGATGACGCTGGTGTCGAGAATCTTGTAGCTTTTCTTGCCCTGCTTCTCGCCGCCGAAGATTCCTCCCAGAGCCGCCAGGTTGAGCAGGTCGCCCTTGTTCGCGCCCACGATCAGGCCGACGTAGGCCATCAGCAACATGACGAGGATCTGGAGGAAGCTTTGGGTGCGGCCCTCGGGCACGCTGCTGCGAATGACCAGAGCGAACAGGTAAGCGCCGCAGATTCCGAGGATGCTCCCGATGGCAGCTCCGATCAGCCGCTTGAGGCTGACCGTGCGAAGCTTCCATTCGAAAAGAACGATCGCCGCGCCAATGATCGCCCCGACTCCGGCGTCACGAACAGGAGAAAGCCCAAAAGGAGTAATTTCGAAGCAGGTAACCGCTACAACGATTACAAAAAGAAGACGTACAAAGAAGATATCCACGGCAAACCTCCCCGCGGATGCAGCTTGCCCCTGGAACGTGGGTGGTGCACCCGTGCCAATTCCCGCCGCCCCAACGGGACTCAGCCTTACGAATTCGGGGCGCAAGAATAAGGGGAATGAATGCACGCCCCGCTTCCAACCTCGAGGGGCTAGGTTGGAGGGTGAGTAAATCTAACGTCAAGAGTATATACCTGCGGGTAGATGGCTGTGAAGATGCCGGTTCGAGGGGCCAACCCTGAGATGCAGGGTACGACCGCCCTTCCCGTCCTGCTAAACTTTTTGGCATGCAAGCGCTCGTTCTAACCAGTCTCACTGGACCGGAAGCGTTACACATCCAGGATTTTGCCGAGCCCACTCCAAAAAAGGGCCAAACGGTTGTAAGGGTGAAGGCCGGCGGTCTCAACTTTGCTGATTTGATGACGACGCATGGAGGGTATCCGGGAATGCCGGACCCACCGGTCGTCGTGGGCCGCGAGTTCTCAGGGGTAGAGGAATCCAGCGGCAGGCGGGTCATGGGATATGCGCAGTGGGGAGCGTTCGCCGAAAAAGCGGCGGCATATCCCAATATGCTGTGGACGATTCCAGATTCATTCAGCGACGAACAGGCCGCTGCGTTTCCCGTGAATTTCTTTACAGCTTACCTGGGATATTGGCAGGCCGGTATGACGCAGCCCGCACCCTCAGGGAGGAAATATCGCGCGCTGATTCACGCCGTCGCCGGTGGAGTCGGTACGGCGGCCGTGCAGATAGGAAAACTGCTGGGCGTTGAAATGTACGGGACATCATCTTCCGATGAAAAATTGGCGCGCGTGAAAGAGCTTGGGCTGCAGCACGGGATCAACTACAAGCGCAACGACTACGAAGACGCGGTGAAGAACTTCACGCGGGGAGAAGGCGTGGACCTGGTTTTCGAGATGCTCGGCGGGGAGCACACCGCGAAGAGCCTGCGATGCCTGCGTGATTTCGGGCGAGTGATTCAATATGGGACGGCGACGGGGAAACCTCCAAAGCTGGACATGCGCGCGCTGTACGCCAAATCGGGCATCGTGCAGGGGCTGTGGCTGACTTACCTTTCGCAGAAACCAGAGATCATGGAACCGGCCTGGAAGCAGCTTTCGGGATGGATCAAGGAGGGAAAATTGTCTCCTGAGATTGGGAAGGTTCTGCCTTTCGAGAACGCTGTCGAGGGATACAAAATGCTGGAGGAAGGGAAGAATTACGGGAAGATTGTGGTGAAGATTCCGTAACCCCTCTGGTGAAGACTTTATGGCAAAGAAAACCGCAGTCACAGTCTACGAAAAGCCAACCTGAAGCACGTGCCGCGAGGTCAAGCGTGTCTTGACCGAACGAGGCGTGGAGTTTGAGAGCGTCAATTACATCAAAGATCCGTTGTCGGCGGGGGAACTGAAGTCTCTCTTACATCGCGCGGGACTTAAGCCGAATGACGTGATGCGTACGAAAGAGGATGCGTACCGGGAGTTCATCGCCGGAAAGAATCTGAGTGACGATGAGTCGGTGAAGATTATGGCGGCGCATCCGGAGTTGATTCAGAGGCCGATTGTGGTGCGGGGAGAGAAGGCGGTGCTGGCTCGGCCGGTTACGAACCTGTCGAGATTGGGAATCAAGTAGAGATGCGGGCGCGAAATCCGCCGCGACATCAGCCGGGGGACGCCCGCGCTACGGTTCAAAGACCCATTCTTCGCTAACTAGGAAATTTGCGATGGAGCAGGCGGCGATCGCGATGGCGTTGGCTGGCAGATAGTTCATGTGTCCCTCGCCGACCAAGATTTTCATCAGCGCCAGATTGCCGAGGATCGAAACTGCACCCGTGGTCAGATTGAAGCGCACGAGGCGCGGCACGGAGCGGCGCCACGAGGATTCAACACGGTCCGACCAGGTGAATTGCTCGTGCCAGACGAAGTTGTGGATGACGGCGGCCTCGACCGCGATCGCAGTCGCGAGCAGGTAATTGAAGTTCAGAATGCTGCGCAGGAAGAAGAGAGCGGCGAACTGCACGCCAATTCCGATTCCTCCGACGAAGTTGAATTTGCACCAGCGAACGAGAACTGAAGTCTGCCCTCCTGCTTTCTCGCTCATTGCGGAATCCTTTCTTCGCGATAGAGCCGGACTGTGTTCTTCACAGTGAAGAACACGACCATGAGTCCCATGCCGATCAATCCGATCGTGCCGCCTACATCGAAGAGCCGGTAGTATCCGCCGAGAAAGTGAACCATCGGCCACCAGAAGAGGGCCAGGTTTCCGACGGCCAGCAGGATGCGGAGCTCGGTTGGGCCGAATCGCCAGAAGGAGAGCCGGAATTCTCCGAGCGCATGCGTCGCGAGATAAGACTGAATCGAAAGGGCCAGGAACGCGATGAGGAGACCGATAGCGATCCACGGATGCATGAAACCGGAGAGCGCGAGGCCGCCCATCAGAGCGATAGCTCCGACGGTATCCACCATGTGATCGACGTAGAAGCC
>Ga0070735_10003090_pt1 | contig 14713 bp, 10 predicted proteins | sample Coa_R1_FD_66443 | JGI IMG/M metagenome (GOLD analysis project Ga0070735, IMG submission 66443) | Surface soil microbial communities from Centralia Pennsylvania, which are recovering from an underground coalmine fire - Coalmine... | ecosystem: Environmental > Terrestrial > Soil > Unclassified ... | reverse complement strand
ACTGCTTTTCACCGAGAACGAAACTAATTTCGATCGGGTGTTCGGCTTTCCGAACGCGCGGCCCTACGTGAAGGACAGCTTTCACGATTACATCATTCACCGTAAACATGAATCCGTAAATCCGGCGCAAACGGGCACCAAGTGCGCTGCGCATTACCATGCGCAAGTCGCTGCGGGCGCTTCAGTAACGCTTCGCTTGCGACTGACCAATAACGATCCTCATCTTGGCGGGCTTCAAGTGAAGCCCACACTCGATTCGGGCGGAGTTCAAGTAAACTCCGCGCCCGGCATCGCGACAAGCCCGGCAGCAAGTACGCAAACGGCGCAACCGTTCGGAGAAGAGTTCGAAAAGACATTCGAATTGCGGCGCACCGAAGCGGACCAATTCTACGCGCAGCGCTTTCCGCAGGAACGCTCCGATGATGCGCGCAACGTCTTGCGGCAGGCGGTCGCGGGAATGTTGTGGTCGAAGCAGTGCTATCACTATGACGTGCGAAGCTGGCTCGAGGGAGACCCCGGGCAGCCCACGCCTCCGCCCGAACGTAAGAAAGGACGCAATCACGATTGGACCCATCTTTATAACGCCGACGTGCTTTCGATGCCGGACAAGTGGGAGTATCCGTGGTTCGCGGCCTGGGACCTGGCGTTCCACACGATTGCGCTGTCGCTCGTTGACCCAGATTTTGCCAAGGATCAGCTTATTTTGCTGCTGCGCGAGTGGTACATGCATCCGAACGGACAATTACCCGCGTATGAGTGGGCGTTCGGCGACGTGAATCCGCCGGTACACGCGTGGGCGGCGTGGCGCGTTTATAAAATTGAAAAAAGAATTCGAGGGCGAGCCGATCGAAGTTTTCTTCAGCGTGTGTTCCACAAACTACTGCTGAATTTTACGTGGTGGGTAAATCGCAAGGATCCGGATGGCATGAACGTGTTTCAAGGCGGGTTTTTGGGCCTCGACAATATTGGAGTATTCGATCGTTCCCAGCCGTTGCCTACCGGAGGGCATCTCGAGCAATCGGATGGCACCAGTTGGATGGGCATGTATTGCCTGAACATGCTGGCAATGGCTCTGGAGCTCGCGCGGGAAGATCCTGCCTACGAAGATGTGGCCAGCAAATTTTTCGAGCATTTCGTACACATTGCGCGCGCGATCAACGTTCACGGCACCGAGGGCATGGCGCTGTGGGATGAAGAGGACGGTTTTTTCTACGACGCAATTCATTTGCCGACTGGCGAGCAGCACTACCTGAAGGTGCGGTCCATGGTGGGACTGATTCCGCTTTTTGCCGTTGAGACGCTGGAGCCGGAGACTATTGCGCGGCTGCCGGGATTTCAACGGAGGATGCAATGGTTTCTGGACAATATGCCGGATTTCGCATCGCATGTTGACGCCTCGCAGACATCGCCCAACGGACCGCGGCGCCTGCTTTCGCTGGTCGATCGCCAGCAGTTGGTGCGAATCCTCGGGTACATGTTGGACAAAGAAGAATTTTATTCACCGCACGGTATTCGCGCGCTTTCCAAGTTTCACGCGGCGCATCCGTACATACTCGCGGTAAATGGCAGTGAATATCGAGTGGACTATGAGCCCGCGGAATCCCAGAGCGGCGTGTTCGGCGGAAATTCCAATTGGCGGGGGCCTGTATGGTTCCCCACGAATTTTCTGATGATCGAAGCGCTGCAGAAATTTCACCATTATTATGGAGATGGTTTCCGCGTGGAATGTCCGTCCGGCTCCGGCCGGCAAATGTCGCTGTGGGATGTGAGCGCTGAAATATCGCGTTCGCTGACCCACATTTTTCTGCGCGATGAAAACGGACGGCGGCCGGTTTATGGGTCGCTCGAGAAATTCCAGAATGATCCCTGGTGGCGAGACCTGATTTTATTCTACGAATATTTTCACGGGGACACCGGGGCAGGCTTGGGCGCCAGCCATCAGACCGGTTGGACTGGCCTCGTGGCAAAGCTGCTCGAGCAGACGGGCGAGTGACGTTTTAAGGCCCGCCATTGAATTGCGTCGAACACAAAACCTCGTCATTCCGAGGCACGCTGCGTGCCGAGGAATCCCTCTTTCTCTGTGCGTTCACACCGAGAGAGATTCCTCACTTCGTTCGGAATGACGATCAAGAGATTTCGCAAGATGGGCAATGTAAGCTGCGTAGTTCTCAAGGATTCGCCGGCGCTGTGGGTAATGCAGTGGGAACGGAATAGTAGCCTTTGCGGGCTCGAACGATTACATCTTTTCTTGCCACCTGAATGCGAATGGTGTGAAAGCGTCCATCGGGGGCGCGATTTCCGGGACTGTACGCTAGAGCGTATTGGTGGCGCAGCTCGTCTCCAATGTCCAGGAACGACTGCCCGAGATCATCGACGCGATACGGAAAAAAGGCGCGCCCGCCGGTCTCCACGGCCAATTGCTCGAGAACGTGATCGCCTTCGCCTTTTTCATATTTGCGATTGATTCGTTTCGCCGGATCGCGCTCGTCATCGATGTTGACCCATTCCGTGCTCGTACTGATCGAATAAATGATCACTCCGGCGCGCTGCGCCATCTCGACCGCCGCGCCACGCGAACGACTGCTGCTGTTGTCATCGCCGTCGGAAATGACCACCAGAACGCGGCGCACATCTGGATTCGGGCCGGGAGGCAGAGGAGATTTGTTCAGCAGCTCCTGGCTGGCGGAGTAAACGGCGTCGTACAGGGAAGTGCCACCGCCGGCGCGCTGCTTCAGGATCGTGTCGCGCAGTTCACCGCTATCACCGGTGAATTCCTTGATGACCTGGGGGCCGTCGTCGAAGGTCATGAGAAAGGCTTGATCTCGCCCTCGACGCAAAGCGTTAAATAAAAAATCAATCGCGGCATCCTGCTCGAATTTCAAACGGTCACGAATGCTGTTGGATGTATCCAGCACCATGCCGATGCGAAGAGGCAGATCTGTAGGCTGACTGAACGCAGTGATCTCCTGCTGAACGCCGTCATCGAAAACTTTGAAATCTTCTTTATTCAAATCGGTGACCAGCTTTTCGCGCTTGGTCACGACGCTGAACAATACGTCCACCAGGTTGACGTTGCGAACGATCGTCCCTTGCCGGTCAGCTTGAGGCGGCGTCTGAGGCGGTGCGGCCGGCGGAGCCTGTTGCGCCCAAGCCGCGGCGACGGCGAACAGCACTATAGGAATGGCGATGCGTAAAGCTCGTTTATTCATGTCCGTCACAAATAGGGCGCGAGAGCCGAGTTAAGATCATCGCGGTCTGAAAGTACAGCCCGGACCCGATCATCCCGGTTTGTAAGTGCAGCCTGCACGCGATTATCGCGATCTGCAGATAATGCCTTCACCCGATTGTCGCGCCGTCCTGAAGAATCCGCAATCTGCTCGAAGTATAACCGCAAATCCTTCGGCAGCGGAGCGTGAACTTCCACCCACGAGCCCGTCTTAGGATGAGAGAATCCGATGCGCGCCGCATGCAGAAAGTTGCGTTCGAGAAGCGGAAGGTTGCGCGTACCCGCGCGGAGATTGCGTGGCGCACCGTACAGCGTGTCGCCGGCCACGGGATGCCCGATCGCGGCAAAATGGGCGCGAATCTGGTGCGTCCGTCCCGTGTGCAATACCGCTTCAACGAGTGTTAAGCCATCCAGCCGCGCAATCACGCGCCAATCGGTTCGCGCGTGCCGCCCTGTTTTCACTCGCGTCGTCATCCGGGTTCTGCGGTGCGGGTCGCGCGAAATCGGCAACGTGACGCTGCCCGAATCCTGCGGCATCTTTCCATGGACCAGCGCCAGATAAATTTTTCTGACTTTGCGCGACCTGAATTGCTCGGCGAGATTCTCGTGCGCCTTGTCATTGCGCGCCACGATCATCGCTCCGGAAGTGTCCCGGTCCAGCCGATGCACGATGCCAGGGCGCAATGTGCCGCCTGCGCCCGAAAGTTTTCCGAGGCGGTGCAGAAGCGCGTTCACGAGCGTGCCGCGTGCATGGCCTGCGCCTGCGTGGACGACCATTCCCGCGGGTTTGTTCACGACTACGAAATCGTCATCGACGAGCAGCAAATCGAGTGGCAGATCCTCGGGAGCGGCAACCAGTGGGGGGCGGGGCAGGACTGCGATTTCGATGGATTCTCCCGCGGATACGCGGTGCGAAGCTCTGGCTGTTTGTCCATCGACGTGTACGTTTCCTTCGCGAATCAATTCCTGGATGCGCGTGCGGCTCAAGAGCGGAATTCGCTCGGATAGGAAGAGGTCCAGGCGCCGCCCGGCGTCCGCCGAGGCCGGCGTTAGTTTCTGTTGGACTGAAGAAGTTTCCGGCATGAGTAGCACAGACTTCGGTCTGTGGTGGTATTGGCTTGGGTGCTAGTGGGGCGGAAAAGCACACAGGCTGAAGCCTGTGCTACTAAATTCCCACCCGTCACATCAAAAACGGCATCCTGGCTAGCCGCGATTACGTTCAGCGGAATCGCTTCCTTGCTGGCCGCCAAAAATCAGTTCGGCCACTACTAGCGCCGCTCCGATGGAAATGGCCGAATCGGCGACGTTGAACGCGGGCCAGCTAAAAGTTCCTAGCCGGATTTCAACGAAATCAGTGACTCCGCGATGAATCAGGCGGTCGAAAGCGTTGCCCGCAGCGCCGCCCAATATCAACGCGAGTCCCGCCTGTGCAAGCGTTCCGCCCGCGCGTCCGGAAACCAGGAGCCAACCGAGCAGGACTATCACAAGGGTGGAGCTCAGAACCAAAAGCGGCGCGAGCCACGGCGAATTTGAATTGGAAAACACGCCAAACGCGATGCCCGGGTTCTGATTGTGAACGAGCATCACGATGTCCGAAACTACAGAGTAACGAAAGTAGGGACTCGTGTAGCGCTCGATGGCAAATTTCGTGGCTCGATCCGCGGCCAGCACGCCAACCGACAGCCACAACCAGCGCGCTCCGGCCCTACCGCTCGCCGGAACGCTCATCAGGAGGCGCCCTCTGCGCTCGCAGCTCCACGCTCGCGCTCAATTTCCTCAAGAGCTCTCACGCAGCGTTCGCAGACGGTTGGATAGTCGGGGTTTTCGCCCACGTGCGTCGAATAATTCCAGCAGCGCTCGCATTTCTTGCCGTCAGCACGCCGCACCGCAACCGTCAGCCCGGGAAGCAACTCGGATTTTTGAGCATCGGGCGGCGCTGGTCCAAGTTCGACCTGCGAGACGATGAACAGAGCTGGGAGCCAGTTCTTATATTGTTCAAGCAGAGGAACAAGGTCGCCGCCTGCGCTCAACAAAACTTTCGCTTCGAGCGCCCCCGAAATCGTTTTGGCGTTACGCGCCGCTTCGAGTGCCCGCAGAACTTCGGTGCGCACGGCGAGCAACTTCTCCCAGTTTGCCGCGATTCGCGCATCGAGCGGTACACCAATATCCGCTGCCGAAGGGAACAGCGCCAGGTGCGCACTCTCCACATCGCCAGCCACGTGAGGGAAGTATCTCCAGATTTCCTCGGCCGTGAATACCATGATCGGACTCACAAGCGTCAGCAAAGCCTTCGCGATGCGATACACCGCAGTTTGCGCCGAGCGTCGTGCGCGGTTCCGCGGAGCAAACGTGTACAGCCGATCCTTCAACACATCAAAATAAAACGCGCTCAGATCCACGACCGCAAAATCGTGCAATGCATGGAAGACGCGATGAAATTCAAACGATTCATACCATCCGCGGCATTGCTTCACCAGGTCGGCTGTGCGCGACAGCATCCAGCGATCGAGTTCTTCCATCTCGGCGTCGGGAACGGAATCGCGAGCGGGATCGAAATCGGCTAGATTGCCAAGTGCAAACCGGAACGTGTTGCGCAGTTTGCGATACGCCTCGGAAAGTTGCGTCATCACATTGTCGGACATGCGCACATCAGCGGTATAGTCCTGCGACGCAACCCACAAGCGCAGCAAATCCGCGCCCCATTTCTCGCAGACTTCCGTGGGCAGCACGGTATTGCCCAGTGATTTCGACATTGGCTGGCCCTTCGCATCCAGCGTCCAGCCATGGGTAAGCACGTGCCGGTAGGGCGCAGCATCACGCACTGCGATGCCAACCAGCAGCGAGCTTTGAAACCATCCGCGATATTGGTCCGGCCCCTCAAGGTACATGTCAGCAGGCCAGGGAAGTTTTTGGCCGTAAGCATCGAAACGGTCTAGCACCGCCAAATGCGACGAACCTGAATCGAACCAAACGTCCAGAATGTCGGTTTCCTTGCGCCATGTGGATTCCCCGCAAGAACAATGAATTCCTGTGGGCAGCAATTCTTCAATCGGGTGGGTGAACCAAGCGTCCGCGCCTTCGCGCGTAAACCACTCCTTGATCAGGGCGTGAAGCGCTGCGTAATCTTCAAACTGCTTATTGCACTTGGTGCAATATAAGATTACTAGTGGGACTCCCCAGAAGCGTTGCCGAGAGACGCACCAATCCGGTCGCTCCGCGATCATGGAGTGGATTCGTTGTGCGCCCCACTCAGGAGTCCATTTGACTTTGGCAATTTCCGCAAGCGCGCGCGGACGTATCGGGTTTTCGGAACGGCCTGGCGCGGGGTCCAAGTCGATAAACCATTGTTCGGTGGCGCGGAAAATTACAGGATTGTGGCATCGCCAGCAGTGTGGGTAGCTGTGCGAGATTTTACCTTCGTGAACCAGCGCCCCGCGGGACTTAAGAAGGCCGACCACAGCAGGGTTTGCTTCAAAAACAGTTTTGCCTTTATATTCCGGTAAGCCTTCCGTGAACCGGCCATCTTTATCGATTGGCGCATAAGCTTCCAAGTTGTTTTTCTTCCCAACTACGAAGTCCTCCGCTCCGTGACCAGGTGCGGTGTGAACAATTCCGCTCCCTTGCTCTAAAGTGACGTGTTCTCCCAACACGCCTGGCACAACCCGGTCGAGGAAAGGATGCCGAAAGTGTACCTGAGTGAACGCGGTGCCGCGAAGTGGCGCGGACGTGGCGCCAAAGCGTAACCCGGTCTCCTGCGCAACTCGGCTCAAAAGCGGCTCCGCAACAATATACGTGTCGCCCTCATCGTCGGCTGCGACGACATAATTAAATTCTTGGTTGAATGCCAGCGCCATGCTCGCCGGCAAAGTCCATGGAGTCGTCGTCCAAACCAACGCGTACAACTGTTTTCCTTGTTTTGTTAGGTCACTCGGAAGATCGATTACCGGGTATCGGATCCAGATCGACGGGCTGGTGTGATCTTCATACTCCACTTCCGCTTCGGCTAGCGCTGTGGAATCCACGATGCACCAATACACGGGCTTCAGTCCGCGATACACGTAGCCTTTTTCCAAAAAGGTGACGAAGGCGTCCGCGATGGTGGCTTCGTACTGCGGACTCATCGTCAGATAGGGATCTTCCCATTGGCCGAGCACGCCCAGGCGCTTGAAATCCCGGCGATGCTGGTCAACATAGCGCGATGCGAATTCGCGGCACATGCGGCGGAACTCTCCAGGCGCGACGCTTCCTTTTTTTCCGCCCAGTTCTTTTTCCACCTGGGTTTCAATAGGCAGCCCGTGGCAATCCCAGCCGGGGACGTACGGAGCGCGGAAGCCGGCCATGGTCTTCGATTTCACGACCATGTCTTTCAGAATTTTGTTCAGACCGGTGCCAAGATGAATCGTGCCCGTGGGATACGGTGGCCCGTCATGAAGTACATAGGTGGGCGCGTCAGCGCGCGCCTGTTGAATGCGATGGTAGAGCTTTTTCTCTTCCCATTCGGCGAGTTGCTTTGGTTCGTTCTGCGGCAAACTAGCCTTCATTGGAAAGGCCGTGCGCGGCAGATTCAGAGTGCTTTTCAAGTCCACGATTTTGGGCATAAGTTAGGTGTCGGCAGGGCTACCAGGAGTCTTCCATCCTGTGTACTCGCCTGCACTACTCAATCCGGAAACCATCTTCCTCAGGGTAACATCATAATGTTACAATGGATTTGTCGGCGTGTCAGCCGTGCGCCAGTGGGCATCCATTCGTGCGTGGGCTGAATCGTACGTTGAGCAGGTTTTTCGCCGAGCCAAACAAGGCAGGTGCTGTTGAGTACGTTATTGCCCAAGTGGAGTGATCCGGGAACACCGCCACCCAAAGTGACGTTGCCCTCGGGGGATTCTGCCCCACGCCTAACTGAACCCCAAAAGCCGCTTTCCCGCGGTTTTCTCTCGAACCTTCGAGACTTTCTCGCCGAGCGCCCCGTCAAGATTCCCAAGAACGGGAAGAGCGCCGTGTTTAGTCCCGAAGGCTTCGGTAGCAGTGTCACAGAAAATTTCAAAGAATGGCTTAAACCGACTCCCCGCGGGATTGCGGGAGCAGCCGCTTCGCGCATGACCGTAGAATGGCAGCCATTCTATAAAGTCTTTTTTCAGAACATTCGGGACCTGATCTCTCCACCAAAACTGCCGCCGCTTAAAGTCACCAGCCAGCCAGTAAAAGTAAAAGATATTTGGAGCAAGGACGAGGCTTTCGGTCCTGCACAGGTAATTGCGCTGGCGGTACATGCTGCGATCACGCTGCTGGTTCTATTTCCGTTTTATCACGCCTTCACGAAGGCAGCGCAGACTCCCGTCAAGAATCAGCTGGTCACGCCGCTGGATATTTCTGACTACGTGATGAAGCTGCCTCCTGGCAAGGACAAGGCTGGAGGAGGCGGTGGGGGCGGCGAGCGCGCACAACTTCCGCCAACCAGGGGAAAATTGCCAAAGTGGAGCATGACGCAAATTGCTCCTCCCATGGTGCATACAAAACCGGAATCGAAAATCGAAGCGACGCTACTTGGGCCTCCGGATTTGAAAATCCCAAGCCCGAACCTGGATAACTACGGCGATCCTCTTCAGAAGCTTGTCAATGGCTCAGGTGGACCCGGCGGTGGTAGCGGCATCGGTACCGGCACTGGGACGGGTATTGGTAGCGGAGAAGGTGGCGGCCTCGGGCCGGGCGCCGGCGGCGGCACCGGTGGAGGTTACTTCCATCCAGGAACGGGCGGCGTTGGCTATCCGTCCTGCGCCTATTGCCCTGACCCGAAATATTCCGAAGAAGCGCGCAAGGCCAAATATCAAGGCACGGTTGTGCTGCAAGCTGTGATTACTCCGGACGGACGCGCGATTGAAATTCAGGTCGTAAAAGGTCCCGGCCTCGGCCTTGAAGAAAAAGCCGTCGAAGCAGTGAAGCAATGGCGGTTTAAGCCTGCTCTTGGCCCCGGCGGCAAGCCGGTGGCCGTCGTGGTTCCCATCGAAGTCACTTTCCGTTTACTTTAATATTCATCGCAAAAGAATCGGCGCTGCATCAAGAATGCCGCTCCCTACTATGTGTATCCGTGAATGTTTTGGACTACTTTTGCGTGTGGAGGAAAGCAGCTCATGAAGCAAAGGAAATCCGAAATTACAAAATCATTTCTGATGGAATCACGGCACTCCATCGAGGTGTACCACATGCCCCGTTTAATCGAGTGCCTCAAGTTACTTTCCGAAAAGGACATTTGGTGGCGGCCCAACGGAGCGTCAAATAGTGCCGGCAATCTTGTTCTTCATCTCTGCGGAAATGTTCGCCAATGGATCATTTCCGGCTTGGGAGCGGAACAGGACATACGCGACCGTGACCGGGAATTTGCAGAGCGCGGCCCCATTTCCCGTCGGGCACTCATCGCTTTGATCCGGGGAACGGTTGCAGAAGCTTCGGGTGTGCTGGACGGGCTCTCCGAAGATTCACTCCTGCAAATTCATGACATCCAAGGCTTTCGCGTTTCGGGCATCCATGCTGTTTTTCAGGTGGTCTGGCATTTTGCGTATCACACGGGACAAATTATCTTCGTAACGAAACTGAAACTCGGAAAGGATTTACGTTTTACGCGGCTGCCGGCATACAAACCAAAGGCCGTCACGCGGTAGTGGGTCAATTTCGTTTAGTGAAGAAAAAGCTCCCGCCCAAAAAGCAGGCGCCCGCTACAAAAGCAACTTCCCAACATTGCGACATGGTTTTGGGCCGTTCGGCTGATATTCAAACGGAAACTCGTCTGACCGGAATCGTTCCCAATCGCATCGCGGCGGAGTACACTTCGTTAGGGACATCATGAAACTCAGATCGTATGTTTGCAGCGCCGGAATCGTGCTTGTGCTGTTGGCTGCCGTGCCGCGGCTTGCGGCTCAATCCGCGGGGAGTGTGGCTACGGGAAGCGTGGAATTCACCGCACAGGTTGCGCCTACGGATGGCCGGCCCGAGCCTGTCCGCCAATTGACGTTTTATCTCCTGCGCAAGAGCCTCGACGACATCCGCCAGGAGGCCATGCAGCTTGAGCCTCCGCCGGACCTGGACAAATTTATCGATTCCCTGACCGTTTCGCAAAAAATGAAAGAGTGGATGAAGAAAAATCATACCGTGCATCTTGGCACAACGAATCTGGCAAAGAGTCTGTCCGCGGACGATGTTGTGGACATACCTGAATTTTACAATGCCTATATGCTGCGCAACTCCGGCTACGAAGGTGCCGGCTTCCCCAAACCGAAATTCAAACTGAAGGATGAGGTTTCCAATCCCTCAAAATTTATTGAACAGAAGGCGGAGTATAAGGAAGAAGTCCGCAAATATGTTGGCACGGCGCCGGAGAGCATCCAGGGAATTGAGACCAAACTGATCGATGTCAATCCGTCTGTAAAATGGGAACTCATTACGGCTGAGCACCGGCGTCAACTCGAGAAACGTACGCTGGACCTTGCGCAAACTCGCTATCTGGTCGCGCAAGCGGACACAAATCTTGAAGGCCGCGGCAGGTTTGCGGGACTCGCGCCCGGCAAATACTGGATGAATATGCTGGGTATGCAAGCGATTTCCGGCGATGTGCGCCTGCGCTGGGATTTGGCTGTTACGGTGCGAGCCGGCGAATCGACTCGCGTGGAATTGTCAAACCTGAATGCCGTCAAACCCTACAGCGCTGCCAAAAATTCAGATAACTAACATTTCGCGGAATTTCAGTAGCACAGGCTTCAGCCTGTGGTTTTGACTCCCGCGGCTTCCAGCAAAAATCACACAGGCTGAAGCCTGTGCTACGAAATCCGCCAGTCTCTTTGATACTGAAGGCACAACATTATCCGTCCACCTTCTTTACTGCCTCCCACACAAAATGCGAGCATAGCGTAGATGGGCACCCTGACACTCTGGATCGCCTTCAACGCCGCCGTCGCACTCCTCCTGCTGCTGGACCTTGGAATTTTCCATCGCCGCGCCCATGCGATATCCATTCGCGAAGCGGCGCTCGAAAGTGCCGCTTGGGTCGCGCTTTCTGTCGCATTCGGATTGTGGATTCTTGTTTCCCATGGCCGCGCAGCGGGTCTCGAATTTTTCACCGGTTACGTAATCGAAAAATCCCTCAGCGTTGACAACATATTTGTCTTCATCCTGGTCTTTCAGTATTTTCGAGTCGATTCGCGCTACCAGCATCGCCTGCTGTTCTGGGGCGTGCTTGGCGCCATCGTCATGCGCGGCGTAATGATCGCCGCCGGCGCCATTCTCATTCAACGATTCGAGTGGATTCTCTACATTTTAGGCGTGTTTCTGGTCTATGGAGGTTTCAAGCTTTTTGGCGTTGACCACATGGTCCATCCCGAAAAAAATCCTATCCTTAAGTGGGCAGGAAAAATCTTGCCCATGTCTCCAACCGGCTCCGGTCCACGATTGTTTGTGCGCGAAGGGGGACGCTGGCTGGCGACGCCTCTCTTTCTCGTCGTCATCGTCCTGGAAACGACGGATTTGGCTCTCGGCGTCGACTCCGTCGCCGCAGTGTTTGGCGTAACCCGGGACCCTTTCCTCGTCTACACTTCCAATGTCTGCGCGATCCTGGGCCTGCGCGCATTTTATTTTTTGCTGGCTGGAATCCTTCCTTATTTTCAGTATCTCGATGAAGGCCTGGCTATCGTGCTCATGTTCATTGGCGGCAAAATGCTCGCCGAGCCGTGGATACACATTTCGACTGGAATTTCTCTCACCATCGTCGGAAGCGTGATTGCCATTTCCATCATTGCCTCTGTCGTTGCGGCTCGCTGGAGTCCCCTTGCCGGCGAATCACCAAAGGGGGAGCCACCGAGCAACGCTGTCTCTCCGCCGATTTCAGAAACTATCCCGCGGCTTGCGGATCCGAGTGCCGCACTTCGAGGCCAGGCTGCTTACGATCTCTTCAGCCAGGGTACGCGGCGCACTTTAAATTGGTTTAACGAGTGGCGCAAAGATGAGGAATTCCGCGCGCTGGTTGTCCAGGAAGAGTTCGTGCTCCCTCGAGGAAGGAAACTTTTTTCTCCCAAGTTGACGGTCGGGATCGCGGTTTCACCGGAAACTTTCGATAAGATTCGTTTGGCCAACGGCTCTCCACCTCTCGCCGACGCTCCTGCGGACCAGGATGTCCTGGAGTTTGAACTTGAATTCAGGGATCGCGCGACGCCCGCTTCTCGCCTGGACATTCTCACGACGAAAGTTCCACACGGCGACGGAGCCATTGCGCGCTTTCTCAATAAATTCGGCGAAGGAATCCAGCAGGTGGAAATCGACGTGACCGATGTTGACCGCGCGACAGAAATTCTGCGCACTCGCTTCCAGATCGCCCCGATTTTTCCCGCGACGCGATCAGGCGCGAACGGCACGCGTGTGAATTTTTTCCTGGTCACTTCCTGGAATGGCGGCAAAGTGCTGGCCGAGCTTGTGGAACAGCCGAGCACGGCCTCTCACGGCGATTTCACGTTACACGAACGCTCTTAGCTCCTACCGGGCGAAACAAATTAAAGTGTGTTGTAGACGACGGTGAGGAATTGCTCGGGGTTCATGAATCCTTTGCCCCACTCCGCATCGTATTCCGAGAGGGGTTTGGCGGCAACCACTTCGTCGATTTTCTTGCCAGAGGATTTCAATTTCTGCACGCGATCCCGAGCGATGACCAGGACGTCGCGGTATTTTGTGAGCGCGGCTTTGTCGCCCAGTGGTCCGTGACCTGGCACGATCTTCGTATTATTGTCCGCCAATTTCAGAAGTTTTTCGGTGCCCGCGATCATACCGTTGATGTTTCCACCGGTTTGCGCATCGATGAACGGATATGCGTGGTTGAAAAAGACATCGCCGCAGTGCAGTACGTCAGCCTTCTGATAGCGCACATAAATGTCAGTATCAGTGTGCGCCGGGAAAATATAGCCGAGTTCCAGCGTCTCGCCATTGGCCTGCATGCGGTAACTATCCTTGAAGGTTTGTGTGGGCAAGGCATCAGCGGGAGTCGGACTAAAGCGCATTCCCATGAAGGCATGCGACTCCGTCAACCGCTTCTTTGTATTCTCGTGGGCCAGTATGCCTGCGCCTGCTCCATGAAACGCTTCGTTATTGTCGGTATGGTCCCAATGCCAGTGTGTGTCGATCAAAAGCTTAAGCGGCGCATTGCTTGTCCCGTCGATGATCTGTTTGAGCCTTTCCCAAGCGGGTTTAACGAAACCGTCCACTGAAATTTTACCGTCAGGGCCGAACAGGAGAACGACGTTGCCGCCCGGCCCGGACAACATCGTGAGATTATCGCCCAACTTGACCGTCTCGATCGGCAGCGCGCCGAGCTGAGCACGAAAGGCCGGAAGCTGATCGGCGGGAGCGGTACCCTGCTGGGCGTATGCTGCCGAAGCTCCGGCGAAAGTTCCGGTGAAGAAGCGTGCGAGGAAGGCGCCTCCCACTACGGGTGCACTGTGTCGCAGTAATTCGCGGCGCGTAAAGAGTCTCGCTTCGGCTTTAGGGTTCATTTTCATTACGCTCCTTCATATCGATTTCGCGCTGGGCTGGAGGTATGCGGAATTCGGTTTAGGCTTGGTTTTCGCCCGAAAGCCTAGCCCTCCTGGCTTGTCGTGTCAATATAAGTCGCCCTCCCCTCTTTGGGCGGTCGCACGGCTCGATTTCGCTAACTCCTGACAATTCACTTCGTGTCAGCCAGAGCGACGTAAGCGCCGAGCCCGATCATTCCCAAGCCGGAGGCAACGCGTTGGCGACGACGGAATTTCGTGCTGGTCTTGAGCTTATTTCCGAGCGGAACGGCGAGTGAAACAACAAGCAAGTCCGCGGTCGTATTGAGCGCCACCGATACCGCGCCAAAAATCAGAAATTGCAAAAAAATATGGCCGAGCTGCGGTGAGATGAATTGGGGGATGAAAGAGAGAAAGAAAAGCGCAGTTTTGGGATTGAGCACTTCTGTGAGGATACCCTGGCCGAAAGCGCCGCGAGAAGGAGAGGAAGTCTCGGTAGGCATTTCGGCGTCGCGAGTCCGGATCATGCGAATCCCAAGCCAGACAAGGTAGGCGGCGCCGGCAAATTTGACCGTGTGAAACGCAACCGCCGAAGCGGCGAGGATCGCGGATATACCGAATGCAGCCGCGAAAACGTGGACCATGCCGCCCGTAAAAGTTCCTGAGGACGAAGAAACTCCTTCGCGCCGGCCGCCGGCGAGCGTGCGCGCCAGGACATAGAAGATCCCGGGGCCGGGAGTGGCAGCAAGCACCAGCGCGGCAATGAGAAAGAGAAAAAACCGGTGGGTGTCAACCATACGGAAATTGTAAAGACAAAATCTGATTTTGCAACTGCTCAGGTCTTCCCGTACACCGGAATCGCTGCGCCATGGATCACGCGGGCCTCTTCCGAGCAGAGGAACAATATGACGCGCGCGATTTCTTCCGGCTTCGGCCACTTCGAGAAATCCGCGCCGGGCATCGCCTTGCG
>Ga0070735_10003089_pt1 | contig 14717 bp, 12 predicted proteins | sample Coa_R1_FD_66443 | JGI IMG/M metagenome (GOLD analysis project Ga0070735, IMG submission 66443) | Surface soil microbial communities from Centralia Pennsylvania, which are recovering from an underground coalmine fire - Coalmine... | ecosystem: Environmental > Terrestrial > Soil > Unclassified ... | reverse complement strand
TCGCGAAACACGCGCAGCAGATTTCCGCCAAGAATCTTGTGAATGTCCTCAGCACTGTAGCCGCGATCGAGCAGCGCCTGCGTGATCTTCGGCAGATCGGCAGCCGAGTCGATGCCTTGCGGCGTGGCGCCGCTCACGCCGTCAAAGTCGGAACCCAGCCCAACATGATCGACCCCAGCCACTTTCGCGATGTGATCAATTTGGTCAATCAGGGATTTCAGCGGCGGCCGCGGAATCTTCGCGAGCCATTCGCGCTCGATGTGGTCCACCTGCATGTAGTTGACGGGCTTGCCCTGGGACTTCTGCTCATCGAGATATCTGTGGATGGCTTCGGCCTGATCTTTGGCCTGAGCCTCTACCGCCTTGCGATAATTCTCGTCGTCGAAGCCACTGTAAAAATTCACCTGCACGACCCCGCCATTCTTTGCTACTGCTTGCAACATGTCATCGCTCATGTTGCGCGGCGCATTGACCAGCGCCCGCGCCGACGAATGCGACGCAATCACCGGAGCCTTGGTGGTGGCAATGGCATCCCAGAAAGTTTTGTCAGCGACATGGGAAATATCCACCATCATGCCAAGCCGGTTCATCTCGAGCACTACCTGCTTGCCGAAGTCGGTGAGCCCGTTGTGATGCTGGACCTTGGGATTGTCGATGTCGCCGGAAGAGTCCGCCCACTCGTTGGTGTTCGACCATGAGAGGGTCATATAGCGCACGCCCAGGCGGTAATAATCGCGCAGCAGGCGCATGTCGTTTTCGATGGAGTGCCCGCCTTCGATCCCCATGCACGCCGCCAGCTTGTGTTCGCGGTGGGCGCGTTCGATGTCAGCAGTCGAGAACGCCATCATCATGCGGTCGGGGTGGCGGGCCGCCTGTTCGTACACGGAGTCGATCAGATCGAACGTGCGTTTCGCGAAATGGCCCTGGTTGGTCTCGGGATCTACCCAGATCGAGAAGAATTCTGCACCCAGATTTCCGGCTCGTGCCTTGTCCAAGCTGATATGCCCCGGATCTTTCGGATCGGTTGAGCCGATGTCATAACCTTCGTCCACGAACCGCTGGGGCGTGTCGGCATGCGTATCAATGACGAGAGCGGAGTTATGAATTTGCCGGGCCCGAGCGCTGACGGGCGTCTCTTGCTGGGTTGAAGGTTTGTCGGGCGCCTGTCCCACGGCGAACGAACAGACCAATGCCGCAAACAAAACAGACTTGATTGTCATAGTTGTCGCCCGATCTGAGATGCGGGCAGGTTTTTGATTGTATAGCGTGCCCCGCGGGGAGACAAAACCAGGTTTCCTTCGTGAACCTTCGTGCCCTTTGTGGTTAAAGGCCTTCCAGGGCCTGCTCGATGCAGACTTCCAGCGGCTGATCAGTATCAATCACGATCTTGGAATGCGTGATCGTTTCGAACCGCCCCTTGACCTCGAGATAGAGCTGGTAGTTGCGATTGCCAGCAGGATGATTGCCAGTCTTCGCGTCCGCTGCAAGCCTCTGTTTTACGGTTTCGTCGGAGCAGATGCATTCCAGAATGCGCCACGGCTGCTGCAGGGAAACCGCTGCGGTCAATACATTTTCGATCTGATATCGCCGCGAAAACGGACGCCCGTCGAAAGATTTTGTGCCCTGGATTCCGCGCCACAAGATACCCCGTAGTTTCCAGCATCACCTGCAGGCAGAAATCATCCTGCCGGGTGGAGTATTCGATTTCGGCTGGCAAAAAGAGCGCATGCCGCACTTCATCCTTGCTCAACACGCGGCCCGACGTTCGTCGAGCGAGTTCGCGAGCGAGCGTGCTCTTGCCCGTCGCTGGCAGTCCGGCCATGAGAACAATCATAAGAAGGGAATCGTAACGGATTCAGAAGGAGGGAGCTACTTGAGAAACCTTGAAACTTTGAAACTTGAATTTTCTACTTGCCGCCCGCGCCCATGGCCACTTCGGCCGCCGGCTTATTCTGTTCTGGCTTGTCCTGATCTGGCCGCTCGATCGGCACAATACTCTGAGTCTCGCGCCACTCGGAGTAATGTCCGCTGACCATCACGTGGAATACCCACTGGTGCCGTTCTTCTTCCGGTTCCACCAGATTGAGAGCCTTCATGTAGAACAGGTAGTGCTCCATCCAGCGCACCTGCTCCTTACTCATGCCGCGGCGTTGCAAGTCAACCGTCACGCCCGCCAGATGCGACGAAGCGGTATCACCTTCCCACGGCGCGGCGTTGCGGTTGTGACGTCGCAGCTTTCTCTGCACCTTCACCGTGCGCACCGCCGAATTTACCTGAATCTGCTCGTGGAAGCGATTGTAATAAGCCTGGCTGAGATCATTTACGAAATCGAGTGTCCACGGACGGCAGAAGCGCCGCGAAGGATCGAGCCGCGGATCGAAGCGCAACATATCTCCGGCCTGGATCTCGAGCAGCGAGCCGTCAGCCTTCAGGGCTTCCAGTTCAGTTTCATCTTGAATGCGCGGCAGATTCAGCCGATCGACCTCTGCATTCTGAATCAAAAGCGACTCGTGCGACGGCCGGAACATTGGATTCCAACGCAGCCAGCGGAAGTGCCGCCGGTGCGGATGTTGCAGGACCGCATGATGGACGGCAAATGCGGAATTGGGCATCCCCACGCACACCAGCGCCAGCAGGAGCAGTGATGCAACTTGAAGTTTGGCAGTGCGTTTCACGAAAGTCTTGCGCTCCTACAGTTCTGTTCTGGGGCGAGGTGCCGCTATTCTAAGCCATGCTGTCAAGGGGACCAACTCGTTCCCTCCCGCCGACCATTACTTGTGTACTCAGGTCGACGGTACTCCGGCGCGGTTACTGTGCCGGTTACTGACCCCTCATAAGCACGGGCCCAACTGAATTAGTGGCAGGTGATGGGCCACTTCCGAGCTTCTCCAATAACCAGCCTATGTGGGCTGCCAGCTACGACTTGGCGGGTGTTGGATGAAGTGCTCCTGCCTGCGGTTGTAGCAAAAATGACAAAAATCAGCGCCGCAAAAGGTCACCCAGCGCCTGTGCCATAACTTGCCCGCCAACTTCGGAAATTGATTTGGTCAGCGGGATGTCCTTGGGGCAGACCTCGACGCAGTTCTGCGCATAGCCGCATTCCTGGATGCCGCCATCGCCCATCAGCGCCGCCAGTCGCTCGCGCTTCAACGCCTTGCCCGTGGGATGAGTATTAAATAACCGGACTTGCGAGATCGTAGCCGCGCCGACGAAACCCGTGTCCTCGTTGAACTGCGGGCAAGCCTCCATGCAGCAGCAGCAGGAAATGCACCGCGAAAGCGGATAGGCGGCTTCTTGGTCCTCGGCGGTCATGCGCGGGCCGGAGCCCAGATCATACGTTCCATCGATCGGGACCCATGCCTTCACCGCCTTAAGATTTTCGAAGATCACGCTGCGGTCGGTCGCCAGATCGCGCACGACCGGGAACTTTGAAAACGGTTCCAGCTTGATCGGCTGCTCCAGTTGGTCAATGAGCGCCGAGCACGCCATGCGAGCCTTGCCGTTAATCAACATGGCGCACGACCCGCAGACTTCTTCCAGGCAATTCGAGTCATAGGTGATCGGCGTGGTCGCCTTGCCCTCGCGCGTGACCGGATCGGCGGCAATATCCATGAGCGCCGAAATGACGTTCATATTCGGCCGGTAGGGAACTGAGAACTCCTCCCAGTACGACTTGGCGGTGGGAGTGAGTTGACGCTTGATTTTTATGATGACGGTTTTGTTATTAGCCATGCTTCCTGTCCCTATCCACGGGCCACGTAGGCCCGGACGCATTCGTCCGGGTTGACCGCACTTTGCTCTTCGGCGCGCGGACGAATGCGTCCGCCGCTACGTTTATCTCAGTATTTCCTCGCCCGTGGCGGGATCAACGAAATATCCACCGGCTCGAACTCAAACTTCGGCTCGTCCGCATCGGGCGCGAAATACGCTTTCGTCGTCTTCAGCCAATTCTTGTCGTCGCGCTCGGGGAAGTCGGGCTTGTAGTGCGCCCCGCGCGATTCGTCGCGCATGCGCGCTCCCTGCGCGATCACCCTTGCCAGTTGCAGCATGTTATAAAGCTGGCGCGCGAAGACCACGGTCGTGTTCGCCCACAACGTGCGGTCGCTCAGGTTGATCTTGCGATAGCGCTCGAGAAACTCGACCAGCTTGGCATCGGTCTGCTGCAGGTTCTTGTTGTAGCGGATGACTGTGCAATCTTTGGTCATCAACTCGCCCAGCTCGCGCCACAGCTTGACCGGATTCTCAGTACCCTCGTTTTTCATCAGCAGGGCATTATTCTCTTCCTGCTTTTTCTGTTCCGCCGCGAAGTGCCCGTTTCCGTCCGACGAAGCCTGCAGCCCGCGCGCGTAATTCACCGCATTCGGCCCGGCAACGCCTCCGCCGAAAATGCACGACACCAGCGAATTCGCACCCAGCCGGTTTGCCCCGTGATACTGATACTCGCACTCGCCCGCCGCAAAAATTCCCGGGACGTTCGTGGCCTGCTTGTAATCCACCCACAGCCCGCCCATGGTGTAGTGCATGCCGGGGAAAATCTTCATGGGCGTGTCGCGTGGATCGTCGCCCACAAACTTCTCGTAGATTTCGAGAATGCCTTCCAGTTTCTTGTCGAGAATCTTGCGATCGATATGTGTCAGGTCGAGATAAACCATCGGCTTGCCGTCAATGCCGAGGTTGTACTCGTACACGACCTTGAAGATAGCGCGGGTGGCCACATCGCGCGGCACCAGGTTGCCATATTTGGGATACCACTCTTCCAGGAAGTACCAGCGTTCGCTTTGCGGAATCGACTTCGGATCGCGCTTGTCGCCCGCTGCCTTCGGCACCCAGACGCGGCCGCCCTCGCCGCGCGCCGATTCAGACATCAGCCGCAGCTTGTCTTCGCCGGGAATCGACGTAGGATGAACCTGAATAAATTCGCCGTTCGCGTAAAAGCATCCTTGCTGGTACAGCGCCGATTGCGCCGACCCCGTGCAGACCACCGAGTTGGTCGACTTGCCGAAGATGGCGCCGATGCCGCCGGTCGCGATGATGATTGCGTCAGCAGGGAAGGTCCGCACTTCCATCGAGCGGAGGTCCATGGCGCAGATGCCGCGGCAGACGCGATTGCCATCGAGCACAGCCGACAGGAACTCCCAGTGCTCGTACTTCTTAACCTTGCCTTCGGATTCGTACCGCCGGACTTGTTCGTCCAGCGCGTAAAGCAATTGCTGGCCCGTGGTCGCGCCGGCAAACGCGGTGCGGTTATACAACGTCCCGCCGAAGCGGCGGAAATCTAGCAGTCCTTCCGGGGTCCGGTTGAAGGGCACGCCCATGCGATCGAGCAGGTCGATGATTCCCGGCGCCGCCTCGCACATGTCTTTGATCGGAGGTTGATTGCCGAGAAAATCTCCGCCATACACCGTGTCGTCAAAATGCTTCCACGTGGAATCTCCCTCGCCCTTCAGATTCTTCGCCGCATTGATTCCGCCCTGTGCGCACACCGAGTGAGACCGCTTCACCGGAACGATGGAGAACAGGTCAACGTTCCCGCCCATCTCCGCGATCTTGATGACGGCGGCCAGTCCCGCCAGCCCGCCACCCACAACAATAATCTTGGGAGCCGCCATTATTGTGCCCCCTTTCGAACGCCGGAAACTCTCTCCGGCTGCGAGTGCGCCATCGAACCGCCGTTCCCTTGCTCCTGCAGCGGATGTGAGCGGAACGAAGCCAAACTCGCGAGTCCGACCCCGCAGAGCAGCAGGAAAAATGCCAGGCAAACCCGCAGCAACCGCCGTTGCGCCCGATCGCCCGATACCAGACCCCACTTCGCGCAGAACAGCCAGATCCCATACGCGAAGTGCCACGACGCGGCAACCAGCCCGATCACGTAGAAAATAAACAATCCCGTATGCACAACCTCTCCCTGCACCTTGGCAAAGGAGGCCATGGGATTGTCGTGCAAATCGACGCCCGTAAATCGCATGGTGTAGGTGTGCCACACGATATAGATGAACGCGATCCCGCCGGTCCAGCGCTGCAACGTGTACATCCAGTTCCCGCTCCACGGATACGCCGCCGTATTCGAGTCTCCGCGATACCAGATATAGAAGCCGTAGAGGGCGTGAAATGCGATGGGTATCCAGATGCCGAACAACTCAAGGAAGAAGACCAGCGGAAGATTCGCCAGGAAACCGACCTGACGGGCATACCCGGCGGGCCCATTCTGGCCTATGGCAGTGGAATTTGAGATCAGGATATGTTCGAACAGGAATGCCCCGACGGGAATAATCCCAGTCAGAGAATGCAACCGCCGCAAAACGAACGATATCCCCTGACCAGCACGCAAGGGAGCTACGCCATGCGCTACAGCGGGAGCAGTAGAACTGGCTGACGCCACGAAACGCTCCTTATGAGTTCAACGATGACGAAAGAACCTTTTATTATCGGGTGCCGCAAGAAGTGAAGTCAAGGAAGCGACCGCAGTAGCGCACCAGTTTCGAAAAACTTTTTCTTCGTTCTCTGCTTTTATCTGCCCCGCCGCGGTTTTCTGCGTGTCCTCTGCGGTAATAAAAACCCGCAGAGAACGCAGAGGATTCGCAGAGTTCGCAAAGAAAAGCTGGGGGTCTAGGCCTAAAGCGAACTTTCTACACCTTTTCTAACGCGGTTCGCAATTCGTGAAACGACTCGATGATGAAATCGGCACCGGATTTCGCCAGCGACCCAGCATCGAAAGTAGTTGTAATGCCCACCGTGTAACAACCCGCAGCCTTTGCCGCTCGAATGCCCGCGAGAGAATCTTCGACGATCCAGCAATCCCTGGGACTCAGGCCGAGATCGCGCATCGCCACCATAAAGATCTCCGGGTCAGGCTTGGGACGCTGAAACCGCGCCGTATCCACCACCGCTTCAAAATAATCCGCAACTCCTAGCGTCTGCAGCGCCGCTGTGCGATTCCTCGGCGTCGCCGAAGTGGCCAGTGCCAGCCGGTACCGCCCCGACGCCCACTTCACAAAATCAACCGCGCCGGGAATCGGCTGCAGTTCGTGTTCAATTTTCTCGAAGAACTGGTGCTTGCGATGCAGGATCTCCGCGATCTCGTCCACGGACTTGCCCGCGAGCACTTCCTGAAACATAGTTGCGTCCGGGCGCCCCTTGTAGTTGTCATAGGTCGACCCCGGGAACTGGATTCCGAATTCCTGAAAGGCCATCTGCTTGGCGCGCTTGTGCAGGGGCTCGGAGTCGACCAGCACTCCATCCATGTCGAAGATCAATGCGTGCGGAGATTTCATGGAGGTTGTCACAGACTGTTTTAGATGAGGTTGACGGAAAATTGTTTCTCACACCAATCGAGAAACTGCCGGAACGCTGCGCCGCGATGGCTGTAGCGTGCTTTTTCCTCGGCGCTCAGCTCCGCAAAGGTCTTCTCGATCTGAGGAAAATAGAACAACGGATCGTATCCAAACCCATTCGTCCCGCGCGGGGCATCGAGAATCATTCCTTCAGCGATTCCCCGGAATGTCGCCAGAATATTCCCATCACGCGCCGCCGCCAGCACGCAGACGAACCGTCCCGTACGCTTTTCCGGGAGAACATCTTTCAACTCCCGCCGAACGCGAGCATTGTTCGCCTCGTCGTCGGTATTTTCATCGGCGAGATGAGGCTGGTCTGCCGCATAGCGCGCCGAATGCACCCCCGGCGCTCCATGCAATGCGTCTACTTCCAGCCCTGAATCATCCGCCAACACGATCTCTCCCGGAACATAGCGGCTGTATTCCTCCGCCTTCTTGCGGGCGTTCTCTTCAAACGTCAGCCCGTCTTCCACCACAGTGGGCAGGGAAGAGAAGTCAGGAATACCGGCGATTTCGATTCCATGCCCGCTAGCCGCTCCGGCAAAGTCGCGCAGCTTCCCCGGATTGGAGGTAGCAATCAGAATTCGTTTCATGTGAATTTGTAGCGCCGCCGTCACGGCGGCTGTCGCGTGGGCGTCCCGCCCGCGCGCCAACAACAAAATACTAGCGGTACCCAGGATGCCGTCGGACCCAGACGATCCAGAAAATCACGCATCCCGCGGCCACGATCGAGATCCATCCACCCAGCCGTCGGTCCCAAGTGCGTACAAATGTGATCTGCACGCGATTCATCCCGGCTTCGACGGGGACCAGCATCTGCCCCGAGCCCTCCCGCGGCGTCGTCTCCACCGCGCGGCCGTTAACCTCCACTTTCCATGCCGGATACGGAAACAGCCGCAGTGCCAATTGATCCGGGCGAGACATCTCGGCGGTAAAAGTCCTCGACTCAGCATCCCAGCGGTACACGTGAATCGCGGCCCGCGCCGGCCCAGCGACGGTAACATTCCGCGCATCTTTAACGATCGTGGTGGGATCGGCGCCTGCCGGCGTGTATTCGTCTGTGCCTTCATAACCCGCGCCAGTCTCCATGTTGTCCTGCATCTCGCGGAGGTCGCCGGCATTGTCCCACCACGGCGCCTGCACTTCATGCCACACCACGACAATGGCCAGAATCGACACGCCGCAAACCGCCGCGCGCCACCACCAACTGCGCAGCCCCACGGCGACGAATATCGTGAAGATCACGCTCAGGCACAGCAACCATCGCCAGGGAAATTGCATGAACTGCATCTTGGGCAAAATCTCCCACAGCACCAATGAGACCGGAAACAGCAGCACGCCGCAAGCGATCGCCCAGAGCCCCAGGCCGCTCCAAACCTGATCATCGAGTCTGCGCCGCAACTTGGTTGTGATGCCCGCTACCAGGATTACGGCCATTTCCAAAATCGCGATCCACGAAATCAGATGGTTGAAAGCATCGTGATCCGGGTCGGTAGTATGAATGAAAAGAAAGTTATCGTGCGGTCGTGATCCGGGCGAGACTGCCTGCGCAATGTTGATCCACTTCTGTTCGTAAATTGCCGGAAGCAGATAGAAAGCGGACAGGCACGCACCCAGGGCAATGGCTCCCACGGCCACCAGCAGAAGTTTCGGGGAGCGCCGCCTCCACGCGAAGAACACAATCAGCAGCGCAAACGAGTAGTGAATCATCACCGCAGCCGGAGCGTTGGTCAGCCACGCACCTGCTAGGACCAGTCCCAAGGGCACAATTACCCGGTTGTGCCCCTCCGCGGCTTCCAGCACGAGCAGCACCAATAATGGCACCAGGCAGGCAGCTAACAGCTCCGCGAAAGAACTCCGCCAGTACACAATCACCAGGTGATAAGGATTGACGGCATAAAGTACCGCGGCAAAAATCGCATCGCGCCGGTCGAGCCATCGCCGCACCAGCAGAAACATCGAAGTCCCGGCCGCCACCAGAACGATCCATATGAACACACTGGCGGCAATCGTCCAGGGAAAAATCGCACTCAGCAGCCCACCCAACACCCACGAAGCTGGCGGATAAAAAACAAACCTCGGCTCCCCATAACCGAAGTGCGCCAGCGCCGCCCACCGTGGATAAGAAATTCCGTGTTTCCATTGCGCCAGCACCTCGAGCCACGAGTAGAGATGAAACTCGACGTCATGTCCTGACGGCGTGCCCAAGAAAAAGAAAGGAATTTCGACCGCGAACGCTGCAGTCCCAATGGCGATTAATGGAGCCCACAACAGCGAACTCTGGCCCGCATTCCGCGCCCTGCTCGGCGAATAAAGGGTGGTGACCTTGCCCAGAGATGTGGCCTCTTCTAAAGAACTCAATTTCGCGAATCGCAAACTAGTCTACATTTAACCCAGATTTAATATGGCTGAAATCACCGCGCAATACGGAAACGCTACAGTATTCGCATTGGGGTGGAACAGACTACGAGGAGTTGAAGGGCCCGCGCCAGAGACGGGGCTCGGGTTCTTCGCCTCTTCGGAACAGAAGCCTCTCGCTCTTACGCCCTTTGTGTCTGACTGTCCCGCCTGGCAACCTGCCTGACACTCTCCGCTCAAAAACTGCCAAGGGAGGCTTCGGTCGAAAGAAATCTACGCTTCTTATTTTATGGGTGTTAAAGCTGAGGTCTGAAGTCCGAGGTTTGTTCTTCAGTTGCGCTGATGTTCCAGTTCGGCAAGAAAATCTTCCTGCTGCAGCGCGGCACCGCGCCGCAAAAGCTCCAGCAGCGGATCTTCCAATTCCTCCGCTGCTCCGTCCGGAGTTTTCTCAGCGGGCTCGAATTGGGTCTGATCGGCGATCAGCGCCCGCGGGGAAATAATCAATTCGGGCATCGCCTCCGGGCTGTTGCGAAGTGCGTCGATCACATTGCCTACCGCCGCCCGTTGCTCGGGCGTCCGGGACGGGAATTCGACGCCCATGCCCACTCCGGGATGCACCACGCGCACCATGCCCTCGGTGTGAACTTCCACTTCTTTCGTCTTCAAACAGAAATCAACCAAAGCGCGCTCGGGAAAAGGCGCCTCGGTCTGGACATAGCAGCCGCCCAGGCTCAAATCAGTGAGCTTGCAATGCGGTACGGCTTCTTCGTCGGACGCGCCCGCACTCACCGCCGCCGCCTTAAGCCAAGCCTTTAAATTCGCGAGAACACTCTCTGAAACATCCAAAAAGTGCACCCCGGTTTGGCCATTGGGATTTGCCCATGCCACTTGACCATGACCTTCGACCTCCACTGCGCCATCGGGCAGTTGAAAGTGGAAGGCCAGCAAAGCTCCCTTCACCTGGGGTTCCGCCGTCAGCACATCCATCCCAGTTTCGGAGAGGTCCAGCAGGATTCCATCCAGCTTCTTGTCGTCCGGCAGGGTGATTTCTACCGGAGCCTGTACCGGCACCCGCACCGCCCGGCGGCGTTCACGGGTCAGCAGAGCGGCCGCTGGCCTCAGTCCAGCTTTAACAGCATCTTCTGAAACGGGTTTGTAGAGCACGAAATGGGCGCCGCCGCTGAGGATAGCCCGCACTTTGGCGCTATCCGCTACTAGCGCAATGCTCAAAGGATTGGTGCCGAGCTTTTGGGCTTGTTGCAGAACGTCCTCGGCCATCTGCGGATTGTCGAAATCCACAATCAGGGCGTCGAACTTCTGCGCTTGAATCCGCGCCAGCGTAGTCTCGGGATCGCTGGAACGGTCCATCGCGACATCGTATCCGGACAAAACTCTGCCCAGTACGTCGGCTGCGACGTCGTCGCTCGATACCAATAGCGCTTGCAGATTCATAGACAGATCACAAAGAGCAGCGCCGGCGGGTTATGGCCAGCGAGGCGCCGTGGGACGTGAAGCTTTGGGAGCAGCCGTGGTGCCGGAACCCGCGCCCGCTTTCGCGGCCATGGAATCCGTTTGTCCAATGGCATCATCAACTTCCGCCAATACGACGTTGTCCTCCTCGTCGCTCTCGGCCAGCAGCGGTGCTACCTCGCGCAGCTTTTCTGCAGCCTGCTGCAGCATCTCGATCTGTTTGCCAAGTTGGGCGTATTTCGCCTGCTTTTGACGCAGGACCTCATGAATATCCTTCATACATCCCCCTGCTGGCAATTTAAGGACGGTCCGTCGGATGGTCAACGGTAATCCCTGCCCCCCGATTACCGCAGTAATGGAGCTCCCAGCGGTTTTCGGGAGATGAAAACTGCAACAAAAAGCCCCGCCTGTCGGCGGGGCTCATATTCAGGAGTGGATTTTGCTTTACGCTTTCAGCTTACGCCTCAAAGCGCCGGCCAGACCGACCAAGCCTGTGCCCAGAAGGGTCAAGCTCCCCGGTTCCGGAACGACAACGTTCGTATCGCCGCTGGAGATCGTCGTGGATCCGCTGAAGAATCCCTTGCCGGTGTTGACGGTCAGCTGCACCGTTACGCCTTGTGCGCTCGCACCGTTGTACCACGTGCCCGAAAGCGAACCCGTCAGGGTGTAATTGTGGGTGCCATTAGCTAGCGTCACCAGAGTCCAACTCACCGGGCCACTGAAAGTACCGGTAAAAATCGTCCCACTGGGAATGCCGGAGGTGCCGTTGCCGGTAATCGTGAACATCCCGCCCGCCGCGAAGGTGCCACCCATCGCCAGGCTTCCGCTGCTCAACGCCCCGGTGGTGAAGCTCACGCTGCCCAAGGTGCCGGTGACGAGGCCCAATCCACCCAGGCCATTTACTGCAATCAATTCGGAGCCACTGAGGCTCAACCCGGAACTGGTTCCCGTTAATGTGCCCCCACTGTTCGTGAAATCCACAGAGCTGCTGGCAAATGCCGTCAGCGGTAGTGCCAAAGCCAGTAGAACCATCCAAAGGACGCGCTTCATAAGGGTCTTCCTCCCGAATATCAAATACATCAGCGGGTACACAACGTATCGGCGAGACACCCGACTACTCGCCCACCTGTTTCATGCACTCGGAGTGCCAAAATAGAATATACACTAAATGCTTGCAAACAAAGGTATTAATTTCACTCTGGAGCCTGCGGCAAAACCCCCGAGTGCAAACTGCTGCACACTTGCAACATCCTTTTGCGGATTGAAGTTACCTCCGCAACCCCAGTTCCTTGTTCGAGAACGACTAATGAATTTTGAAAGGTCTCGCAACCGCACAACCTATCTGCCAGGCTGACTCTGCATTCAGCCTGTCAGAGAAGGAAGTTTCGCGGCCGACCCCAACAGAAACATGGCTCCGACAAAGATGCTGTACGCAGAGGTTACAAGACTCAGGGCGCGCAGGGCGTTCGGGCGCGCCAGGGTGGCCGAGAATATGCCAGCGGCCGATGCGCACATCAGTGTGTTCATCGCCACCAGCCCTACGATAAACATCAGCAAACCGAGTAGGCCCGCCGCAGTCCCTCCCAAGTTCGCTGCCATCAGGAAGAGCAGGATCTGCGTGGGCGTTTCCGCGCCCAGACCATGGATTACGCCCACGATAAATGTCGACGAAGTCCCGTACCCGTCTTTAAAAACCTGGGGTGCTTCCACGCGCGTTCCGCCAAACAGCCGGCTCAATCGCCAGTAGACCCATAGGAACCCATTTAACAGAAGAGTGATTCGCGTGCGCGGAGCATGGCTGTGAGTTCCGGGCCGAAAAAATGTACCCAAGACATAGATTCCAAGCAGCAGTAGAGTGACGCCCACCATCCGTTCTGCCCAGCGATCGCTCGCCGGAGGCAAAGCGATGCGGAAAACCACCGCTGCCGCTCCCAACAGCGCTACCGTCGTGGCGTGTCCCGCGACATAAAGCAGTCCATAGCGCATGGCGTCGCGCGCCTTGGATTGCACGCTGCTGATGTCGCTAATCGCCGCGATATGGTCGTAATCGAGGCCGTGGCGAAACCCCAGCACCGCGGCCGATGCCAGCGCCAGTCGCAGATTAACGGGATCCATCATGTAGGAAAACTTCTTCCAGACAGTGTGCCGGCGGTTTGTGGCCTCACTGGACTGTAAGGCTAGCACAGTCGACGAAGCGAAGGCGCCCAGGCTAAGTCGATGCTTTGTTCGTTCTCACCGGGGAACCGATGGTTTCGCGCAGTCGCCGCGAAAGAATCGCGGCTAGGGATTGATAAAACCGGGAACCCAGGTGCGGGAACAATTCGAACAGAGAAATCAAAGTCGAGCGGTCTAGAAAAAAGACTTCAACCGCGCTGGTTGCCGTGACATCGGCGGTGGCCGGCAGTTCGTCCAGAAACGATATCTCGCCGCAGACCTCGCCGGATCCGATTTCGTGCGACAGTACAGACGGAACTTGCACCAGCGCCGTCCCCTTCAGCAGTACGTACACTCCGTGCGTGCGCCGCCCCAATTGCACAATTTGCTCCCCGGACTTGAACTGGCGTCGTAATGCCTTATCGGCGATGAGGGCCCAGTCGTTGACCGTTAGATAGACCAACCCGTTCGGATTGCTCGATAAGACAGTGAGATCCGGCTGCGGATTTGATTTCGACATGGGGCGCGCTTGCTCGATCACCGGAGGGCCCGGGAGATAATTTTACGCAGACAACAGGGCTGAACCGAGATTACCAGAAACCGGGCCCCGGGCGGAATCTGCGGCATCCCTTTAGTTATCGCCGCGAAAGCGCGCAGAGAATCTGCTTGCGAAATAATTGAGAGAAGATGGTGCGCCCTGAGAGATTCGAACTCCCGACCTTCTGCCGACTCTTGGGTATTTTTTCAGTTTGCGGCCCGCCCTTCTCAGATCCTTTTCTGCGTGAGGTCACGGGTGCTTGACTTAGGGATCGAAAGGTCCCAGAATACGAGATCGAAAGCCCTCCCGCTCTGGGTTTGTAGACCTCGACCCCAGCTCTAATCCGTGAAATGTTTGGCGGCTAAATGACACCTCATGTAGGTCTTCGAACGGCCAGAATACTCGTTTTGATTCCGGCTTGGGTATTCCTCCTGGTAGCCACATTACCTGCCGCTGCTGCGCCCGCACAGACTTTTAAGACGGGGTCACTGATCATTCCGATGGATACCGATTATCAGAACTCCGGAATGCTCACCGCCTTTGGTCTCGTCAACAACCTACTCGCTTCCGGAATTCCGGTGTACTGGTGTGTGGATCCCGCCAAAAGCGCCCTGAATGCCGTCGATTTCACAGCCTCAGCAATTGACGTGAAGACGTCCGCGGTGATCAATAACCACGGTTACCGGGGTGGGCCTTTCGTGATTGACGCGGCGTACCAGGGTTCGGCTTTGCCCATCGTGATCCAGTGGCAAACGTATGTTGGACAATCAACCTTAACCACCGTCCATCAGGCATCTGCTGATTTCAATGCGCCGGTATCGAGAGTTCTGATCAGCGCACCTAAGGTAGCGGTGATAAACGACGGT
>Ga0070735_10003087_pt1 | contig 14720 bp, 12 predicted proteins | sample Coa_R1_FD_66443 | JGI IMG/M metagenome (GOLD analysis project Ga0070735, IMG submission 66443) | Surface soil microbial communities from Centralia Pennsylvania, which are recovering from an underground coalmine fire - Coalmine... | ecosystem: Environmental > Terrestrial > Soil > Unclassified ... | reverse complement strand
CGTAAACGCGCCGAGCTGGGCGCAGACCGCGGAAGCCGCCTGGAAGGCGCTGGCCACGCGCCCATTCATGGCCGGCGGCTTCGTCTGGACCGGCTTCGACTACAAGGGCGAGCCGACGCCCTACGGCTGGCCCTGCATCAACTCCCACTTCGGCATCATGGACGAGTGCGGCTTCCCGAAGGACAGCTACTACTATTACCAGTCCTGGTGGTCCGACAAGGACGTGGTGCACCTGCTGCCGCACTGGAACTGGCCCGGCAAGGAGGGGCAGCCCATCGACGTCTGGGTCCACAGCAATGCCGACCGCGTCGAGCTGTTCCTGAACGGCGCCAGCCTCGGCGCGAAGGAGATGCCGCCCTTCGGCCACCTGGAGTGGAAGGTCCCCTACGCGGCCGGGCGGCTGGAGGCGAAGGGCTATCGCGGCGGCAAGCTGATCGGCACGGACGTGGTCGAGTCGACCGGCGCGCCGGCAAAACTGCGCCTCACCACCGACCGGACAGATTTGACGGCCGACGGCGAGTGCGTCACCATGGTGACCGTCGCCGTGCTGGACGCGCAGGGCCGCGTGGTCCCCTACGCGAGCGACGAGATCACGTTCACCGCGCGCGGCCCTGCAGCGGTCGCGGGCGTCGGCGACGGCGATCCGAGCAGCCACGAGCCGGACCGCGCCGGCAAGCGCCACGCCTTCCACGGGCTGGCGCTTGCTGTCATCCAGGCAACGGACAGGGCGGGCCGTATCACCGTCACGGCAACGGCCCCCGGCCTCGAGCCTGCGACCCTCTCGCTGACTTCCACCAGGTGAGGACTCTATCCACAGATTACACAGATTTCACAGATCGGGTTAAGCGTTCGGTGGTATCTGAGCGTCCATAGCAGTACTCGATGCATTCGCCTCGCGTCGAGCCAAATCCACGAAACCTGTGAGATCCGTGGATACAGCAACTCCTGCTCTTTCCTGTCCTTTCGAGTGTCTCGAGGACAAAGAATTGGACCCGTGATGAGACATATTCGTGCTGCCCATTCCGTCGTCTGCGCTTTCGTGGCGTTCGCCCTCGCGGCGAATCCGGCGCGGGCGCAGCATGAGGACCAGTTGGGCTTGAGCTGCGACAAGATTCTGGCGATGAAGCCCGAGAAATGGGCGGAGCTCCACAACAAGCGCATGCCGAACGGGGAGCTGGGGTACGACGACGCCTACCGCGCCTACGCGCACTGCTGGTCGCGTCGCAACGAGGGACTGCTGGCGCGCCTCCCCAGGGCGGAGTCGGAGCGGATTCGGAAGCTCGCGTCGACCTGCGCCTCGTTTCGCATCGATAACCTGGAGCTTCAACAGGCCTACGCGGGCGGCGGCACAATGTACACGCACGCACAGGCTCGCGGGACCGTCGACGACGCGCAGCTCGTAGAACGGCTGGCGCGCCACTACAGGAAGCACCAGCCGACGGGCCATTCCAGGCGCTCCATCGCCTTCCGACGCGTGAGAGCCCGCATCGCCGAAATGAATCCCGCGTCGCCGTCCAACAACAAGACACTGGCCCAGTTTTCCACCGGCGAGCGGGCCAGGGCCGCCTTTTCGGCGCTCCGTCACGAAATCGACGATGTCGAGAAGGCGATGAACACCGAGTCCTACTCAATGCGCGACATCGTGCTCAAGTTCATGCTCGCCTCATCGCGCGCCTTCGGCGGTTAGGCGGCGCCTGTTCCAGTATTGTGATGCGCTCAAGCACGCCGGATCGCCGATCATCCTGCGGCAGCCGAGCGGAGAATGCTCTCTTCGCGAAGGAACTTCGGGGCGATCAGCAGAAGTGATGCCTAAGTCCGTCCATCCACGAAACCGTCACCATCGATCAATCGCCCACCCGATTGCTCCGGCGCAGGCGCTCTGAAAGGACTCGTTTCCCATGGCTAAGAAGGTTAAGATAGGCGTGATCGGCACGGGAGGAATCGCCAACGGGGCGCATCTGCCGGGCTACCACCGCATTCCGGACGAATGCGAGGTCGTCGCGATGTGCGACATCGAGCCGAAGGCGCTCAAATCGACCTCCGAGAAGTATCCGAACGTCAAGCACCTGTTCGAGGACTACCGGAAGCTCCTGGAGATGGATGAGATCGACGGCATCTCGGTCTGCACGCCCAACTTCGCGCACCACCAGATCACCATCGACGCGCTCAAGGCCGGCAAGGACGTGCTCTGCGAGAAGCCGATCGCCATGAACGCCGTCGAGGGCCGCGAGATGGTGGAAACTTCGCGACGGACCGGCAAGTTTCTGCAGATCGGCTACAACAGCCGCTTCTCGAACGCGAACCAGGCGCTCAAGAGACTGATCGCGGACGGCGAGATCGGCGACGTCTACTATGCGCGCGCCCAGTCGCTGCGGCAGCGCGGCATCCCCGGCTGGGGCGTCTTCATCGACAAGTCGAAGCAGGGCGGCGGGCCGCTTATCGACATTGGGGTCCACATTCTGGACCTGACGCTCTGGTTCATGGACCACCCCAAGCCCACGGCCGCCAGCGGCGTCACCTACCAGAAATTCGGCAAGCGATCCGATGTGGTCGGGTTCATGGGCCAGTGGGACTACAAGAACTTCACCGTCGAGGACTTCGCGTCCGCCCTCATCCGGTTCGAGAACGGCGCGGCCGTGAGCCTGGAGGCCAGCTTTGTCGCGAACATCCCGCAGGAGATGCACAACACGACACTGCTCGGCACCGAGGGCGGCGTGACCAGTTCGCCTCCGACGCTCACGCAGGAGAAGCATCGCAGCCTCTACACCGCCGAGCTGAAAGTACCAAACCGGGACATGAATACGCACTATGCGGAGATGGCCGCCTTCGTGGAGTGCATCCGCGACAAGAAGCAGCCGCTGGTCACGGGGGAGCACGGCCTGATGGTCGCACAGATCATGGACGCGATCTACAAATCATCCGACGAAAACCGCGAGGTCGCCATAAGCTAATCCTCCGGCGACAGCGTCTGCATGGCGCCGTGCCGAATTCTGAGCACGTAAACGAGGTCCCGGTTTATTGTAAACAGGATACGGTACTTCGTTCGGTTCCGTGCGTAGAGCAGATGGCGTATCTCCTGGACGAACATTTCGTTTTCAGGCGCAAGTGGGCACCTTCCAGGAGATTCGCCCAGCGTGTACAGGGCCTCCATCAGCCCGTTGTACCACTCAGTCGCATACTCGAATGATCGGTGTTCGCAAAACCAGGCGAAGGCCTCCAGGGCTTCAGCCTCCGCGGTCCGAGTCGTTTCAACGCGGAATGCCATATTTGGCTCGCATCTCTGCGTCGAACTCAACGAGCGGCCTTGTCCGGCCTGCAGCCACGTCATCCAGGCCCATCTGTAGTCCTTCGATCGACCTGAGCCGCTCTGCCATCGCCAACAGTCGTTGGTAAGACGCCGCGTCCTGAACGACGATCTCGGCCTTTCCGTTGACTGTAAGCACCACAGCCTCGCCGGTCTCTTTCATCTGCCTGATGAACTCAGGCGTTCGGCGCTTGAAGTTCGACAGCGAATCGATCCCGTTGCATATGTCTATCATCTGTCTGCTCCTGAATTGTAACGCACCAGATTAGCATCAGATATAATGCTACCATATCCGGGCGGTCGCTCGCTGGTTGCGCACCGGCGCCCGCAGCACGCGACTACGGGAGTCACCGTCGGGCAAAGCTAGGACGAAGCTACGCGGCGGGCGCCGGTTTCGAAGGCGACCGCTGACTCGCGAGCAGCAGCGCGCAGATTGCGGCGGTGGCGGCGCCGAGGAAGAAGGGCGCGCCGGGCCGCCATCGATAGAGCACGCCGCCGATGATGCTCGCCGGCAGCAGAGCGATGCCGACGACGGTATGGTATGCTCCGATCTGGAGCCCACGCCTGGCCGGGTCTGCGAAGTCCGCCGCGAACGCGCGCTGCGAACCCTGCGTCAGAGTGTAGTAGCCGCCGTAGAGAAGGAATAGCGGCCAGATGGCCGCCGCGGTCGCGGAGTTGACGAGCGCGAAGCCAAGGTACACCAGCGCGAAGATACCGAACCCGGCGATGATGAGCGGCCGGCGCCCTACCGTGTCGGACAGTACGCCCGCCGAGTAGCCGAGCACCGCCTCTACCACATTGAACGCGGCATAGAGCCAGAGCAGGGTTTGCTGGCCGAATCCGAAATGGTGCGCCCGGAGGATCAGAAAGGCATCGCTGGAGTTGCCCAGGTTGAACAGAAACATGATGCCCAGGAAGCGGCGGTAGGCCGGGTCCAGCTCGCGCCAGTGCGCCAGCGCGCTGAATCCGCGGCCGACGCCACTGCCGGCGTCGGCGGCGGGAACGGGCCGAGGCGGCGCCGGCTTCTCGCGGACAAAGAACATGAGCGTGAGTACTGCGAGCGCCCCGGGGATGCCGGCAAACAGGAACAGCGCGCGGAGCTGCCGGTCCGCCGAGCCGATGAAGAACGAGAGGAACCAGACGCCAAGCAGAGGACCGAGGATCGCGCCGACGGTGTCCATGGCGCGGTGCAGTCCGTAGGCGCGGCCGCGGTTCTCCTTCGCGGTCACCTCGGCGATGAGGGCATCTCGCGGCGCGGTCCGCAGCCCCTTGCCGGTCCGATCCAGGAATCGGAGGAGCAGGACCGCCGGCCAGGCGGCCGCCAGCGCCATGAGCGGCTTGGTTATCGCGCTCAGGCTGTAGCCCGCCACGGTTAGTGGCTTGCGCCGGCCGCCGGCATCGGAGAGCCCACCGGATATCACTTTGAAGAGGCTGGCCGTGCTCTCCGCAACTCCCTCGATCAGGCCCACGACAGCCGGCCCCTGCCCCAGAACCTGCGTGAGGAAGAGTGGGACCTGCGTATAGACCATCTCAGACGCCGTGTCGGTCAGCAGGCTGACGAATCCGAGGGCGACGACCGTGTTGCTGATCCGTCGCTCTCCCCTGGCCCGCGGTCCGCCTGCGCCGGGCCTACTGCTGGCGCCGTTCGTCATCCGGCGAAGACCGCGCGCAGCGACTCCGCGATGTGCTTCAGCCCGATCTCCGGATGCACCTTGTAGCCCGCGACCTCGCCGGTAACGTACTCGTCGTAGCCGATCTCCGCGAGGGCCGCGCGCACCTTCTCCCAGGGCACGTCGCCCTGCAGCGGATTGCAGAAGCCGGTGCCGTTTCCAATGTTCGCCTTGAAATCCTTGACGTGGACCTTCTTTATCCTGCTGCCCAGGATGCGAATCCACTGATCCGGGTATCCGTACTGCAGGATGTTGCCCGCGTCGAAGTAGGCGCCGACTGCCTCGCTCCCAGCCTCGTCGATGAAGCGGGCGAACTCCAACGGACTGAGGAGGAACTTGTTCCAGACGTTCTCTATGCCAATGGTCACGCCGAGCCGCTCGGCGTCCGGAGCGACGCTGCGCACCCCCTCCAGCGCGTGGTTGTAGACCTGATCGTAGGCAGCGTCGGGAGTCACCACGCCCGGCACGACGAGGATCGTGTCCACGTCCATCCAGGACGCGACTTGCAGCGATTTGCGCACGACTGCGCGCGCCTTCTCGCGAATGGCGGGATCCATCGAGCCGAGGGGATACTTCCAGCCCAGGCCGGTGGAGAGACTCGACAGCTCGATACCGGCGTCCTTCGCGTCCGCAACCAGGGCGCGGACAGAGGGCTCGTCGCTGTCCAGCGTCAGCTCGCCATCTTCGGCGATATTGATCTCGATACTGTCGAATCCGGCGCGCATAGCCAGCCGAAAGCTCTCGGATAGCGTAAGCGCCGGCGGCAGCGTCCAGCGATTGATTCCAATCTTCACGGACGGCTCCTCCCAGGGCGCGGCATGGCCCATGCTGCGTAAGGTTGCTTCAAGGAGCGAATTGCGCTACAATCTGGGACTTCGCAAGTCGCTCGTGACCGGTGCATGGAGTTCGGCGGCCGGCAGGCGATACCCTGCAACCGTCGCACAATTCCGGCGCGCCGGCGCGGGCGCCGCCGCGATGGCAGCGCTTAGACGCTCGCTTGCCGCGCTTACGGGCGCAACTGAGCGGAACTCTGAATCTGCCGACTTACTGGCTTGCAGGCAGCCGCGGGCCGGGCCGCCGAGCTGCGAGATTCAACGGATAACCGATGCCACTCTACGCCGGAGTCTTCGAGACCGACATTACACCGCCACATCTCGTCCGGATGGCTTCACTCCGGGGCGGCTCCGCCAGCAGCCTCGCCATACACGACCCGCTGTACGCCCGCGCGCTTGTCCTGGACGATGGCAGTGTGCGGCTCGCGCTGATAAGCTGCGACTTATATGCCCTGTCGACCGATGGCGCAAATGGCATCCGCCGCGAAATTGCGGCCCAGATCGGCACAGCCCGCGAGCACGTCTTGATCGCCTGTTCCGGCAACCCGCACGCGCCGGACACTGAGTCGGAGATGGCGGACAGGCCCTACATCGACGTACTTCAGCGCAAGCTCTGGAGCGCCGCGGTAGACGCGGCGCACTGCCTGGAGCCGGTACACGTTACGTACGGCGAGGCCTCCGCGCAGATCGGAGTCGCCTGCAGCGGGACGGAGCCCGATTGGCACGAGCCGAGGCCGCCGGACTACAGCCGCGCCGTGGCTCCGCATGTTCAGGCGATCTGCGTCAACGGCGCGGACGGACGGCTGATGGCGCTGCTATTCGGGCATGCCTGCTCTGCGGATCTGGCTGCCGATTGCGATACGATCTCCGCCGGCTGGCCGGGCGCCGCATGCGCGCACCTGAAGAGCCGGTTCATGCGCGAGGCCGCGGACAGCGGCGTCCGGCCGAATGCGCTGCCGCTCTTCCTTGCAGGCTTCGGCGCGGACGTGCGCCCGGTGCGCACGGACGGATGGGAGGCCATGGCGGAGAGCGGCCGGCAGATTGGGGACGCGGCGCACGCGGCGCGCTGGAACGCGCACGGCCGCCACACGGAGGTGTTGGCGGCGGGCGAAGCCCCAATCGCGCCGCCGACCGCCGAGGCCGATTCGGCGGCGATAAGCTGGATGCGGATCGGCGCCGTTCAGCTTATCGCCGCACCCGCGCCGGCGGTCGTAGCCCTCCAGTTGGACATTGCAGCCGCCACGGCCGGCCAGGTCCTCTGCGTCGCCAATGCGAACGGGTCCGTTCGCTGCCTGCGGGATGCGCTCGCACCGCCTGTAAAGGCCGGAGGCCCAGGCGTGCATGACCGGACCGGCGAGGCCGAGACGCGCCGCAAAGCGCTCGATGCGTTCCGCGCGGCCATCGCGCGCGCACTGGGCGCGGGTGCGGACACGGCTTGCTGAGCATGCTGAAAACTTTTTCTCAAGTTTTTATCGTCGGCCGCTGATATGACCGGAACTTTCGTCCCGGACACATCGTCTAATTTGAGTAGGAAACGGCGCGACTGCGCGTAAATCGGCACAGGCGCCCTCTCCGATCCCTCAACAGAATACCGTAACCCATTCCGCGGCCCTGTCTGTCGCGTAGAATGGATGGCCCCCGATACGGACGATGGCGGTTTCGCCATGACTGGGTGGGCCTAATTACGACTCGATAACAGCGTCCCGAATTGATTGCGGCTCCGTCATGGCGTAAACGCCGGGCGGAGTCGCTTTCGTTTTTGCCGCCTCGTCTGCGTTGGGAGTGATTTGAGCATGGCGGCATTGATTGTCGCCATCAGGCAGGCCCCGATGATTGTCTGCGCGTTCCGCCAATTCAGCAACGAAAACGCGAATGCTTGCCGCAGCAAATTGACGACGCTGTGGCCAGACGTATCAGGAGACCAACAATGCATACGCTCAGCCATACCGACCAGAATCTCCACATCAACCGCAACGCCGCGCACGAATCGTTCGCAACCCAGGCGGAGCTGGAGCTGCTGGACCGGTGCAAGGCAGGCGAATCTGCGGCCTGGAACACGCTGATCCACAAGTACGAAAAGTCCGTCTACAAGTTTGCCTATTCGCTCTGCAGGAACCACGAAGAGGCTGGCGACATCGCGGGCCAGGTCTTCCTGCGGCTGTACCAGAATCTGCACACCTTCCGAAACGAGGCGAGCTTCACCTCGTGGCTCTTCCGGATCGTTCGCAACACCTACCTGGACCTCTGTGTCCGGCCGGCGCACCGCGGCCATCTGAGCCTCGACGCCGGACCCAACAACGATTCCGAGCCCTCCGCCGGCCGCGACATTATGGACCCATCGCCCTCGCCGGAAGCCCTCTGCATGGAGCACGAAGTGTCGCAGATGCTCGCCAAGGCGATCATGCACCTTCCGGCCTACCAGCGCCAGGTGCTGCGCATGTATCACAGCGAGGGCAAATCGTACGAGGAGATCGCGGAGACGACGGGTCTCTCGATCGGAACCGTAAAATCACGGCTCAACCGCGCCCGGAACATGCTGCGCGAGCGGCTTGCCCCCCTCCAGGAAACGCTAATGGTGGCGTGATGCGCGGATCGTGACGAGCTGTTCGGAATTCGTGGCTCGTGTACCAAACGCGTACGCAGCAGCGAAGGCCCGCGCCATACGGCGCGGGCCTTCGCTCGTCTGCCATGCCCCACACCGGGCTACGCGCGCGGATGCGCCTTGCGGTAGACGTCCTTCAGCCGGTCGTTCGTAACGTGCGTGTAGATCTCCGTGGCGGAGATCTGCGCGTGGCCCAGCAGCTCCTGGATCGTGCGCAGGTCCGCCCCCTGAGCGAGCAGGTGCGTTGCGAAGGAGTGGCGCAGAACGTGGGGCGTCACCTTCTCCTCCAGGTCGGCGCGGACGGCGTAGGCCTTCACGATTCTGGAGGCCTTGCCCCGATCCATCCGGCGGCCCGTCCAGTCCGGGAACAGGAGCGGGCTTCGCGCCTCTTCCAGCGTCGGCGGATCCGCGAGCGAACGCCGCTGGCGCGAGGCGGCCGCCGGCCGCTCCTTGCGAAATCCACCCTCGTCGGGCTGCTTCATCCCGCGACGCTGCGCAAGGTAGAGCCCCAGGAACTCCATGGCGACCTTGCCGATGGGAACGTAGCGCTCCTTGCGGCCCTTGCCGAAGCAGTGGAGAAGGCCGCCCGCGAAATCGATGTCGTCCAGAGTCAGCGCAGTAAGCTCCGAAACGCGAATTCCGGTCGCGTAGAGCAGCTCGCACATCGCCTTGTCGCGCAGAGACCGTGGCTCGTGCGGGTCCGCCTGGCCGAGCATCTGTCTCACTTTCGGGATCGAGAGAGCGCGCGGCAGCCGGCGCGGACGCTTGCGGCCCTCGATGCCGCCCGCGAAGTCGTCCTTGCGGACACCGTCCACGACCAGGTATTTCGCGAACGAGTGGATCGCGCCCAGCTTACGCGCGATGCTGGATTCCGAGAGGCCGCGCCCCTGGCAAGCTGCGACGAATGCCAGCACGTGCGGCTCGATCAGCTCCTCCGCCAGGCGGGCGCCGCGCTGCATGGCGACCAGGAAGAACTGGTCCAGGTCGCAGCGGTAGTTCGTCGCCGTGTGCGGCGAAAGCCCCCGCTCCGCCGTTATGTAGAGCAGAAACCCGTCCAGGTGTGTCTGAAGATCAGGCATGTTGGTAGCTTGTAGCTGGTAGTAGGTAGCTGGTGGCTGGTGGGATGCATCTGCCAGCCACCGACTACCGACTACCAGCTACCTGTCACGTGAGTTCTCTCGCATGTCCGTCCCAGCGGCCGGAGCCGCCAGCCTTGAGGTCAATGGATATGGTCTTATCGCGATAGCGCAGGCGCGTCTGTACGCCGGCGTGACTATAGATGCCGGCGGAGACAAGCTCGCCATCGAGCCATGCGATCTCGACGGTAAAGGCGCCGCGGGCGCGAAGGCCATGCACATTGCCGGATCGCCAAGCCCCCGGCAGCGCAGGAAGCAGATGCATTTCGCCGTTATGGCTCTGAAGGAGCATCTCGACGATGCCGGATACCGCGCCGAAGTTGCCGTCGATCTGGAACGGCGGGTGCAGATCGAAGAGGTTCGGCGCCGTGTGCTCAGGCGAGATCAGATCGACGATCAGCTTGTGCGCATGGTCGCCGTCCAGCAGCCGCGCCCACAGGTTGATCTTCCAGGCCAGGCTCCAGCCGGTCGCAGCGTCGCCACGCGTCTCCAGCGAATTTCGCGCCGCCGCAAACAGGTCGGGCGTGTCGCGGGGCGTTATCTGACGGCTCGGGAATAGGCCGTAGAGGTGCGAGACGTGACGATGGTGCTGCTCCGGCGCTCCGGCGTCCCAGTCCTCGAGCCACTCCTGCAACTGGCCCTGGCGGCCGACCTGCATCGGCGGCAGCTTCGCGCGCGTTGCCAGCACGCGCTCGCGAAATGCGCGATCGATGCCGAGAACTGCCGCGGCCGACGAAACGGCGTCGAACAGATCCCGCAGGATTTGGATATCCATGGTCGGACCTGCGCAGATGCTGACGCCGTCATGATGCGCGTTTTCCGGTGATACCGACGGACAGGTGACCAGCCAGCCGTGCGCGGGCTCGGGAACCAGCGAGTCCAGGAAGAACTGGGCGGCTCCCTTCATGATCGGATAGGCCTTGCGAAGCGTGTCCCTGTTCCGCGTGAATTCGTAATGGTCCCAGAACGCCTTGCAGAGCCACGCGCCGCCCATCGGCCACATGCCCCAGAATGCGCCGTCGATCGGCGCCGCGGCGCGCCACAGGTCGGTGTTGTGGTGGCACACCCAGCCACTTGCCCCATAGTGCTTCGCGGCGATCGTCTGGCCGGTGACGGCGATGTCGGCGAGCATGTCGAACAGTGGCTGGCAGCACTCGAGCAGGTTCGCCCCCGCAGCGGGCCAGTAGTTCATCTCGGTGTTGATATTGATCGTATACTTCGACCCCCAGGGCGGCGAGAGGCTGTCATTCCAGAGGCCCTGGAGTGTCGCGGCCTGGCCGCCCTCGCGTGAGCACGAAATGAGCAGGTAGCGTCCGAACTGGAAGTGGAGCGCGGCCAGGCCGGGATCGCCGCCCTTCGCGAAGGCCCGGACGCGGCGGTCTGTCGGCAAGCGAGTGGCCGCATCCGCGCCGGCCGCGCCGGGTCCCAGCTCGATTCCGACGCGGCGGTAGAACCGCTGATAGTCGGCGGTGTGGGCCTCGGCAAGCCGCTTGAGCGATTTGCGCCGTGCGGCGTCCAGCGGCTTGCGCGCCCTCGCAACGGCGTCACCGGAAACGTCGCGGAAGGAGATGTAGCTCGTCGCCATCGATAGGAGCAGGACCACGCTGTCCGCCGCCTCGATCCGCAGCTTACCATCCGGCCCCGCGGTGGTCCGCCCACTCTCCGGCCGCGCGTCCACGATCGCCGCGAACTTGAGCGCGCCCGGCACGCCCTCGCCGTCGCCGTTGCGGCCTTCGATAATGATCTCATATCGGCCGTTGTCGGCGGACGAGCGCGCGCCGGAGGCGGCCTGAGCTGCGCCCGCGTGGGCGCTCTGCAGACTGGCTGTCAGGTCGATCTTGCCCGGTCGGTCAGCGGTCAGGCTTACGACGATGAGCTGGTCCGGCGCGCTGGCGAACACCTCGCGCCGGTAGTGCACGCCGTCCAGCAGATAGCTCGTCCGCACCCGGGCGGAGTCGAGATCGAGCTCCCGGCGATAGCCGGTCGGAACGGATCCGCCGGGATGCTGATCGAGAAAGAGATTACCGAGGGCCTGGTAGGGCGGCTGGCGGAGTGGCCGGCTCATAAAATGTAGGTTGACGAGGTCCTGCGCGCCTCGGTAGTCCCCGGCGAAGATTCGCTTACGTATTTCCGGCAGGGCTGCCAGCGCCTCCGGGTTGGAGTAGTCGTGCGGACCGCCGGCCCATAGCGTTCCTTCGTTCAGTTGAAGCCGCTCCTGGGGCACGCCGCCGTAGACCATCGCGCCAAGCCGGCCGTTACCGACGGGCAGCGCCTCCAGCCACGCGGCCGCCGGACGATCGTACCAGAGCGTCTGGTCGACCGTGACCGCCGAATCGGCCGCGGTCACCGGCTCGGCCCGTGCTTCGGCGTCGATCGCGCCGGCAATCGTCGCCGCACCCACAGACGCCGTGATTTTCTTTACCGCGCAGCGCCGGCTAATCTTCATCGTGCCTTCATCCTTCGAGTCCTTTGGATTCCGAGCCCCTGCCGATCTGTGCGCCCATTACCGCAGCGCCAGGACAAACAGGCCTAGCAGTATCAGGAGCGCGCCGACGACGTAGCCCTCATTGCGCTCCAGCCAATCCAGGCGCAGCCGCCGCATGCCGTGCAGTGCCAGCCAGACGAGCGTGACCATGAGCGCGAGCGTGGTCGCCGCCATGATCGCGCTGACCTCCGCCACCATGCGCCAGGAGAACGTGGCCGCGGCAATATAGACCGAAAGCAGGTCCAGGCAGGGCGACAGCGTCATGCCGAGAACCAGCGCTACCACCGATCCGGCGTCAGGTCCGCCGACTACCTGTCCCTCCTGGTGGTGGCCGTGATGCTGGCAGCCGGCGTGCCCCCTCGCGCGAACAAGAAACACGACGCCGAGAAGGATCAGCGCAGCCGCCGCGGCAGCGTGCTCCGCAAAAGGCGGGATACGGAGGGCCAACTCCTTGCCCAGGAAGACCACGGCCATTCCGAGAACGACCGTTACGCCCACGTGCCCCGCGCCGGCGAGCGCGGCCACGCCGACCGTCGTCCGAATTGGCCAGCGGTGTGCCCGCCCAACGAGCGCAAACGACAGCCAGTGTGACGGTATCAGGGCATGGAGCAGCGCGTTGGAGAACGCCAGCGCCAGCAGCACCGTGGCGGTACCGTCGTTCGGCAACGGGCTGTTATCCTTTCAGAGCTTACATCATTCTATCCAGAGAGTATACCGCGCTCAATAGCCGTACGGGTCCGCGGCGTCCCGAAGGGCGTCGCCGACGAAGTTGAAGGCGATAACCACGAGGATTACAGGGGCTGCCGCGAAGAGCAGCCACGGGTAGTGAAGGACGACAGTCACGCGCTGCGCCTCCTCGAGCAATACGCCCCAGCTCGTAAGCGGCGGACGAATGCCGAGGCCCAGGAAGCTGAGCGCCGTCTCGCCCAGGATCATGCCGGGAATTGCCAGAGTCGCCGTCACGATGATGTGGCTGTAGGCCGACGGCAGCAGATGGCGCGTGAGGACGTGCCAATGACCGGCGCCAGCCGCCCTGGCCGCCAGGACGTAGTCCGCGTCGCGGGTGGCGAGGATCTTGCCGCGGACCTGTCGCGCCAGCCCGCCCCAGCCCAGCAGCGACAGGATGACGGTGATGCCGAAATAGACCTGGATGCCGGACCAGTTCGGAGGGAGCGCCGCAGCGAGCGCCATCCATAGCGGTATCGCGGGAAATGCGGAGAGCAGCTCGATGAGCCGCTGGATCGCAATATCCAGCCAGCCCCCCGCGTAGCCCGACAGCGTCCCGAGCAGCGAGCCAAGAACGATGCTGATCAGAACGCCGACAAGCCCGACGGTTAGCGAGACCCGGCCGCCATAGAGGACGCGTGACAACAGGTCCCGGCCCATCCGGTCGGTACCGGCGAGGTAGAAGGGGCCCCCCGAGCCGATAAGGTGGATGTCGCTGGAAATGACTCCGAACATCCGGTAGGGGTCGCCGTGATGGAACAGCGTCACCGCGTACCGGCGAGACCGATCCTCAGTGAAGCTCAGTTCCAGCGTTTCCGCGTTTCGAGTCGCATGGAGCCCGTAGACGAACGGCCAGTGGAGTCCATCCGCGGCGGCGAATCGCACGGGCGTCGGCGGGACGTACCGCATGCGCATGTTGTCGGTCTGGTAGCTGTAGGGGGCGACGAACTCGGCGAACAGCGCGGCGAGGTAAAACAGGGCGAGCACCGCGCCGCCGGCGATCGCGAGCCTACTCTTGCGGAACCGCCGCCAGACGAGCTGCGGATAGCTGAGGCTTCCGACCTCGCCGGTGCGCGAGTCGTCTGTCTCGAGCTCGTCCGTCATGGGCTCCGGGGCGGCGCTACTCAAGGCGAATCCTCGGATCGGCCCAGGCGAGCGCGATGTCCGCGAGCAGGTTGCCTAAGATCAGAAGCATGCTCATGAACATCAGCAGCGTGCCGGCGAGGTACATGTCCTGGTCCTGCAGCGCCTGTAGCAGCAGCGGGCCGACGGTCGGTAGATTCGCGACGATTGAGACGATCGTGGTGCCGGACAGGATGTCCGGCAGGCTCATTCCGAGCATGCTGATGAGCGGATTGATGGCGATCCGGGCGGCGTGCTTCACCACCACCGTGGACTCCCTCAGCCCCTTGGCGCGCGCCGTCCGAACGAAGGGCTCGCCGAGCACGTCCAGCAGGTTGCCGCGCATTACGCGCATCAGGCCGGCCGTTCCGTTCAGCGCAATCACGATGATGGGCATCCACAGGTGCTTGCCAAGATCGGCCAGCTTTGCCCAGGACCAGGCGTCCTGCGATTGGTAGTAGGGCGAGAAGAGGCCGAACAGCGGCACGCCGAACACCTTGTAGACGATGACGATTACGGCGAGGGCGATCAGAAAGCCGGGCAGCGACATGCCGAGGAAGGCAAGAAACGTCAGCACGTTGTCCGTGAACTGGTACCGGTGCGTTGCGGAGTAGATGCCGAGCGGGATCGCCGTCAGGTAGATGAAGATCAGCGAGCCGACGGAGAGCAGCACCGTGAAGCCGAGCCGCTCCCAAATGAGATCCTTGACCTCACGCTCGTACCGGAACGATTCGCCGAAATCGCCCCGGACGAAGCCCTGTGCCCAATGCAGGTAGCGGAGCGGCAGCGGCTTGTCCAGCCCGTACCGGTGGCGCAGCGCATCGGCCTGCGCGATCGAGCTG
>Ga0070735_10003086_pt1 | contig 14724 bp, 12 predicted proteins | sample Coa_R1_FD_66443 | JGI IMG/M metagenome (GOLD analysis project Ga0070735, IMG submission 66443) | Surface soil microbial communities from Centralia Pennsylvania, which are recovering from an underground coalmine fire - Coalmine... | ecosystem: Environmental > Terrestrial > Soil > Unclassified ... | reverse complement strand
CGGTAACCGACATTAATGATACCGGTCTCCTTGATCTTCTTGAGCGTGCCTGTGAGCTCTTCGGCATTGGCATCCCTCGCACAAAACACGACCGCAAGCACAAGGCCCATCATACGCAGGCTTTTCATTTTCATCTCCTCAAACTCGAATACCGTCGGATAGTACCATCGCTCTTCGGCCGGACACTTCTGTTTAAAAGACCATGCAAGGACCGGGCGGCCCAGGCCGCACGTTACATCACTTTGTAAGAATCCGGATCGGGGGAATCGGACGGCTTGGCGAATTCATGCTTGAGCTCAGCGCCCATCGGGACGTTGAGGTTCAAGCCTTTCGGCGGAATCTTATGCGTGAACCATTTGTCGTACAATTTAGGACCCTCCGCGCTCTGGTAGAGCGCGGCGGTAGCGGCGTCCACCACCTTCTTGAAAGCGGGATCGTCCTTACGCAACATGATCGAGCACGGCTCGGGTTTGGAAAACGCGTCCGTCGAAATCGCATAGGCTTCGGGGTTCTTTGAGCCGACCGCGAAAGCGGCCAGCAGAATATCGTCCATCACGAAAGCCGCCGCCCGGTCGTTCTCGACCATCAAAAACGCCTCGGCGTGATCCTTGGCGTGGATCACGTTGATACCGAGATTGCGCGCGGCATTGGCCTCGATGAGCTGCTTGATATTGCTGGTGCCGGAGGTCGCCACCACCGATTTGCCTTTCAGGTCTTCGATCAAATCGAGCTTGTTCGATTTCTTCGAAATGAAGCGGGTCGCGGTGAGGAAGTGCGTGTTGCTGAAGGAAACCTGCCGCTGCCGGTCGGGGTTATTGGTAGTTGAGCCGCATTCGAGATCGATGGTGCCGTTGGCGAGCAACGGAATGCGGGTCGATGAGGACACCGGAACGAGCTCGATCGCGAGCCTGTCGAGCTTGAGTTCCTTCTTCACCGCATCGACCACGGCATAGCAAATATCCATGGCGTAGCCGACCGGCTTCTGGTTGTCGTCGAGATAGGAAAATGGAATCGAAGAATCGCGAAAGCCGAGCGCGATGGTGCCGCTCTCCTTGATCTTCCGGAGCGTACCCGAAAGCTCATCAGCCTTGGCCTGCATCGCGCCGAAAGCCAAGGCGGGGACCAGAGCAAACATCAGATGGATCGCGCGCCGAAATCGCATTCGCGTCTCCTCTGCCCCTTGCCTCACATCACCTTGTAAGAATCGGGATCGGGCGAATCGGATGGCTTGGCGAATTCATGCTTGAGTTCCGCGCCGAGCGGTACGTTGAGATTGAGGCCCTTCGGCGGAATCTTCTGCATGAACCATTTGTCGTAGAGCTTCGCGCCCTCGCCGCCCTGGTAGAGCGCGGCGGTCGCCGCATCGACGACTTTTTTGAAGGCCGCGTCATCCTTGCGTAACATGATGCCGTAAGGCTCCGGCTTAGAAAACGCGTCGGTGGAGATGACGTAGGCTTGCGGTTCCTTTGAGCCCGCGATCAGGCTTGCCAGCAAAATATCGTCCATCACGAAGGCGACCGCGCGATCCGTCTCGACCATCAGGAACGCCTCGGCGTGGTCCTTGGCCGGGATGATGTTGATGCCGAGATTGCGGGCGGCGTTGGCCTCGTTGAGCTGTTTGATATTGGTAGTACCCGATGTGGAGACCACCGATTTGCCTTTCAAATCGTCGATCGATTTGATGTTGCTCGCCTTCTTCGACACGAAGCGGCTGGCGGTGAGAAAATGGGTGTTGGTGAAGGAAACCTGCTTTTGACGTTCGGCATTATTGGTGGTCGAGCCGCATTCGAGATCGACGGTGCCGTTGGCGAGCAGCGGGATGCGCGTGGCTGATGTCACCGGATTGAGCTTCACCTCAAGCTTGTCGAGCTTCAGCTCCTTTTTCACCGCATCGACGATCTTGTAACAGATGTCCATCGCATAACCGACAGGTTTCTGATTGTCGTCGAGATAGGAAAACGGAATCGAAGAATCACGGTAACCGAGCGTGATCGTGCCGGTCTCCTTGATGTTCTTCAACGTTCCCGTCAGTTCCTGCGCCGACAGCGGACAGGCGACGAGCGTGGCGGCGAGCGCGGCGCTGGCAATAAGCATTCGTTTCATGAATAGGCTCCTTGTTATCCGACGTGAACCTGTCGCGACCTGGTCGATGAAGGACGCGGCCTTACCCCTATCTTATGGTCCGAACCTCAAACACTCGCAAGCCGACTTTGGCGGTTAAGCCTACGCATGCGCCACTCGGTCACGCCTACCTGCGGGAAATCACAGGGGATATTTCATCTCGCCCAAATCCCAGAACAATCCCGCCATGATGCCGAGCGCCTCTTCGGTGACCGACAACAGAATGTGCTCGTCGGGCGCGTGCTGCGAGCAGCCAGGGTAAGAGTGCGGCACCCATATCGTCGGCAGACCAAGAATATCGGTAAAGACATCGTTGGGCAGCGAGCCGCCGAAATTCGGCAAAACCGCCGGCGGCTTTCCGGTCGTCCGGCGGATCGATTCCGCGCTCCAATTGATCCAAGGACTGTCGAAATCGGTGCGCGAGGCGGCAAATCGCTGGGTCGCCTGAACCTCGACCATGGAAAAGCCACGGCTTTGCAAATGCGACCTGATTACTTCGACGATGTTATCGACACGGGTGCCGACCACAAAACGCAATTGCAGCACGGCTGAAGCGCGTCCCGGAATCGCATTGGCGGGCTTCTCGATATTGCCTGAAGACATTGCCAGCACTTCCAGCGTATTCCAGGCATAAAGCCGTTCGGCCGCCGACAACCCATCCTCGCCCCAATTTTCCGACAAAGCGGGCTCATCCGCCGTCGGTTCGATTTTGACGTCGGCAAGGGCCGCGCGAATTTGATTCGTCAGGCGCGGCGGCTTCAATGGATTGAGCTGCAAGCGGCCGTGGCTATCGACCAGCGTGGCGATCGCGCTCGCGAGAATGGTCGCGGGGTTGGCGAGCACGCCGCCCCAATTGCCGGAATGATGGCCGCCTTCGCGTAAATTCACGTCCAATTGAATCCGCACCCCGCCTCGGCAGCCGAGAAAAAGCGTCGCCCGCTCGGCCGACAGCCGCGGCCCGTCGGAAGCAAGAAGCAAGTCGGCCTTCAGCTCCTCGCGAAACTGCTTGCAGATTTGCGGCAAATCCGGCGAACCAATCTCCTCGCCGGTCTCGATAATGAACTTGACGTTGAAGCCGAGCCGGCCGCCACGCGTCTCGCGCACCGCGCGAAGGGCTGCCATGTTGATGCTGTGCTGTCCTTTGTTGTCGGCCGCGCCCCGGCCATAGACGCGGTTGCCGATTTGCGTGATGCGCCAGGGATCAAGACCATCGCGCCACTCCCCTGCCATGCCGTCCACCACATCGCCATGGCCGTAAATGAGGACCGTGGGCACGGAAGCGCTTTCGCGGTATTCGGCCAAAAGGTAGGGGCCTTTGCCGGTCGGAGATTCGATCAATTTGGTTGCGAAATCGAGCGCGGCGAAAGCGGGTTGAAGGTTTTCGACGAGATAGGCCCGCAACACCTCACATTGCTGTGGGTTTTGGCTTTCGGTCCGATAGGACACCCTGCGATCGAGTTCGGTGAGAAACTCGCCCGATCGAAGCATATTGTGGGCGCGAGCGATGGCGTCGGTTCTGGTCATGGTTTTCTTCGTCATTCACTCCAACGATGAGGTCACGTTAGCGGGATATGACCTCGGCTGGAAGGCATAGGACTTTGCTAAACGGATACGGAATGCAACAATTTGAAAAATGTTTCAGCCTCCAAGGGAGAACACCATGAAAGCCATTTTACGCCTCTCGGCCGCCGGCCTGTTATTGGCGGGTTCCGCCTTTGCCTTGACCGGCGAGCGCATGCCGGAAATTCCGCTCGACAAGATGACCGCCGCTCAACGCAACATCGCCGACGCCATCATGAGCGGACCGCGCAAGCGGATGAGCGGCCCCTTCAACGCCTGGCTTCGCAGCCCGGAATTGGCCGACCGGCTGCAAAAGGTCGGCGAATATGTGCGCTTCAATACCTCGCTCGACAAACGCATCAACGAGATGGCGATCCTGATGACCGCGCAAGCCTGGGGCGCGCAATATGAGTGGTATGCCCACGCGCCGTTGGCGCAAAAAGCCGGGCTCGATCCCGCGGTCATTTCGGCGATCGGCGCCGGCAAAAAGCCCGATAAGATGAAGGACGATGAGGCGATCGTCTGGGAATTCACCACGCAATTGCGGCGCGACCACAGCATCGACGATGCGACCTACGCGCGCGCGCTGGAGAAATTCGGCGAGCAAGGCATTGTCGATCTGATCGCGGTCAACGGCTATTACGATGTGGTCTCGATGACGCTCAACGTCGCCCATGTGAAGCCGCCGGCGGATGCGGAATTGCCGTTCAAGCAGGCCGGCCGGTAAATTTCTGCTCCTCCCCTCATCAGCGCGCTCGAAGGTCATTGCCCATGAAAAAAGAAATCCGGCTCAACGCTTTCGCGATGAATTGCGTCGCGCATCAATCGCCGGGGCTGTGGACTCATCCGCGCGACCGCACGGCCTCCTATAACCGCCTGCCTTACTGGGTCGATCTGGCCAAGACGCTGGAACGCGGACGATTCGACGGCCTTTTTCTCGCCGACGTGCTCGGCGTCTACGATGTGTTCGGCGGCAACCCCGATGCCGCACTTCGCAACGCCACGCAGACGCCCGCCAACGATCCATTGCTGGTGATCCCGGCGATGGCCGCGGTCACCGAACATCTCGGCTTCGGTGTCACGTCCAATCTCTCTTACGAACCGCCTTATATTTTCGCGCGGAGAATGTCCACGCTCGACCATCTCACCGAAGGCCGTGTGGGGTGGAACGTCGTCACCGGCTATCTCGACAGCGCGGCGAAGGGCGCCGGCAAAGACAAGCAAGTCGGGCATGACGACCGCTACGACATCGCCGACGAATATATGGAGGTGGTCTATAAGCTCTGGGAAGGAAGCTGGGAAAACGACGCCGCGTTACGCGATCGTGCGCGAGGGGTTTTCGCCGATCCTGCAAAAGTGCATCGCGTCCGGCACGAGGGGAAAAACTTCCGCCTCGATGCAATCCACCTCTGCGAACCCTCCCCGCAACGTACGCCGGTCTTGTATCAGGCCGGCACCTCGCCGCGCGGACGACAGTTCGCCGCCCAGCACGCCGAATGCGTCTTCATGTCAGGACCGTCGGTGAAAGTCATCGCGCCGCGCGTGGCCGGCATTCGCGACCTCGCCGCGAAGTGTGGGCGCAACCCGGCCGAGATCAAGATGTTCTCGATGTTCACCGTGATCCTTGGGGAAACCGAGGCCGAGGCCAAAGCCAAATATGAGGACTACCGCAGCCATGTCAGCGCTGAGGGCGCGCTGACGCTGATGTCCGGCTGGACCGGTGTCGATTTTTCGAAATATGACCTCGACCAGCAGGTGCGTCACGTCGAAAACGACGCCGGCCGCTCGGCGATGGACAACATCACCCGCGCCGATCCGGATCGGGTCTGGACCGTGCGCGAGGTGGCCCAACATGTCGGCATCGGCGGCATCGGGCCGGTCGCGATCGGCACGCCTGAAAAGGTCGCAGATGCGATCGAAACGTGGTTCGATCAGACCGACGTTGATGGGCTGAACATGCCGTTTGCGGTCTCTCCCGGCGATTTCGCTGACGTCGCCGACGTGCTGGTGCCGGAGCTGACGCGGCGCGGGCGCTACAAGACGGCATATCAACCAGGCACCCTGCGGGAAAAATTATTCGGCGCGGGACGGGCGCGGCTGGATGCCACGCACCCGGCGGCGCAATATCGACCAAGGGCGGCGAACCAGCCGTAAACGGCACCCCGACCACTCTCAACGATTAACGTAATCAATCTTTCCGGTTTTGCGCATCCCAATAACGCTCAAGATTGGCGATGAGAGCGGGGCTGAAATGACAATCGGCCTGCTCGCGCGCGTACACGGCAAAATAGCGACGAAACAGATCGAGCGGCTCCATTGCGGCTCTAAATGCTCGCCGGTTGCCGATCGCGCCGACAGCGCCCGAATTGGTCAATTCCCGCACCACTCGCTCGATCGCGGCATCCATCTCGCTTACAGGAACAATCTCGTCACAGATCAAGCGCCCTTCCGGACTGTCGCAGAGCAATTTGCGTTCATATTGGACAAGCTGACGGGCAAGCCGGTCGCCGACAAAGCGGTGCAGCCGCAAATTCGCCGCACCGGGAACGATGCCTTCTTTTCGGGCCGGCAGCGTCATGAAGGCGTCGTCCGCCGCCAGCACATAGTCCTGCGTCAGAAGTATCTGGCAATGGCCGCCAATCGCGAAACTTTCGACTACAGCGATCCATGGCTTTTCAATACCGCTTCCGTGGACATCGTCCGGAACCACATCCGGCCGGGCGACGCCGCGGAACAATTTATGCACGAAACCTAAATCGCGCTGCATGAACCAGAGATAAGGAATTTTACCCTGGTAAAGATGCGTGAGATTGATCCCGCTGCCCAACACCCGACGTCCGCGGTATTTGACATGCTCGACCTTCCCGCCCCTGATCACCGCGATATTGCTCTTGGGATCGAGGGTCGCCAGATCAATGCCGATTTCAGTCGCCTCGATCGTGGTCTGGTCCTCCGCGTTCAAATAGCGGCCGTTCTTCATGGTGACATGAACGGCGTTTCCACGGCGCTCGACCGTCACCGCGCCAAGGTCCACGAAACCATCGGCGATAAATTTTGCGAGATATTTCTCCGTCTCGGCTTTCGGCAACAGCATCGCGTGACAAAGATGCGTGCCTGCGCACATTTCACCCAGCACATGTGACAGAAAGATACCTTGGTCGATCTCCACGCCTTCCTTGTCGCGTTGCAGCCTGGGCGCATCTTCCGCGACCTGATCGGCGGTAGGCACCAACCCCGGAAACGCATCCGCCGCGGCCAGCACCAGGGTTTCGACCCGAAGAAATTTCGAATAATTTTGCGTGAGGGCCTCGTATACGGATGCCGCGTGCTGCCGTAAGAAGCGCTGCCGCGAGGCCCGGGCTTTTTGTTGAATTTCTTCAGCCGCCCTTCTCTGTTCCTGGTTGCGGGCCGGCTTGGCCGGCAAGCAGGCGAGAAGCTCGCGCGAAAGCCGCCAATAGGTCATGTAACGGGGGCAATCGCTGGCAAAACCACCCACCGAATCCGGCTCAGCGGTTTGCCATTTCTGGAGGGCCGCGCTCGGCAGCCCGGCAAGCGAAAGCCCATTGATATTCGATTCCACTTCGGTTCTTTCTCAGTTTTTGGGCCTTAGGTCGATGACACGTTTTGCCTTGCCCTGTGAACGCTCGATCGCGCCGGGATCGGTGATGCGCACCCGCGCGGTCACACCGACCAACGACTTGATCAGATGCTCGGCGCGGAGCCGCAACCGCTCTCGCTCGCCCGTTGCCTCGCCGCCCAATGGCTGACGCGTCTCGACGACGATATCAAGCTCGTCGAGAGGTCCGGAACGGCGCAATTCAAGCACGTAATGCGGAGCCAGTTTTTCCTCGCCGGATAACGCCGCCTCGATCTGGGACGGGAAGACATTGACCCCGCGGATGATCAACATGTCGTCGCTGCGCCCTTTGACCCGCTCCATCCGGCGCATCGTCCGCGCCGTGCCCGGCAACAAGCGCGTAAGATCGCGCGTGCGGTAGCGAATGAGCGGCATGCCTTCCTTGGTCAGGGTGGTGAACACGAGTTCGCCGGCCTCGCCGTCAGCCAGCGGCGCGCCTGAATTCGGATCGATTATTTCGGGATAAAAATGATCCTCCCAAACCGTCAGACCGTCCCTGGTCTCAATACATTCCTGCGCCACGCCCGGCCCCATGATCTCGGACAACCCATAGAGGTCGAGCGCCTCTAGTCCCATGCGAGACTCTATTTCCGAGCGCATGCTTTCCGTCCACGGCTCCGCGCCGAAAATGCCGATTCGCAGGCTGCATTCACTGGCTTTGATCCCCTGCCGGTCGAACTCGTCGGCGATCGCCAGCATATAAGACGGCGTCACCATGATAATTTCGGGTTGAAAATCGCAGATAATCTGTACCTGCCGCTCGGTCATTCCACCGCTGACGGGAATGACGGCCGCGCCAAGATACTCGCCGCCATAATGCGCCCCAAGCCCGCCGGTGAAGAGACCATATCCGTAGGCAATATGGATTTTGTCGGTCGAGCGGCCGCCGGCGGCGCGAATGGATCGCGCCATGAGTTGCGACCAGGTTTGAATGTCGTTCCTTGTATAGGCGACGACGGTGGGCTTTCCGGTCGTGCCGCTCGATGCGTGAATCCGGATAATTTCGTCCATCGGAACCGCGAGCATGCCGAAAGGATAATTGTCCCGCAGATGCAGCTTGGTCGTGAACGGAAATTTCGCGATATCGGCGAGCTGCTTCAGATCGTCCGGATGCACGCCCGCTTTGTCAAAGGCACGCTTATAATGCGGCACCTTGTGATATGCGCGGCTGAGCGCCTGTTTCAGGCGAACGAGTTGCAACGAACGAAGCTCGTCGGCGCTGGCGGTTTCAATCGGCTCCATCCCACGCAAAGCTTCCATTGTCCTTACGTCCCCTGCATGGGTTTCACCAAAAGCTCATTTGCCCGTTTTGAGTCTCACACCGACCCGTCCACCATCACCTCGATCAACTTCGCGCCCGGCCGCCCGAACGCCGAGGCGAGCGCGGGTTTTAATTCCGCAGGTTTCGTGATCCGCATCGCCTCCAACCCCAAGGATTGGGCCACCCCGGCAAAATCCACCGGCGGGTCGGCGAAATCCATGCCGACATAATGATCGTCGCCATGAAAAGCGAGCAGGCGCTGCTTGATGATGCGGTAGCCGCCATTATTGGCGATCACGACATTGAGCGGCAATTTGTGATGCGCCGCGGTCCATAGCGCCTGGATCGAATACATCGCGCTGCCATCGCCGGAAAAGCACACCACGGGCCGATCGGGATTGGCGAGGCTGACGCCGACGGAGGCCGGCAATCCCCAACCGATGCCGCCGGAGGCAAGCCCATGATAGCCATAGCGGTCGCGGTGCGGCCGTAAGTTCAGCATCTGCCGCGAGGATGTAAGGCCTTCATCGACCAGAATCGCATTCTCCGGCATCGCTTCCGCGACCTGCAAGGTGAGGTAATCGGGATCGATCGGCGTGCGGTCACCGCGCTTGGCAAGTTCGCCGGCGAGCGCGGCACGGCGCGCGGTCCAGTTTTTCGAAGCAAGCGCGGCCATTCCCTGCCGGGCGCGCGCCTCAAGCGCCGCGCCGCCTTTGGCCTTCAACGCCGGAAGAAGCGCGCGCAGCGTTTCCTTCAGATTGGCCTTCAGCGCGATTTCGGCACCAAAATTCTTGGCGAGATCCCATTCGACGAGACCGATCTGCACGATCGGCATTCCCTCGGGCAGCGGCTCGGTCTCGCTATGCACCGACATCCGCAGCGGATCGGCGCCGAGCACGATCAAGAGGTCGTGGGATGAGAGAATTTCGCGCACCTGGGTTTGCACGCGCGACAGCGCGCCGATGAAGCATGGGCTTTCCGAGAGGAAATGCGCGCCATACGGCGCCGATTGCTGAAAAGCCGGACAGCCGAGCGCTTCCGCCAAGGCGGCCGCTTCCCGCAACGCATCGCTTTTCACAACCTCGTCGCCCGCGACAATCACCGGCCGTTCAGATTTAAGAAGGCGTGCGGCGAGCGCCTGCAACGCCTCATCGGACGGCCTGACGCGCGTATCGACGCGGGTTGCGCGGCCAAGCTCGATGCCGACTTCCGCATTGAGAATGTCGCCGGGCAGCGAGATGAAAACGGGACCGGTCGGCGGCGTGGTCGCGACCTTGGCGGCGCGGCGCACGATCCGCGGCAAATCTTCCAGCCGCGTGACCTCGACCGCCCATTTCACCAGCGGCTCGGCCATTCGCACCAGCGGACCGTACAGCAGAGGTTCCATCAAGCCGTGGCCCTGCTCCTGCTGACCGGCGGTCAGAATCATCGGCGTGCCCGTGAACTGCGCATTGTAAAGCGAGCCCATCGCATTGCCCAAGCCCGGCGCGACATGGACGTTGCAGGCGACGAGGCGGCCCGAGGCGCGGCTATAGCCATCGGCGATCGCAACGACGAGGCTTTCCTGCATCGCCATCACATAGGTGAGGTCGGGATGATCCTTCAGCGCATGCATGATCGGCAGTTCGGTGGTGCCGGGATTGCCGAACAGATGCGTGATGCCTTCATCCTTGAGCAATGCAAGGAAAGCCGATCGCCCGGTGATGCGGTTTTTCATACTTCCTCCAACCCACGATCATTGCCGGTTGATATCAAGCTGGCTCCAATTCGCCATAAACCGGATAATCCGTGTAGCCCACGGCCTCGCCGCCATAGAACGTCGCACGGTTATAGGGCGTGAGCGGAAAACCGTGTTTGAGGCGATGCGGCAGATCGGGATTGGAAATGAAAATGCGGCCAAAGGCGATGGCGTCGGCATGGCCTTGCGCAACCGCGGCTTCCGCCGTGTCGCCGGTGAACCCGCCGGCCGAAATCAAAATGCCGCGCCAGAGAGGGCGAAACAGCACCATCGCCGACGGCACATCCTGCCAGTTGACTTCGGCGCGGCCGGCTCCGCTCGACCGCGGCTCGATGAAATGCAAGTAGGCCAGCCCCAGCGCGTCGAGCGCTTTAACCACATGCGTATAGAGCGGCATCGGGTCGGCCTCGCCGCTGCCATTGGCGACCCCATAGGGCGACAGGCGAACGCCGACGCGACCCGCCCCCCACACCCCGATCGCGGCTTGGGTGACTTCCAGGAGCAACCGTGCGCGGTTTTCGATGGAGCCGCCATAGCGGTCGGTCCGCAGATTGGTGTGCGATTGCAGGAATTGCTCCAGCAGATAACCATTGGCACCGTGAATTTCGACGCCGTCGAACCCGGCCGCCATGGCGTTCTCGGCTCCCAGCCGAAACGCCTCGACGATCTGCGCGACCTCGCCGGTTTCAAGCGCGCGCGGCGTCTCGTAAGGCACCATCTTGCCGTCGGCGGTCATCGCCAGCATGCCCTCGCCCGCGATCGGCACGGCCGAAGGCGCCACCGGCAGGCGCCCTTCGGGCTGAAACGAGGAATGCGAGACGCGCCCGACATGCCAAAGCTGAAGAAAGATCAGCCCACCCTTGGCGTGCACGGCATCGACCACGTCCCGCCATCCTTCGATCTGCCGATCGGAATAAATGCCTGGCGTCGCCGGATTGCCGCGCCCGGTCACCATCACGGGGGAAGCCTCGGCGATGATCAGGCCGCCCGGCGTGGCGCGCTGTCCGTAATATTCCGCGTTCAGCGGCCGCGGCGCAAAGCTCGATCGATCCGCGCGCATCCTTGTCAAGGGCGCCATTACGATACGATGCTGGAGCTGATAAGGGCCGGCCTTCAGCGGCGAAAACAAATGAGGAAAATTCATCGGTGAAATGGTCTCTCGAATTATAGCGTCTCTTGCTTGTGGCCACATTGCTTGCAGGCGAATTTCACCCGGGTCACGCCGCGTTCCGCCGAGACGCGGTTCGGCGCGCCGCATTTTCCGCAAATCGCCTCGATGCGCGTATGGCCTTGCTTCACCACAAGGGGCTTGCGTTCGATGGCTTCGCGGATCAGGCGTTCGGCCTCCTCACGCATCGACTGCTTGGACATCGGCCGCCTTTCATCATTCAGAACGATGGCAAAACAGCCCCGATATGGGTTTGGCTGACCGGATGGTGGGCACGACAGGGATCGAACCTGTGACCCCTACCATGTCAAGGTAGTGCTCTCCCGCTGAGCTACGTGCCCGAAAGTCGTAATGCGGTGGGGGTCCGTATATCGGCTCCCCAAGGGGCAGGCAAGGTTGCCGGTCAAGGATTTAGTTCTGCCCCGAAAAAGCGGGCCGCCCGATCAGGCCGCCAGCATCTTGTTTACTTCGCTGACCAATTCGCGAAGGTGGACCGGTTTCGACAGCACCTTGGCATTTTTCGGCGCCTCGGAATCGGCATTGAGCGCCACCGCGGCAAAACCGGTGATGAACATGATCTTGATGTCGGGATCGAGTTCGGAAGCCCGGCGCGCCAGTTCAATGCCGTCCATCTCGGGCATGACGATGTCGGTCAGAAGCATCTCAAACGGCTCCTCGCGCAAGCGCTGATAGGCCGACATGCCATTATCGTGCGGGGAAACCTGAAAGCCGGCATTTTCCAGCGCCTTCACCAGGAAGCGGCGCATATCGTTGTCGTCTTCGGCGAGGAGGATTTTATGCATGGCGTTGGATGTCGAATCCGCGATTGGAGGAAGAGTTGCGCCCACTAAGCCCGTAAGAGAGTAAATTTCGGGTGAAAGGGAACAGCAATAAGCCCGCTTGGCGCGATTATTTCTGGACCCGATCGCGGTGCGAAGCAATGGAGATGGATATTTTACGCCGCCAGGAGACGTTCCGGCCGGTTTGGATTTTTTCGCTTGGCAGAACCGCCGCGATTACCGACAATACACCCATAAAAATCGCGCTTTGGGCGGGAAACGGCATTTCCGGATCGAGCGGATTCGAAGGACGGCACCAGACGATGAGCGATTTTGACGGAGAACTGCCGCCGTTCGAGATTGTCGAACCAGCCGACTGGCGGGCACCGATCATCTTCAATTCGCCGCATTCCGGCTCGGCCTATCCGGACGAATTCCTGCAGGCCTCGCGGATCGATTTGCCAAGTTTACGCCGCTCCGAAGATTCGTTCATGGACGAACTGATCGGCGGTTTGAGCGGTCTTGGCTTTCCCACCATGACGGTCAACTTCCCGCGCTCTTATGTCGACGTCAACCGCGAACCCTACGAACTCGATCCACGCATGTTTGCTGGAAGGCTGCCGAGCTTTGCCAATACGCGCTCGATGCGGGTGGCCGGCGGGCTCGGCACCATTCCACGCGTGGTCGGGGACGGTCAGGAAATCTACCGTGAACGGATCGCCGTCAACGACGCGCTGGCGCGGATCGAACAGCTTTATAAGCCCTATCACCGCGCGCTCCGGCGCTTGATCAACCGCGCCCACCGCGCCTTCGGAGCGGTGATTGTCGTCGATTGCCATTCGATGCCTTCGGTCGGCGTCGCGCGCGACGAACCACGGCGGCCGGATGTGGTGATCGGCGATCGCTATGGCACCAGTTGCGCCCCGCAATTGGCCGATATGGTCGAAGCGACCATGGGCCGGCTCGGCTATTCGGTCGGACGCAACAAGCCCTATGCGGGCGGCTTCATCACCGAGCATTACGGCAACCCGGCGTCCGGCCTGCATACCATCCAGCTCGAACTCAACCGCGCCGTCTATATGGACGAACGACGGCGGACGCGCGGGGCGCGATTTGCGCAGGTGGCGAGCGATTTCATTGTCCTGGCCGAAAGGCTCGCGGCCGTTCCGCTCGACGGCCTTGGGCCGTTTCAAGCAGCGGCGGAATGATCGGCATCATCGCGGCCTGTGCCAGATCGCAAGAAAATAAGAAAAAAGGGCCGCCTGAGTAAACAAGCGGCCCAAGTCTAGGGAGGAAACGCCCAAGGAGGGCAGCGATAGCGCGAGGCGCTACCGCACCGCAACAATATGAAACCGCGCTGCACAAAACGCAAGACCCTTTTAGCCATTCCCACCGCATATCCGGTTGAAAAACAGGCGAGACATCAATCGCCCAAACTTTCATATCTATGTTTATAATCAAATAGTTATGCTATAAACTAGTCGGCTCTTTTACACTGGGGCCGAGCGCGGTTCGTTGGCTCTCGAATTCGTGATCAAGCTTGGTTACTGGAAATTTAAACCTCTGCGTCAGTCGATTCGCAAGGTTCAGCGATAAACGCCATCGGCCAATGTCGGGCGAACCTCGCCGGCCGTGCGCAATGCGCCGGATTACGCTACGCAAGACGCCTAACGTTCTGCCGACAAGCCATAACCCGAGGAACCACCGTGACGGTCGTTGATTTCACAGCTTTCATTGGCCGCCTTGCGACCGCCTCCGGTGAAACCATTCTGCCGTTCTTCCGGACGTCGCTGAGCATCGACAATAAGAGCACGCGTCATGATTTCGATCCGGTGACGGAAGCCGACCGCGCGGCGGAAGCGGTGATGCGCCGGCTGATCAAAGCCAACTTCCCCCAGCACGGCATCGTCGGCGAGGAATTCGGCAATGAGCAGGAAGAGGCCGAATATGTCTGGGTGCTGGATCCGATCGACGGCACCAAATCCTTCATCTCGGGCTTTCCGATCTGGGGCACGCTGATCGCACTTCTGCACCGGAAAATGCCGGTGTTCGGCATGATGCATCAGCCCTTCATCGGCGAGCGCTTTTCCGGCGACAATGGCTCGGCGCACTATTCGGGATCGTCAGGCGAACGGCGCCTTGCGGTGCGGCGCTGCGCCTCGTTGACCGATGCAACGCTGTTTACGACCAGTCCGCTCTTGATGAACGAGCCCGACCGCGCCGCTTTCGGCCGCGTCGAAAAGACCGTGCGGCTGACGCGCTATGGCGGCGACTGCTACTCTTATTGCATGCTCGCCGCCGGTCACCTCGATCTCGTCATCGAAACCGAACTCAAGCCTTACGACATCACGGCGCTGATCCCGATCGTCACCGGCGCGGGCGGCGTGGTGACGACATGGGAAGGCAGGCCCGCGCAGGACGGCGGCCGCATCGTCGCGGCGGGCGATCCCCGCGTCCATG
>Ga0070735_10003085_pt1 | contig 14728 bp, 10 predicted proteins | sample Coa_R1_FD_66443 | JGI IMG/M metagenome (GOLD analysis project Ga0070735, IMG submission 66443) | Surface soil microbial communities from Centralia Pennsylvania, which are recovering from an underground coalmine fire - Coalmine... | ecosystem: Environmental > Terrestrial > Soil > Unclassified ... | reverse complement strand
GGGGTGCCGCGTTATAAGAAGCTCGTTCTGCCGGGTGCTTTTCTGTGACGCCAAACGCATCGACCTCCCGGTGGGGAGAAGTGCATCGATCCGAGCGAGCGCACCGGGACGCGACTCGAACGCCGAGCTTTGCGCGCGAAGTGTCCTCGGCCCGCCGGCCTTCATCGCCACCCCCGCTACTCCACGCCGTCCAGCACCTGCCGCACCTTGCGCAACAGTCCCTCGGGGTTGACGGGCTTCTGCATGAAATGCACGCCCGAGTCGACGACTCCGTGGTGCACGATCGCATCGTCCGTATAGCCCGACATGAAGAGCACCTTCATGTCGGCCCTCGATCCCGCCAGGCGCGCGGCGAGCTGCCGGCCGCTCATCCGCGGCATCACAACGTCCGTCAGCAACAGGTGGATCAGCCCGCCGTGCTGCTCGCTGATCAGAAGGGCCTCGCCCGCGCTGCCGGCCGACAGCACCTCATAGCCCGCGCCGGACAGCACGGTGCCGAGGAGGGCACGGACCTGAGTCTCGTCCTCTACGAGCAGAACGGTCTCGGAGCCGTGCGCCGGGGCCAACCCCTCGATCCGCCGCGCCTCGACGGGCGCCTCGACAGCGCGTGGAAAGTACAGCCGGAACGTCGCCCCTTCCCCGGGTGCGCTCGAAACCCTGATGCTCCCCCCGCTCTGCTTGACGATGCCGTAGACCGTGGCCAGCCCGAGCCCGGTCCCGCGCCCGACCGGCTTGGTCGTGAAGAATGGTTCGAAGATGCGCGACTGCGTCGCCTCGTCCATCCCGACGCCCGTATCGCTCACCGAGAGCATCACGTGGGGCCCCGGCGCGACCTCGGGCTGCGAACGCGCATATTCCGCGTCGAGTTCCACGTCGCGGGTCTCGATTGCGAGCCGGCCGCCGGCGGGCATCGAGTCGCGCGCGTTGACCGCCAGGTTGAGCAGCACCTGTTCCATCTGGCCGGGGTCGACGCGCGTGGGGTGGACCGCCGCCGCGCCCGCCGGGATCGACAGCTCGACGTCTTCGCCTAGCAGCCGCTTCAGCATCGGCTCCATCCCGCGCACGATCGTGTCCAAGAAGAGCACTCGCGGCACAAGCACCTGACGCCGGCTGAAGGCGAGAAGCTGGCGGGTCATGTCCTGCGCACGTTCGCCGGCAATACGAATTTGGTCGACGTCCTCCCGCGTCGGATCGCCCCGGTCCAACCGATGAATCACCAGCGCGCTGTAGCCAAGGATGACCGTCAGCACGTTGTTGAAGTCGTGCGCGACGCCGCCGGCCAGGTGACCGACCGCCTCCATCTTTTCGGCCTCGCGGAGCCGCGCCTGCGCGTGACGGACCGACTGCAGCAAGAGGGCATTGCGCGCCGCCAGCGCGGCGTGACCCGCGATCCCGTCGACCACCGCGAGGTCGTCCTCGGTGTACGGCGGGCGCGGCGCGCCCCGACCCACCGTGAGAACGCCGAGGACCTCGCCCTGAACCGAGAGCGGCACGGCGATGAGGCTGGTGACGCGGATCCGCTCGATGAGCCTCCCGTACCGGGGTATCCGCCGGGCCATCTCGTCAGCGTCGAACGTGGGCAAAAGGACCGGCTTTCCGGTCACCGCGACCTGCCCGCTGATTCCCTCGCCGAGGCGCTGAGGCGTCGTGATCATGAGCTCGCGGGCGAGCGCCGCGACCGAGGGATCGCGGTGGTGGAGGGCTCCGACCTTGCTGAACTCCGATCGGTCCGGCGCGATGAGCCGGATTGTGCAGAGGTCTCCGAGCACCTCGACCACGCGGCGGGCCACCGCGTCGAGGAGCCGATCCAGGTCTCCGATGGCCGCCGTGAACTCGTGCGCCGCCTCGGTGAACACGCGTAAGCGCTCACTCTGGCGCTGCAGGTCGGTCACCAGACGCGCGGTCGACAACGCGAGCGCCGCGTGGTCGGCCAGCGAGAGAGCGAGGTGCAGGTCGGATCCATCGAGGGGAGGCGCCGAACCGTAACGACAAAGGTTGAGCGACCCGACGAGGCTCCCGTGGGCGCGCATTGGGAGCGCGAGGATGTCCGAGAACCCGAGCGCGATCGCGGCCTCGGCGTCCTCCGGGTATTCGAACCTCTCGCGCACGCCATCGGCCGTCGGGACCGGAAGCCAGGTGGGCTCTCCGCGGCGAAGGCCGGCGAACGCCGGATCGATCCGCAGCGGCCCGCGCGACACCGACCGCCCGACGAGCCTCGCCATCGTGGGATCAGCGACGTGAACCACGGCCGGCTCGAGCCACCCGCCATCGGTCGAGGTCAGGTGCACAAGGCAGGCGCCCCCGAAGAGCTCGGCCACACGCCGCGCGATCGTGCGGAGCAGACGCTGGTAGTCCACGGTCGCCTCGACGAAGTCGTGCATCGCGTCGGCGAGCGTCTCCAGCCTCCCCTCGGACGTCATCTCGTGGATCATAGGATCCGGGCTCGCTCGAGGACGCCTACTTGAGCGCGCGCTCTTCGATCGCCGTCATCGCGTCGCGCAGTGACTGGTCGCGGTGCAAGCACGGATAGCAGTCCGTGACGCCAAGGAAGCCGCACCCGCGCGTGGACTGGTACTTCTGCAGGACCGCCAGCAGCCGCGCGTCGCCCTGCAGCCTCGCGCGATCGAGCAGGTCGTGCTTCGTTTCACAGCCCTTGGCCTCGGTGAAGTCGAGAAGGATGGAGAGCGCCGGGCTCGCCCGACCCCGCACGTCCTCTTGGGCGAGGGACCGTTTCGCGCGGGCCGCGGCCTGCGGGTACATCCGGCCCGACGCGCCGTACGCGACGTCGTAGAGGATGTCGATCCCCCTCGTCCCCATCTTGGACTCGAGGAGCGAGAAAGCGCTCTCCTGCTCCTCCTTGAGAAGGGCCGCGTTGCGGACGTCCTCTTGCAGCTTCAAGTCCGAGACCGCACCCGGGTCAGCGGCGAGCCAGAGACTCGCCTCGCGCACGGCTTCGCGCGTGTTGCGCACGCCGGTGTAGGCCCGCTCGAGGAGCATGTGGACGTCGGCGCGCTCCGGATACTTCTTCTCGATCGTTGTGAGGGTGTCGATCGCCGTGGCGTAGTCGCCGCGCTCGATCTTGCCGACCGCCTCGCCGACGGCTTCGTCGGTCCGATGGTCGACCGGCGTGGGCGCGGGCGCGGGGGCCGAACCCGACGCCCTCGGTGCGTTCGCGGGCTCCGCCCCGCCTCGCGAGCCGCCTAAGAGCACGAAGACAAGCACCAGTAACGCGCCGATTCCCGAGGCGCCCACGAGCACGCGCCGCTTCGTGGCCCATGCAGGCGCGGCGCGCGCCGCCTCGACGAGGGTCGATCGGGCCCGCACGATCAGATTCGACACGTCGCTACCCGCGCCAGCGCGGGCCGGCTCTTGCGCAAGGCTCGTCGGGCCCAAGGCGATCGACGACGACGCCGGAGTCAGGGGATCGGCCAGCCGGGGGGAGCTGCCCCGGGAGCCCTGCAGCGCTGAGTATGGCGGGGCGGGCTCGGGGATGCGCCCCGCCGCGGCGAGGCGATCGGTCGCCGCGTCGATCGCTTCGATGAGCGCACGCGCGTCCGCGAAGCGCGACGTCGACTCTTTGGCGAGGAGCTTGCGGACGATCGCCTCGACCTCCTCGGGAACGTTGGCGTCGGGCGCCCGGTCCGTCATGCGCGGGATCGGGGCCGTCACGTGCATCCCGAGGAGAGTCACCTTGCTTTCGTGGTCGTAGGGCCGGGCTCCGACGATCATCTCGAACAGGATAACGCCCAGACCGTAGAGGTCCGCCGTGGCGTCCACCGGCTGCCCGAGGGCCTGCTCGGGCGCCATGTACTCGGGCGTGCCGTACACCATTCCGAGCTGCGTCAACACTTGACCGGGCGCCTTCGGCTCGCCCGTCAGCTCCCCCACCGGGACCTTCGCGATGCCGAAATCGAGCACCTTCACGAAGTCCTCGTCGCCGTCGCGCGTGACCAGCATCACGTTCTCGGGCTTGAGGTCGCGGTGCACGATGCCGAGCGAGTGCGCGCGCGCGAGGGCGCTCGCGATTTGACGCGCGATACGGAGGGCGCGGCCGAGATCGAGCCGCCCGGCGGCGATGGCATCGCGCAGGCTCTTGCCCTCGACGTACTCGAGGACCAAAAAAAACGAGCCGTCCTCGAGCTTGCCGAAGTCTGTCGCCCCCGCCACGTTGGGGTGCTCGATGTGCGCCGCCGCCATCGCTTCTCGCTCGAACCGGGCGACCACCTCCGCCAGCCGGCTCATCTCCGGGTGCAGCACCTTCACCGCGAAGCGCTTGCGCATGTGGGTATGCTCGGCCTGGTAGACCGCGCCCATTCCGCCCTCGCCGATCAGCCGGTCGATGTGGTACCGGCCGCTCAGCACCACCCCGACGAGCGACTGTGGCCCGCCCGGACGGGTGCTCGGCCGGTCGGTCTTCACGTCGCCTCGAGCCGCCTCCCGCGGCCCCTCGGCCCGGGTGGAGGCATCGCCGCGGTCGGAGGGGGAGGTCATGGCCAGGCCCGAGCATGCGACACGGGGGGCCGCAACGCTACTGATCGAAGCTTACCCCTACGGTCAGCAGGAGCGCGAACGAGTCTTTCCCGGCGAAGGGCGGCGACGGGCAGACGCACTGGGCGCGCGTCGAGGAATAGAGGCTGCCTGTGAAGAACGCGCCCGCGCGACCCCCGAGCTCCGCAAAGTATTCCCACGGGCGCCGGGGCCTGTACGCGAGGCCCAGCCCGAACGGCACGTCCAGGATTCCGCCGCCGGCGCCCGGGACGACGGCACCTCCGGGGGAAGCGATCTCGGCGCGATGGCTCGGCGCGTACGCGCGCGCGTAGCCGACACCCGCGAACGCCCACGTCCGCCAGGGAGCAGCGAGCAGCGGCGGAAGCAGCCTCACACTTAGCCCCCCTTCCGTGATCTCACGCGCGGGGGCGCCCGGCTCCGGCGAAATATCGTGCGAGGCGTATACGCCGGCGCGCAGCATCGGCAAGAGCGCGACGTGCGCGAAGAGTTCGCCGACCGGTCCCGGGGTCGGAGCGCTCGCCCCCGCCGCCGCGCTCGTCACCGCGCGGGCCATGGCCCCGACTTCGACGCCCGCGTCCCAGTTGAGCTGCATCGGTCCGATCGGACTATAGCCAAGCGGCCGGCGGGACCTCGTCAGTAATAAACGAACGCCGAAAACGAGCCCGCGACGGCGAGCGGCTGCCAACGCAGGTCGACGCCGAGCGCGACGTCGGGCGCCAGACCCCAACGCGCGGAGCCTTCGGCGACCCACGTGAGCGCCGGGTTCGCGTCCGGCAACCACGCCAGACTGGCGCTCGCGGTCAGGACGAGGGTGCGGGCCGCCCGCCACCGCACGCCGCCGATCGGCCCGATCCCAGGGCGCACGTCCGAGTCGCCCGCGCCGTGCATGCCGCTCGAGTACTGGACGTTGACCGCCGCAAGCGCGAAAAGGGCGAACGCGTCGTCGGCCCCGAACGCCGCCGTCGCCCCGGCCGCCAGCTTGGCGTATCCGGCGAGACATCCCGGGCAGCCGTCGTCCCGTACGCGGGCGGCGCCCGCGTCGACCATCCAGGACATCGGGCGCTGAAAGCGCGCCCATGGCGACAGCGACACGACGCGCAAGATCGAGAGATCCTCGAGCTCGAGCGACCGAGCCTTGGGGTAGAGCCGAAGGCTGAACGGCAGAAACTCGATGGCGGCCGTCTGGGGAAAGCCAACCGGGGGGTCGGCCAGGTCGTGCAACGCGAGACGGTGGCGGAGCTCGAAGTACTCCCCTCCGAGGTCCGGCGAATAGCCAGTGCCGAGCGCGAAGCGGGCCGTCGGGTGGCCTGCATGCGGCATCTGATCCAGAGGCACCGGCGGCGGGATCACCGCCGTCGGGATCGCGATGTCCGCGCGGCGCTCGAGGATGCGCTGCTTGAGGCGCTCGACGCGCGGGTCGTCCGCCTTGAGGACCGCCTTCGCCTCGCGCACGTCGACCACGTCGCTCGCCGCGTCGAGCGCTCGCGCCACGTCCGGGGCGCTCATCGAGGGCGGCGCAGGCTCGTCGGCGTTCGCCACGAGCGCCGCGACAAAGTCGGCCTGCTCGGGGGTGAGCGCGCTCATCTCGCGTCGCAGGTTCGACCGCAAGGAGGGGCGGTAGCGGATCTTCCGGACGAGGCCGGGATTGTCGAAGAGGGCGCGCACCGTGTCGATCGGCACGAGCGGAAACTTCACGTGACCGAGGAGATCCAGCGACGGATCCGACACCTCAATCGCCGCGAGGACGTGATACGAGCAGTTCTCGCTGAGATAAAAGTAGTCGAAGTACGTCGACCCCTCTTCCCAAAGGTGCGCGACGAGCATGGCCAGCGCTTGCGGCGACAGGGCCAACTCGTACTCCCAGAGGTCGCGCGATTCGTAGTCGTTGTACTCGCGGACCTTGTAATAGTAGGGGAGCGCGTGGAACGCGCCGGGGAACATCCCGGCGAGACCTTTGATCGCGTAAAGAAGTGCGTTCCCGGTGTCGACCGTGGCGGCGAAATCGACCCCCGTGTCGAGCAACTCGTTCTCGTGTGTCCGGCCCGCCTTGTGGATGCGCAGAAAGGTGTGCCCGAAGGCGCTGGCGGGGCTGTTCAGGAAGTACGATGAGAACACCAGCGCCGCGCCCGCGGGGCGCAGCTTCGCGAGAAAGTGCGCGTAGCGGGCGCACCCGCGGTTCGGCAGGCGCAACACATCGAAGTGCAGCCGCGAGTCGAGCCACATCATCCGCGCCGGGAAGCGGCAGAACGGGTGCTGGATGCGCTCATCGGCCGGCTGCGGGTCCCAGATCGCGCGCAGCGTGGCGTCGAGCTCCGCTTGTGGGTCGCGCTTGCCGTGCGCCGCCAACCAGAAGAGGGGCCCGTCCGCCTCGCCCAACATCGTCCGGTCCGGCCCGAGATGCCAGTGGCCGAGGCGCAGCCACTCGACCTCTTCGGCCAAGTGCATGGTGCGCGCGCGCGCGACGAGCTCGGACGCGTAGCGCGGATCGCCCTGGGTGGTGGCCGGTTCGTCCACCGGGTCCTCGTCCGCCGCGGCCGACTCACGCGGAAGGAGGACGCTCAGCGCGACAAGCGCCGCCATCACGACGGCCCGGCGCCGGCCCTCCCCCGGCTCCGGGGGAGGGTGGCGGTTTCTCCAGCCGAATTCCACTGGATTGAGGAGCCCGCGATGCGGCGGGCTTGTGTTCAGAGGTTCTCGAGGTGCCCCGGGCCTTGGCCAGGGGCCTCCCGATCAGGTGCCGATCGCCGAGCAGGCGAGCGACGTGTCGCTCTTGAGCGTCGACAGGATCGAGGTCGTCACTTGCTCGCTCGACACGGTCGCCGTCGGATAGATGCTCTTGAAATTGCTCTGGAGCCGAGCGCCGACGGCCTTGGAGTCCGCGCAGCCGGCAATCGCCGCGAGGCTGTCGATCGTCTCCCCGGAGCCTCGCGAGATGTCCTTCGCCAGAGCCACGCGGTTCACCTGCACGAAGACGCGCGCGCTCTCGTCGCCGCCACTCGAGTCGTCGCAGTTCGATGTACCCGACGTGATGGCGAACGTCTGGTTGGCCGAGGTGCCGTTCGTCGTCGCCGCGAAGATCTGAACGATGCCCCCGCTCGAAATGATCATCGACCCGAGACCGCAACCGGCCGACCCGTACTTCGAATGATGCGACTTCTTCGGGGCCGGAGCCGCCGCTGCGGGGGCCGGGGCGGCGTCTTCCGCGAGCGCATCTCCGGCGACGCACATGACACCCAGAGCCGCAATCCAGATCGCTTTTCGCATTCTACCCTCCTATTCGGGGGCACGATGAGAGCCGAGCCCAGCGATATTTGTCAAGCGAGCGGACGCGGCCCGATCAGCGGTTCTTTGATTTTCGGTCGCACGCTCAATTGAGCACGGTGCCCTGGACGCGGAGCTCCTCGAGGCGTTCGCGAATCGAGTTCGCGTCGGGGGCCTGGGGCACGAGCTCCAGGAGCCGGGACAAGTCCGCCCGGGCCGCTTCCACTGCGCCGAGCCGCGCCGCCAGGAGCCCCCGCTCGCGCAGGGCGGGGACCGAGTCGGGCGTCAGGCAGATGATGCGGTCGAGCGCCAGGAGCGCCCGGGCGAAGTCCCCACGGGTCGCGTAGATCCACTTCAGATTGATGAGCATGCGCACGAGCATCGCGCGCGGAGTTGCGGCGACGAGGTGCTCGCCGACCGCGAACGTCTGCGAAGGAAACGCCCGCTCGAGCAGCTTCTGGAGCGAGGCGTCGTCGAGGACGGCTCCCCCGAAGAACGGGTCGACCGCGACGGGCGAGTCGTCGCGCTGCGGCGAATCCACCCGCACGAGGAAGTGCCCTGGGAAGCTCACCCCCCGCGCTCGCACCCCCGCCCGCCGCGCGACCTCGCAGTACACGAGCGCAAGGCTGATGGGGATCCCGACCCTGCGGTCGAGCACGTCGGGCAACAAGCTGTTCTTCGGGTCGTAGTAGTCCTGTTCGTTGCCGCGGAAGCCAAGGTGGTCGTAGACGTGCGTCGAGACCGCGCGGGCCTGTTCCAGCGGCGGCAGCCGGCCGAGGTCGTGCCCGACGAGCGGCGCCGCGAGCTCGTCCAGACGCGCGATGAGCCGGCCAACCTCCAGCGTCGCGTACGCGTCGCGGGCGATCAGCGCCGCGCCCGTGGCGACGTCGACCCGATCGTCCGGCAAGGCTGCGAGGTCCTCGAACGTCGCCGGGCGGGAGGCGCCGGCCGGCGAAACAGCGGCGGAGCAGGCCGGCGGGAAGGTCGACATCGAGGCCATGGAATGCACCGTTTCGGTGACGGCCGCAAGCCGCCCTTGACGCGCGCGGGCCGATGTCCCATCTGGCGACCCCACCATGCCTTCCTCGCCCAAAAGGACCGCAAACGGTGCGGCGGTACGTACGCAATTCGAAAAAGCGCGCGACGTGCGGCCCTCCGCGATATCGGGCCGGGAGACGCCGCACCAGATCCTGACCGAGCGGTTCCCCGCGTACGTGGGCCGGCAAGAGCGAACGGCGTACGAGCTCATGCGACGAAGCATCTCGAGCAGTTGCGCAGTCTTCCTGACGTTCAGCGGCGCCATGACGCCCGCCGGATTGCACCAGTCCTGCCTCATCCCGTTGGTCGAGCGAGGGCTCGTCGACTGCATCACAACGACGGGCGCCAACCTCTATCACGACGCGCACCGCATCATCGGGCACCGCATCCGCGAGATCGACCCCACCGCGGGCGACCTCCAGTATCGCCTGGCACGCATCATCCGAATCTACGACCTCGGCTTCTGGGAAGAGACGCTGCTCGAAACCGACAAGCTCTTCTCGGCCATCGTGCGCGGCCCCGAGTTCCAGAAGAAGATGACGACCCCCGAGTTTCACTACCTGCTCGGCAAGCGGATCGACCGGATCGAACGGGCCCTCGGCGTGGAAGAGCCTTCGCTCCTCTCAACGGCCTATCGCGCGGGCGTCCCCATCTTCGTCGGCGCCGTGCAGGACGGGTCCATCTTCCTCAACGTCGTCAAGCTCAAGCGCCTCCTGGGCGACGTCTTCAAGCTCGAGATCGACGTCAACGACGACGTCTTCGAGATGGGCGCGATCCAGCATCACTGCTTCGCGACGCTACGTCGTCCGATGGCCGTCTGGATCCTCGGCGGCGGCGTGCCGAAGAACTACACGCTCCAAGGCGAGCCGCTCCTCGACCAGATCCTGGGCGTGCCCACCCATGGCTTCGACATCGACGTGCAGTTTTGCGTCGATCCGGTGGACAACGGGGCCTTGAGCTCGTGCCCCGCCGGGGAGGGGCACACCTGGGGCAAGGTGTCCGCAGAGAGCGTGGCGACGGGCAGCGTCTACGTCCACGCCGACGTGACGGCCGTGTTTCCGTGGCTCACCTACGCGCTGCTCAGCGACGCGAAGATGAAGCGCAAGCCGAGCCGCCTCTACGACGCGCGGGGCGCCGCCGTGGCTCGTCTGCAGGCGGAGGTCGACAAGCGGCGGGCGAAGCTCGAGGAGACGATCGCCTACGATGGGGCGACCGAGCCTAAGCGCAAGGTCAGTCGTAACCGAGCGCGGCGATGAGCTCGTAGAGGGCGTAGAGGGCACCCGCGTCTTCGTGCTCGAAGGCCACGCCGGCGCGGAGCTGCCCCCCCGCCGCGGTCACCCACGCCACGCGCGCGCGAAGAACCAGGGGATCCCAGAGGGACGGCGCCGTGAACGAGAGCGTGATCGCATCGCCCGTGGCGAGGCCCTCCTCCACGACCAGACATACGCCGCCAAGTCCGATGTTCTCGACGGCCACCGGTCGCTGCCAGGCGGCCCCCACGTGCGTCGTGAGAGCCCGCAGGCGCGCCGATCGTCGTGCGTGCGCCCGAAATGGCCGCAGCGGACTTGATTGCTCCCTCCCTTGGGCGTGCCGAACCACGCGAAGGGGAGTGTATCACGCGGCTGTTGGCATTTTCGTACGCGAACGGGTTACGATGATCGGCGAGTCGTAAGCGATCCGACCTGACCGGAGACATCGGCCCCGATGACCCAGGACACTCGCAAAGATCGCCGTGTGAAAATCGTGAGCTTGAACGTCCGCTACAAGAGCGCGACGGTCGACGAGTTCATCGAGAACCATGCCCACGACGTAAGCAAGGGCGGGATCTACATCAAGACGGCGAACCCGTTCCCACCCGGAACCCTGCTCAAGTTCGAGATCCGCCTGGCCAGCGACCAGGCGGTCATCACGGGGGTCGGCCGCGTCGTCTGGAAGCGCGACGCGGGGCAAGCGAGCGGCGATCGGCCGGCGGGGATGGGCGTCAAGTTCATCAAGATCGACGACCCCTCCAAGACCGTCATCGACCGGCTCGTCAGCAGCCGCTCGGACGCAGGCCGCGCTTACGAAGCCGAGTCCGAGGCGCCGCCGGCCTCCTCGCAGCGCCCTCCCCCGGTCGCGGCGGCCGCCAAGCCCGCGGCGAGCAGCGTCACGCCGGTCGGTACCCCCGCCGCTGCGAACGCGGGCGCGTTCCTGCGCAAGGCGACGATGGTCGGCGTCGGAGGCCCCACCCCCGCGCCGGCGCCAGTGGGCACCCAAGCCGCCTCGAACGCGGGCAAGCGCATCATGTCTCCCCCACCCGCTCCACCGAGGCCCGGGGCGAGCTCCGGGGGCGACATGTTCCCGAAGGCGTCGGCTTCCGACCCGCCCCGGCCCGAGAAGCAAGAGCAGACGGTGATGAAGCAGGCCGCCGAGCTCCTCGAGGAGGCGCTGCGCGAGGCGGGCGGGTCGATGGAGGAGGTGGGGACCAACCCGCTCTTCTCCGGGGGGACGAGCTCCGCCGCCGCGTCGACGTCCGATCGACCGGGCGACGAGGCGCCCCCGCCGCCGAAACTCGCCGACGATGCGGAGAAGGCGCGTGTCATGGCCGCCGGGCTGTCCCCGGCCCCGGCGCCCGAGAAACCGGAGAAGAGGGAGCTCTCCGATCCGCCGCGCACCGCCAAAGAAACGCCGGCCGCGCGCGAGGACGGCAAGGCAAAGTCGATCCCAGCCCGAGCGTCGAGCAAGCCGCCTGCAGCGCGCGCGGCGGACGCGCTGGCAGCGCAGCAGAAGGCCCAGGAAAAGGCCAAGGGCTCCGGTGGAGCCGTCGTCGTGATGGTGGCCGTCGCCGCGGCGGCCGTCGTCGGAGTCCTGTACAAGGACAAGCTCTTCGGGGCGGCGCCGTCGCCCGCTCCCACGCAAGAGAGCGTACCAGCGGCCGCATCGACGCCCCCCGCGACCACCGAGACGGCGAGCGCGTCGGCTGCCGCAAGTGAGACGTCATCGGCGCGGCTCGCTCCGTCGGAGAGCCCTGTTCCCTCGGCGAGTGCTGCGCCTTCGGCGTCGCCGTCCACGTCGACCTCCGCGAGCGCGAGCGCGGTCGCCGCGACCAAGCCGACTGCGTTGGCGGCCCCCGTTGCGGCGCCCAAGCCAGGCCCTGCGCCCGCGGCGTCGGCAGCCGCCGCCGCCACCTCCACTTCGATCGCTTCGGCGGCGACAGCGCCCGGCGCCGCTCCCGCGTCCGCAGCCCCGACGCCCGTGCACACCGCGCCGCCCCCGCCCCGGCCGAAGGCGGCGACCCCTGCGCCGAAGCCCGCCGACGACAACCCCTATTGAGGAGACCCGGAATCTCCCGGACGCGCCTGGGGAGGCGTCGAACTCCCTACAGAAGCTGGGTCGTCCGTGCCCGGCGACGTTTGACGTTTCAAGGGACCCGTCCCACAGTGGACGCGGCCACGGATGACCCTCGCTGCGCACGATCGATCTCCGGAAACCGGAAGTCCCCGCGCAGACGGCAGCCATAGCGTTCTCTTCTACAAAGACGACCGTGGGCTTTCCGCCTCCGTCGCCACCTTCGTCAAGGCCGGCCTCGACGCGCGCCAGCCGATCGTCGTCATCGCCACGGCGGAGCACCAGGAGGCGTTCCGTAGGGCGCTGGCGATGGCGACCGGGACCGGCGCGGGGGCACCGCGCGACGGCGATGTGGAGTGGATCGACGCGCGCGCCATGCTCTCGCAGATCGTCGCCGGCGACGTCCCTGACGTGGGACGCTTCAGTGCGGCGGTCGCCCCCATGCTCGAACGGTTGACCGCGAGGGGTGGCCCGACGCGCCTGCGCGCCTACGGAGAGATGGTCGACCTCTTGTGCCGAGCGGGTCGGCCGGAGTGGGCGATCGCCATCGAGCAGATGTGGAACGACGTCGCCGCCCGGCACGCCATGGACCTCTACTGTGCGTACGGGATCGACCACGTCTGCAGGGACCCGCTGGTCCACGAGCGGGTGTGCGATGCACACGACCGGTTCTCAGCGACCGAGGACGCCGCTGACCCTCACACGAGGCTCCGCGCCCTCACCGAGCTTCGCCGGAGGGCGACGAGGCTCGAGGCCGAAATCGAGGCCGCCAACCGGGTCAAGGACGAGGTCCTGGCCAACATCTCGCACGAGCTCCGGACCCCGCTCAACGCGATCCTCGGCTGGGCGCGCCTCCTCGCGTCGCGCTCGACCGACCCGTACACGACGCGCGCGGCGGGTACCATCGTTCGCAACGCCGAGTCGCAAGCGCGCATCATCGAGGACCTGGTCGACGTCTCGCGGATCATCGGCGGCGCGATGCGGATCGAGCCCCGGGCCGGCGACCTCGGCCCAATCGTGCGTGAGGCGGTGGAAGCCCTGCGGCCGTCGGCGACGGCGAGGGGCCTCGCGATCGATGTCGTCGGCGCGGACCAGCGGTTGCCCGCCGTCATCGACGCCTCCCGGATGCAGCAGGTGATGTGGAACCTCCTGTCGAACGCGGTCAAGTTCACCGACCGGGGGTCCGTCCGGGTCCTGGCCGAGAAGAGCGACGGTACGATCCGGGTATCGGTACTGGACACCGGACGCGGGATCGATCCGGCATTCGTCCCGTTCGTGTTCGACCGCTTTCGCCAGGCGGAATCGTCGCCAGCGAGGCGGTCGGGGGGGCTGGGACTCGGGCTGGCGATCGTCCGACGCCTCGTGGAACTGCACGGCGGCACGATAAGCGTCGAGAGCGAAGGCATCGGGAAGGGGACCACGTTCGTCCTCGCCCTGCCGGCGGAGGAGAACCCCGACGCGCCGAACGGTGACCGGAACTCCCCTACGACGCCGCAGGAATCTTCGCTTCGCGGGATCTCGATCCTCGTGGTGGACGACGACCTCGACGCGCGCGAGGTGGTCGCCGAGCTTCTCGTCAGCCTCGGCGCCCTGGTGACGACGTCGGGGTCCGCGCAAGAAGCCCGGGCGCGGATCGCGAGCTCCCGGCCCGACGTCATTATCAGCGACATCGGGATGCCGGGAGAGGACGGCTATTCGTTCGCCCGCACGGTGCGCGCGCTCCCGCCCGACCGCGGAGGCGCCACGCCGATCATCGCGGTCACCGGTTACGCGGGACCGCACGACCGCATGCGCGCCATCGCCGCCGGCTTCGACAACCACATCGCCAAGCCGATGGATCCCGAAGAGCTCGCGCAGGCGATCCGCGACGCCGCGGGCCGGAGCCGCTAGTCGCACGCTCGAGCGAAGCGAGAGATCGGACTTAGTACGCTGACGGCAAGGGTCAGGGTGCGTCGAGCAGATCGCGTACGGCCCGGAGCAGCCCGCGCGGGGTGATCGGCTTGCGCAGCGTCCGCGCGCCGCGCTCCGGCTCCCCCGATGCATCGAGGGAACCGCCCGTGCCGCCCGAGAGATAGAGGACCTTCAGGCCCGGCCGGTCGCTCCCGAGGTGGGTCGCCACATGCCGGCCGGTCGTCTTGCGCAGGACGCTGTCCGTGACGAGCAAATGAATGGGAGCCGGGACGGCAGCCGCCTCAAGCGCCCCGTCCGCGTCCGACGCCTCGAGCACCGTATAGCCAGCGCGGCCGAGGACCCTGCGCACGAGCGCCCGGACCTGGTCCTCGTCCTCCACGAGGAGGATCGTCTCCGCTCCTCCCGGGACGTCTTCCGCTGCGTCGTGCGCAACCGCGGCGCGCGTGGCCGTCGTCGCCTCGAGCGAACGCGGGAGGTACACGCGAAACGTCGTCCCGCGCGACGGCTCGGTCGCGACCGCGACGTGGCCTCCGCATTGCTTCACGATGCCGAGGACCGTCGGCAGGCCCAGGCCCGTTCCCTTGCCGACCGGCTTAGTGGTGAAGAACGGCTCGAAGATACGCCGCAGCGCGTCCTCGGGGATCCCGACGACGCGCTGCGGCGTATCTTCGAGCCGTTCTTC
>Ga0070735_10003084_pt1 | contig 14729 bp, 14 predicted proteins | sample Coa_R1_FD_66443 | JGI IMG/M metagenome (GOLD analysis project Ga0070735, IMG submission 66443) | Surface soil microbial communities from Centralia Pennsylvania, which are recovering from an underground coalmine fire - Coalmine... | ecosystem: Environmental > Terrestrial > Soil > Unclassified ... | reverse complement strand
GCTGGTCACCGCGCTGGACGCCACCGTGCCGTACAGCAAGCCGATGGAGGACTACCTGCTGCCCGACGAGGAGAAGATCATCGCGGCGGTGCGGGCGGTGCTTGAATATTGATCTGCCGGCCGGCCCGTGGTACAAGTAACTGTGGGTGAATTCGCGCGTACTTTCCGGATTGTTCTCAGCGCGGCGGTTGTGCTCGGCGCGGCCTCGGCTGCCCTGGTCACGGCGACCGCGGCCGGTGCGGCAACCACGGTCAATTACGTGGCGCTCGGCGATTCCTACAGCTCAGGACTCGGGGCCGGCGATTACATCTCCTCCAGCGGGAGCTGCGACCGCAGCACAAACGCCTATCCGGAGCAATGGGCCGCGGCCAACTCCCCCGCCACCTTTACCTCGGTGGCGTGCGCGGGCGCGACCACGACCGACGTCATCAACAGCCAGGTGTCGGCGCTGAGCGCGAGCACCACGCTGGTCAGCATCACGATCGGCGGCAACGACGCGGGCTTCTCCAGCGTGATGGAGACCTGCGTGCTCTCCTCGACCAGCACGTGCCTGAACGCGGTGGCGAAGGCCGAGGCGTTCGTCGCGACTCAGCTGCCGGCCCTGCTGGCCAAGACCCTGACCACGATCAGGGCCGACGCGCCGTCGGCGACGGTCGTCGTGCTCGGCTACCCGGAGCTGTACGACCTGTCCAGGTCCAGCACGTGCATCGGGCTGAGCACCAGGGACCGCACCGCGCTCAACAACGGCGCCGACGACCTCGACAACGCCCTGCAGGCCGCCGCGGCAGCCAATCACGACACGTTCGCCGACGTCCGCGGGCAGTTCTCCGGGCACGAGATCTGCGACTCCGGCAGCTGGCTGCACTCCGTGGACATCTTCGCGATCAGCTCGTCCTACCACCCCACCGCCGCCGGGCAGGAACTCGGGTACCGGCCCGTCTTCAGCCGAGCCGCGTGAGCGGACGACACCTGGTACGGACGCCGGCCGGCGCCCGGAGGTTCAGTACCTCGAGGGCGTGGGCGACGGTGTCGGCTTGGGCTTCGGCGCCGTCCACGGGGTCGGCCGGACGACCTTGAACGCGCTGTCCGCGTGGTTCTTGAGCGGCTTCTCGCCGGTGAACAGGTACAGCGGCCACCCGTTGTAGGTGACCTGGCCGTGGATCCGGCCGAACTTCCCGCCGATCTTGGCGCCCTTGGCCACGACCGGGACGCCGTGGACCGGCGGCCAGATGGCCGCGCACCCCCCGGTGCAGGTGCCGGCCTTGCCCGGGGTATCGCCGGTGAAGGTGTACACCACCAGTCCCGAGCCCTCCACGAGCACGACGCCCTTGACCCCGCGGACGTGCTCGGCCTTGAACACGACCGCGTTCTTGGGGAGGTGCTGCGCCGCGCCGAAGGCCGACGACGCACCCCACAAGGACCCCGCCAGCAACGCCGCTGATACCACGCCCAGCACGCCCGCGCGCAAACCAGTACGCATATCCGCTCCCATCGTGATCCGGTTTCCCTGTGGGTACATCGTCTCCGCTACGGGAAACGGGCCGCCGCACAGAACGGTTCACGAGGACCAAGCCGCGGCCGTCTTAGCACGAGGGAACCAGGCCGGTAGCATCGGCGCCTGAGCACAGGAGGTACGTATCCATGGCCACGGTCAGCGTCCGTTACATCGTGCACGACGTCGAGGCCGCCATCGGCTTCTACACCGGGCACCTGGGGTTCAGCGTGCAGATCCACCCGAACGACATGTTCGCCATGCTCAACCGCGGGGACCTGCGCCTGGTGCTCAGCGTCCCCGGCGCCCCGGCCGGCGGCGGGCAGGCGATGCCGGACGGCACGCTGCCCGCGCCCGGCGGGTGGAACCGGTTCGCGGTCGAGGTCCCCGACCTCGACGCCACCGTGGCCGAGCTGCGGCGGGCCGGGGTCCGGTTCCGCAACGACGTGGTGACCGGCGTGGGCGGCAAGCAGATCATCGCCGAGGACCCGTCGGGCAACCCGGTCGAGCTGTTCGAGCCGACCCGGGACGAGGCCCGGCTCTCGCGGAATTGAGCTTAACCCCGGGAGTGGTTCACGGGACCCGGGAGAGTGATACCACGGCCCGTTCGGATAAAAAAGGAAAACCTACGGCGGCGGCACAGGCCTACGGCGAGGACCCGGACCGAGGAAAGGGCACCGATGGGCGCTGAACGTGAGCGGGTCGAGGACTTCGGGAAGCTCGAGAACGGGCTCCGCCAGGCCGGTGACTGGTACCGGTGGGGGCCGTACGTGAGCGAGCGCCAGTGGGGGACGGTCCGTGAGGACTACAGCGCCGACGGTGACGCATGGAACTACCTGCCGCACGACCAGGCGCGGTCGCGGGCCTACCGGTGGGGCGAGGACGGGCTGGCCGGGTTCTGCGACATCGAGCAGCGGCTGTGCCTGGCCCTGGCCCTGTGGAACGGGCGCGACCCGATCCTCAAGGAGCGGGCCTTCGGGCTGACCAGCGGGCAGGGCAACCACGGCGAGGACGTCAAGGAGCACTGGTGGTACCTGGACGCCATCCCCAGCCACGCCTGGAACCGGTGGCGCTACCACTACCCGCAGGGGCCGTTCCCGTACCAGGACCTGATCGACGTGAACGGCTCGCGCAGCCGGCTCGATCCGGAGTACGAGCTGCTGGACACGGGCGCGTTCGACGGTAACCGGTACTGGATCGTCGAGGTGCACTACGCCAAGGCGTCGCCGGACGACCTGCTGATGACGATCTCGGTGACCAACGCGGGTCCCGATACCGCGACGCTGCACGTGCTGCCCACGGCCTGGTTCCGCAACACCTGGTCCTGGGGGTCCGATCCGGCACGGCCGATGCTCGCGGCGGCGACCTCGGACCCGTCGGTGGTGACCATCGAGCACCCGTTCGTCGGCGAGCTGGAGCTGATCGCCGGGCCCGGGCCCGATGGGACGCAGCCGAGCGCGCTGTTCTGCGAGAACGAGACGAACGTGGCCCGGCTGTTCGGCGCGGCGCCGCTGATGCCCTACCCCAAGGACGGCATCAACGACCACGTGATCACCGGCGCGCCCACGGTCAACCCGGGACGCACCGGCACCAAGTGCGCGTTCTGGTACCAGGTCACGCTGGCCGGCGGGGCTTCGGCGGAGCTGCGGATCCGGCTTCGGCCCGCGTCGTCCGACGGGCCCGCCGCCGCGGCCCTGGGCTCGGCAGTGCCCGTTTTTGGTGCGGCGGCCGCGGCGCTGGGAACCGAGTTCGACCAGGTGGTGGCCAGGCGGCGGGCCGAGGCCGACGAGTTCTACGCCGAGCTGACCCCGCGCACGGCCAGCGACGACGAGGCGCTGGTCATGCGGCAGGCGTTCGCCGGGATGCTGTGGAGCAAGCAGCTGTTCTACTACGACGTGACCCGGTGGCTGGACGGCGACCCGGGGCAGCCCGCCCCGCCGCCCGAGCGGCTGAGCGGGCGGAACTCGCGCTGGCGCAACTTCGACGCGTTCGACATCATGTCGATGCCGGACAAGTGGGAATACCCCTGGTTCGCGGCGTGGGACCTGGGGTTCCACTGCGTCGCCCTGGCGCACGTGGACCCGGCGTTCGCCAAGTACCAGCTGATCCTGCTGTGCCGGGAGTGGTTCCAGCACCCGAGCGGGACGCTGCCGGCGTACGAATGGAACTTCTCCGACGTCAACCCGCCGGTGCACGCCTGGGCGGCGCTCGAGGTGTTCGCCATCGACGACGGCCGCGACCTGGAGTTCCTGTCGCGGGTGTTCGACAAGCTGCTGGTCAACTTCACCTGGTGGGTCAACCTGGAGGACGCGGGCGGGAAGAACGTCTACGAGGGCGGCTTCCTGGGCCTGGACAACATCGGGCCGCTGGACCGGTCCAAGCTGCCGGTGGGCGGGGTCCTGGAGCAGTCCGACGCCACCGGCTGGATGGGTGCCTACGCGATCGCGCTGGGCGGGATCGCCACCGTGCTGGCCCAGAGCGGGCAGCGGCCCGCGTCCGACCTGGTGGTCAAGTTCCTCGAGCACTTCGCGGCCATCCGTGACGCGCTGGACAGCCAGGGCCTGTGGGACGCTGCCGACGGGTTCTACTACGACCGGCTCGTCACGCCGTCCGGGGAGCAGGTGCCGATCAAGGTCCGGTCGATGGTGGGCATGATCCCGCTGCTGGCCGCGGCGGTGGTCAGCGAATCGGACCTCCAGCAGGCCCTGGTGCTGGGCAAGCAGTTCGCGGACCTGCTGGGCCGGGAGGACCTGACCGATGTCGGCGCGATGCGCTCGCGCGGGGTGTTGCGCGGGCTGGGCGGTGAGCAGCGCCTGCTGCTGTCACTGTGCGGGCCGGACCGGCTGGTGCAGCTGCTGGGGCGGCTGTTCGACGAGGACGAGTTCTTGTCGCCGCACGGGTTGCGGGCGCTGTCGGCGTACCACCGGGAGCACCCGTATTCGCTGTCGGTGGAGGGCATCACCGCCTCCATCGACTACGAGCCCGCCGAGTCCACCACGACGTTGTTCGGCGGGAACTCCAACTGGCGCGGGCCGGTCTGGTTCCCGCTGAACTACCTGATCATCAGCGCCCTGGAGCGGTATCACCGGTTCTTCGGCGACGACTTCACCATCGAGTACCCGACCGGTTCCGGGAACCGGCTGACCCTGGACAAGGTCGCCGCGGACCTGCAGGACCGGCTCATCTCGATCTTCATCCGCGGGTCCGACGGGCGGCGGCCGTGCCTGGGGGACGTTGCGTTGCTGCAATCCGATCCGGCCTGGCGGGACAACCTGGTGTTCGCCGAGTACTTCCACGGCGACACCGCGGCGGCGCTCGGCGCCTGGCACCAGACCGGGTGGACCGGGATCATCGCCGACGTCATCCGGCGGCGGCACGGCATGGTCCGCTCGATCGGCGACGTGGTGGTGCTGGTCAGCCAGCAGGACCGGTCGTTATCGTCTGCGCTTTTAGGCTTTTAGCTTGCGGGGTCGTGCCATTGCTCGCCTGGCGGTAGCAGGGCGGCGGCCTGGGTCGGGCCCCAGCTTGCTTTGGCGTACGGGTGCACCGGGCCGACGTCGCCGAGCACCGGGTCGACGACCCGCCAGGCCGCCTCGACGGTGTCCTGGGAGGCGAACAGCCAGCGCTCGCCGTTGAGCGCGGCGCCGATGAGGCGGTCGTAGGGGCGCATGTCGGAGCCGGGGTGTTCGGCGAAGCGGAGCTCCTCGGCTTCGGGCAGCCAGCCCGCGCCGGGCTTCTTGCCGATCAGGGACAGGGTGACGCGGTTCTCCGGGTTGATCCGGAAGCGCAGCGTGTTCTGGTTGCCGGCGGTGTTGCCTGTGTTGCCTGTGTTGTCTGTGTTGCCTGTGTTGCCGCTGGCCTGGCCGGTGAGGTCGAAGGCGTCGTGCGGGGGGCGGCGGAAGGTGATCGTGACCTCGGTGGCGGTCACCGGCAGGCACTTGCCGGCCCGGATCACGACGGGCACGTCGGCCCAGCGCCAGGAGTCGGCGGCGAGCCGGATGGCGGCGTAGGTCTCGGTTTGCGACTTCGGATCCACGCCCTTGACGTCGAGGTAGCCGTCGTACTGGCCCTTGACCGTGCGGTCCGGGGTCAGCGGGCGCAGCGCGCCGACGAGCTGGGACTTGCTGGCCCGCCAGGAGTCCAGGCCGGTGCCGTGCGGCGGCTCGGCGAGCACCGTGGCCAGCACCTGGAGCAGGTGGTTCTGGATCACGTCCTTGATCGCGCCGGTCTTGTCGTAGAAGCTGCCCCGGTCGGCGACGTCGAACGCCTCGGCCATCGTGATCTGGATGCTCTGCACGTAGGCCCGGTTCAGCAGCGGCTCGATGACCGTGTTCGCGAACCGGACGAACATCAGGCTGTCCACCGGCTCCAGGCCCAGCCAGTGGTCGACCCGGTAGATGGCGTCCTCCGGGAAGTACTTGCTCATCGTCGCGTTCAGCTGCTGGGCGCTGGCCAGGTCGTTGCCGAACGGCTTCTCCACCATGACGCGGCTGTTGTTCGTACGGCCGGCCTCGGAGATGCCCTGGGCGATGCGGCCGAACAGCGGCGGGGGGACCTCCAGGTAGAACAGTGTTTTCTGGGCCTGTTTCAGCTCGTCCGACATGGCCTGGTAGGTGGCGGGGTCGCCGAGATCGCCGTCGACGTAGCGCAGTAGCTGCAGCAGCTTGGCCGCGGCCGGGCTGGCCGGGTCGATGTTGTTCTGCTTCAGGGACGCGGTGGCGTAGTCGCGGAACTGGTCCAGGCCCCAGCCGCTCTTGGCCACGCCGACCACGGGCACGTCGAGCACGCCCCGCTCGACCAGTCCGACCAGCGCGGGAAAGGTCTCCAGTTTGGCCAGGTCGCCGGTGGCGCCGAAGATCACCAGCGCGTCAACTTGGTCGCTCATGTCTTGTGCCCGCCTGTCTTGTGCTTTTGACCGCGCCTCCGCGGACCTATCCTGCCGTACGGCCGGCTGCGGCCCGGGTGCGGGTTCACGGGTTGCGGCGGGGCGGGAACTTCGGCGGGGCGGCGCCGCGGCCCACGCCCCAGGCGCGGCCGCCGAGGCGGCCTTCTTCCGGTTGCCCGGGCGGCCTGCGGCGGTAGCGGCTGGCGATCACGGGCCCGGCGTCGCCGCCTTGCCTGAGCACCTGGCAGGGGGCGAGGTAGGGGCAGGGCGGGCAATTGTCGTCGGACGGCTCGGGGTAGATGTCGAGGCCGGCCCGCGTCATCTCGGCCAGGTCGGCGGCGAGCCTGCGTCCGGCCTCCTGGACGGCGGCGGGATCGCGGCGCAGCCAGGTACGGCGGACATTGTGCTTGGTGACCTGTTCGATGGCTTTCAGCCGCTCGGGCTCGCGGGCCTGGGCGTACATCCGGCGGTGCTGCGGGATCGAGCGGCCGCCGCCGCTCGGCTCGTGCTGGCGGACGGCTCTGGGTTTGGCTCTTAGCTTCCACCGGCTGGCGGGCCGCTTTAGGTGGCTGCTGAGCTCGTTGTAGATGGTGCCGGCGATCGTCATCCCGAGGTAGAACTGCTCCCAGGCCCAGCACGCGGCCAGGCCTTCCTCATCGGCGACCAGCTGCTCGGTGGGCGGCCAGTCCGCGTCGACCACGCGGTGGCGCACGATCCAGTAGGCGTCGTGCTGGTCCACGGCCAGCATGTCGACCCGGCCGGCGTACCTGATGATCTCGCCGTCGCCGGTGAGCAGGGCGGTTCCCGGTTTCCGCGGATCGAGGACATCGACCTCGAAGTCCGTCTCGACCAGGACCGGGGAGAAGCGGTCGGCGCTCGGCGCCCAGTTCATATAGGCGGCCAGCAGGGCTTGGCCCTGGTCGAGTGCTTGCTGCCAGGGCTGTGCGTCTTTGTCTTTGTCTTTGTCTTTGCCTTCGCCTTCGCCTTCGCGCTGGCGCTGGCGGGTCAGGGCGCGCTCCAGCTCCTGGCCGACCAGCGGGAGCCGCACCCTGCGGTCCCAGTCCCACATGCCGGGGAAGTAGTAGACGGCCAGCGCGTCGCGCACCGCCCGGTCCAGGTCCGGTCGGGTGAGCCTTTGCCGGGGCTCAAGGTTCTGGCGGGTCGCGGCGCCGAAATCCCACTGCCGGCGGCACCTGGCGAACGAGGCCCGGTCGGCGGCGACGACGACGACAACAGGCATGCCGCTAGTGCCCCGGCGGGTAGGGCTGGCCCAGCGGCCAGCGGCAACGGTCCGCTCCCCCGCACATCGACTCCATCTCGGCCAGCAGGTCCTCCAGGAAGCCGGGCACGCTTTCCGTGGGCCAGGGACCGGAGTAGACGATCCACGCGTCCCGGCTCTGCCCGTCCGTTACCAGGCTGGGCACCTCATCGGGCGGCAGGTGGCGCCACTGGTAGTCGTCGGCGCGGCGCTCGACGAACACGACGCCGCCCGCCGCGGTACCGGCGTCGGCCAGCTCGGCCAGCAGCTGCCCGCGATCCATGAGCGCACCCCCTTGGCCCAGGTCATCTGCTGCCACACTAACTCGCCGATCAGGCCGCGTGTGCCTGACGTCGAGCACTGTTGCCCCGCCGGCCTCGCTATCCTCACCTGACCCGGCGTCAGGGCAGCGCCCAACTACGTCGTTGCCGCAACCACGTAGTCCCAACTACGTCGTTGCCACAACGACGTAGTTACAGGCGGCCTGGTTCACGCGGCACCTGGCCTAGCGCCGGCTTGCTCGCGGGTGTGACGCGATCCGGCGGCCGGGCGCTGCTCCAAGGTAGGAGCGGCACCGGGAAACGAGGGGCGGATCGCGATGTCCGGCAAGGCAAGCCTGAGCTTCGACATCTACGTGCGCGCCGCGCCGCAGCAGATCCGCGCGGTGCTGGCCGACCCGGCGCTGGCGCCGCGCTGGCTGGCGGGCATACGGTTCCAGCCCGGCCGCGAGGAGGACCAGCGGCGGCTGAGCTGCGAATGGCTGCAAAGCGATCACCTGGAGGCCAACGGCGGGGCCGCGTCGCTGGTGCGGTTCGAGTCGGTCGCGATGGGCCAGGTAACCCGGCTGACGGTGACCCATCAGGACCTGGTGCCCGGCGGGTTGTTCCTCGATGTGCTCGCGTCGGGCTGGCCGATGATCTTGTCGAGCCTGAAGAGCCTGATCGAGACGGGCCGGCCGCTCGAATTCAACGGGCGGGCAGCGCGCAGGCGGGGCGGGCCGCAGTGAGCACGCGGACCTCGACGGATCTCGCGCGGGTCCGGAGCAGGGCGGTGAGGCTGGCGGTGGCCGCGTCCAGATCCGCGCCGAACGCCGGGGCGTCGACGGTCTCGAGCACGAAGACGATGTCTTCGCTGTGCTCGGTGACCTTGGTGCGTTCGGCGTCCCGGTGGTTCCAGTGCCTGGTCAGCACGCCCTGCGCGTCGGCATAGATCACTTCACGGGGGCGCGGGTGCTCGGTCGTGTCCGGCTCGCCCAGCGGGGTGAACTCCTCGGTGCCGTCGGCGAGCCCGATCGTGATGTCCCCTTTGACCTGCGACAGGTCAAAGGCGCCCGCCGGTATCCCGCTGCTGACCGACACGAGGTTGTAGCAGTCCACGGCGGCGTTGATCCGGGGCAGGACCGCGGATCGCGCCAGCCGCCTGCGCAGCGCCTCGATGCTCGGCCGCTCCCGCTTCGGGTTGGTGCCGAACGCGCGGTAGGCCGCACGCCAGGAGGCGATGTGCGGATCGTCGTCCACGGGCAGCGCGTGGCCCGCGGCCGCGTCGGCTTCGAGGCGGCCGAGCCGTTCGGCCACCTCGGGCCACGGCTCATGGCCGGAAAAGCCCTGGGCGACGATCGCGTCGATCCGCAGATCCGGGAACGCCGCGCAGACAGCATCGGCGACGGTGAGGTTCGTCATCGCTGGCCAGGATAACGGCTTATTAGACTTCGCTGGTGGCGGATGAGTTTGCCTACGTGCAGGACCGAAGCCCGGGCCGGGGACGGCTGCGGCCGCGGGCATGGTTCGCCTCGGACCTGCCATTTATTGAGCTGAACGGGCCGTGGCGCTTCCGGCTGGCAGCCGGCTTGTCCGATGTCAGCGATGGGTTCGAGCGGGCGGAGTTCGACGACTCCGGGTGGGCCGAGCTGGCGGTGCCGTCGTGCTGGCAGATGGCGGGGCACGGCGCCCCCGCGTACACCAACGTCACGTACCCGTTCCCGGTCGACCCGCCGCGGGTCCCGGACGCCAACCCGACGGGTGAGTACCGGCGGGCCTTCGTGGTGCCGGGCGGGTTCGCGCTGCCGCGGGCCGTGCTGCGGTTCGACGGGGTGGACTCCTGCTTCGCGGTCTGGCTCAACGGGGTGCGGCTCGGTGACGGGAAGGGCAGCCGGCTGCCGACCGAGTTCGACGTCTCCGGCGTGCTCCGCCACGGCCAGAACGTGCTGGCCGTGCGGGTGCATCAGTGGTCGGCGGGCAGCTACCTGGAGGACCAGGACATGTGGTGGCTGTCCGGGATCTTCCGGCCGGCGCGGATCGTGACCCGCGGGCTGGCGGATTTCTTCGTCCACGCGGACTTCGACCCGGCCACCGGGCGGGGCATGCTGTCGGTGCGGACCTCGGCTCCGGCGCGGCTAACCGTGCCCGAGCTAGGGCTGGACGGGGCCGATCCGGCGGGGCCGCACGTGATCGAGGCCGTGGAGCCGTGGTCGGACGAGCGGCCGCGGCTGTACGCGGGCGAGATCGTGGCGGGCGAGGAGCGGATCGGTGTGCGCATCGGGTTCCGGCGGGTCTTGGTGGCGGACGGGGTGCTGACCGTCAACGGGGTTCCGGTCCTGCTGCGCGGGGTCAACCGGCACGAGTGGGATCCGCGGACCGGGCGGACGCTGTCCGCGCACACCATGCTGGCCGACGTGCTGGCCATGAAGCGGCACAACGTCAACGCGGTGCGGACCAGCCACTACCCGCCCGACCCGGCGTTCCTGGATCTGTGCGACACGTACGGGCTGTGGGTGGTCGACGAGTGCGACCTGGAGACACACGGGTTCGCCTTCGGGGACTGGCGCGGCAACCCGAGCGACGACCCGGCCTGGCGCGACGCGTACCTGGACCGGGCCGAGCGGATGGTGGAGCGGGACAAGAACCATCCGAGCGTCATCATGTGGTCGCTGGGCAACGAGGCCGGGACCGGCGCGAACCTGGCGGCGATGGCCGCCTGGATCCGCGAGCGGGACGGCAGCCGGCCGGTCCACTACGAGGGCGACCACGAGAACTGCTCGTACGCCGACGTGTACTCGCGGATGTACGCCGGGCTGGCCGAGGTGGCCGCGATCGGGCACCGGCAGGAGCCGGGGACGGCCGACCCGGCCCACGACGCGCACCGGCGCGGGCTGCCGTTCCTGCTGTGCGAGTACGCGCACGCGATGGGCAACGGGCCGGGTGGGCTGTCGGACTACCAGGAGTTGTTCGAGGCACATCCGCGGCTGGCCGGGGGGTTCGTCTGGGAGTGGATCGACCACGGCATCGCGCGGACCGCCGAGGACGGGACGCCGTACTTCGCCTACGGCGGGGACTTCGGCGAGGAGGTGCACGACGGGAACTTCGTCATCGACGGGCTGGTGTTCCCGGACCGGACGCCGTCGCCGGGGCTGCTGGAGTTCGCGAAGGTGGTCGAGCCGGTCCGGATCGACGTCGAGGTGATCGCGCGGACAATTGGAATCCGCAACCTGCACCACACGCGGGACACGGGTTACCTGCGGTGGAGGTGGGTCCTGGAAGAGGACGGCGTGGCGCTGGGGAGCGGTGAGCTTGCGGTGCCGGTGGTAGCGGCAGGTGGGACGGGGAGCGCCGGGTGGCCAGGTGAGCTGACGAGACTGGTCGACCATGCGAGGGCAACCGGGGCGGGAGCGGGAGCGGAGGCGGGAGCGGGACCGGAGGCGGGAGCGGAGGCGGGAGCGGGGGTCGCGAGCGGGGAGGTGTGGCTTACGGTCAGCGCGGCGCTGGGCGAGGCGGAGGCGTGGGCGCCGGCGGGGCACGAGGTCGCCTGGGCACAGGAGCGGGTCGGCGGGTCCGGGGCGGCTGGCGGATCCGGGACGGCCGGCAGATCCGGGACGGCCGGCAGGTCCGGGGTGGCTGGCGGGTCCCTGGTGGCGGCGCCGCTCGCTAGGCGGAGTGAAACCCCGGTTTCAGCACACTGGGAGGTGGTGAAACCGCGATTTCATCACCCTGTGGACGGCGGAGAGGCCGGGGGCGCGATCGGTGCGGGAGTCGCGGCGGCGAGAGTTGAGGGGAACGCGATCTCGCTAGGGCTGGCGCGGTTTGACGGAGGGACGGGGAGGCTGATGGAACTGGGCGGGGTGGAGGTGGAGGGGCCGCGGCTGGATGTGTGGCGGGCGCCGGTCGACAATGACCGGCCGCTGGTGCGGGGGTGGCGACGGGCGGGGCTGGACCGGATGCAGCACAAGGTGCTCGGGGTCGAGGCGAGCGGAGCGGGGCTGACGGTGCGGACACGGGTGGGGGCGGCGGGGACGGCCATGGGGCTGGAGGTGGTTTACCGGTGGCGCGCGGAGGGCGAGCGGCTGTGGCTGACGGTCGCGGTGACGCCGGCGGGCAGCTGGGACGTTCCGCTGCCGCGGCTGGGGGTGGCGTTGAGCGTAGCGGGGCTGGACGGGGAACTCGAATGGTTCGGGCTCGGGCCGGGTGAGGCGTACCGGGACAGCCAGAGCGCCGTGCGGGTGGGACGCTACCGGCGCACGCTGACCGAGCTGCAGACCCTGTACGTGCGGCCGCAGGAGAACGGGAACCGGCGGGCGGTCCGCTGGGCGCGGCTGACCCGGGCCGGCGGGGCCACGCTGAGCATCTTCGGTGACCCGGTGGTCGACGTGACGGCCCGGCCGTGGAGCACGGCGGCGCTGACCGCGGCCCGGCACACCTGCGACCTGCGGCCGGACGGGCGAATCCACCTGCACCTGGACGCGGCACACCAGGGACTGGGCAGCGCGTCGTGCGGTCCGCCGCTGCCGGCCTGGCACACGCTGGCCGCCGTCCCGACCAGCTTTACCGTCGGACTCGCAGCCCGGTAGCTCGCGACCGCAACTACGTCGTTGCCAACCATGTAGTCCCGACTCAAGGCCGGGAACTTAAGGAAGGGCATGCTGCCTCGGTGCGCGGCGGGTGGCGTCGGCGGGCGGCTCGGGTGGTTCGCCAGGTTCGATCGAGCGTCCGCACCCTGCATGCCATCCGGCATTCCGGACACTGGCCATGATTGTGGACAGCTATCGTCGTCATGGCAGCGGTTTCGGTCCACGATCACGAAACGGCGCAAGCCGAAGGCGTTTCCTTAAGTTGCTGGCATTGAGTCCCGACTACATGGTTGCCGCAACGACGTGGTTGCCGCCGGTTGAGAGCGGGCCGGAGAGTGGCTTGACCGGGCTCTAGACGCCGGTGATGCCGTCGATGCGTTCGCGGAGCAGGTCGGCGTGGCCGTTGTGGCGGGCGTACTCCTCGATCATGTGGACGTAGATCCAGCGGAGGTTGACGTCCTGCGCCATGAAGCGACCGGTGTCGGCCAGGTCGAAGCCGCCGTCGGGATCATCCGGATCGGCCGGCGGCCTGCTCGGCGTCCAGGCCCTCGCACTTCATGGCGAGGGTGGCGCGGTGAAAGTCGAGCCAGGTTTCCAGCGTGGTCCGCTCGTCGGTGTTCAGCCGCGGCATGGCTCGGTCGATGGTGCTCACCGGTCGATTATGGGGGGCGGTACGGCAGCTGGCTGGTCCGGGCTGCCGCGCAGGAGGTAGGCGGACTGGAGGAGCTCGGGGTTGGCGCGCAGGTCGGCGGCCGGGCCGGAGTGGCGGATGCGGCCGCCCTCCATGACGTGGGCGTGGCTGGCCAGGCCGAGGGCGACGGTGGCAAACTGCTCGATGAGCAGCACGCCGGTGCCGTCCGCGGCGATGGTGCGGATGACCGGGATCAGCCGGCTGACCACCACCGGGGCCAGGCCCAGGGACAGCTCGTCGATGAGCATGTACCGCGGCTGGGCGATGAGCGCCTGGGCCAGCACGACCATCTGCTGCTCGCCGCCGGACAGGGTTCGGGCCAGCGCGGGCAGCCGCAGGCTGAGCTGGGGGAACAGGTCCAGGACCTTGGCCCGGCCGGCCTGGGCCTGCGCCTTGGTCAGGGCGTAGCCGGCCACCCGCAGGTTGTCCTCGACGGTCAGGTCGGGGAGCAGGCGGCGGCCCTCGGGGACGATGGCCACGCCGGCCTGGCGGATCAGTTCCGGGCGGCGGCCGGTGAGGCTTTCGCCATCCAGGACGACCTCGCCGGTCCGGGGTTTCAGGACGCCGCCGACCGCGAGCACGAGGGTGGACTTGCCGGCGCCGTTCGGGCCGAGCAGGGCGGTGATCTGGCCGGCCGGGATCTGCAGGCTGACGTCCTTGACCACGGCGCGGCCACCGCGCTCCACGGTCAGGTTGCTGACGGTAAGGGCGGTCACGCGACCCCCAGGTAGGCGCGGATCACGTCGTCGTTGCGGAGCACGGCGGCGGTCGGGCCGGAGGCGATCAGCTTGCCGAAGTCGAGCACGGCGGTGGTCGTGCAGCAGGCCGAGACCAGGCTCATATCGTGGTCGACCAGGATGGTCAGCGCGCCGGTGTGTTCGGGGATGGCGCGGATGACGTCGCCGAGGTGGCTGGTCTCCTCGTCGGGCAGGCCGGCGGCGGGCTCGTCGAGCAGGACCAGTCTTGGGCGGCCGACGACCGCGCGGGCGACCTCGACCAGGCGGCGCTGGCCGGCGGTGAGCGTGCGGACCCTGGCGTCCGGGGCGACGGCGCCCAGGCCGGTGAAGTCGAGGGCGTCCAGGACGTCTTTCCTGCGCGTGGCCGCGCCGAGCTTGGAGTGCTCGTGCACCATGGCGACGTTGTCGAACACCGATAGTTCCTCGATGGCCTGCTCGGTCTGGAACGTGCGCCGCACCCCCCACCGCGCGCGGCGGAAGTGCGCCATCGAGAGCAGGTCTACCCCGAACGCGCGGACCGTTCCCGCCGCGGGCCGGACGAAGCCGCTCAGCACGTTGAAGAAGGTGGTCTTGCCGGCGCCGTTCGGCCCGATGAGGCCGCAGGTACCTTCCGTGAAGCTGAGGCTCATGGCGTCCAGCGAGGTCACGCCGCCGTAGCGGACGGTCAGGCCGTCGACTTCGATCATGTCGTTCTCCTCGTTCTCGGGCTTCGGAGGAGCTTTGCGAGGCGCTTGAGGTCCCTGGGCACCTGGTCGGCCAGGCCGGCCGGGGCGGTGGTCAGCACCTGGAGCACGCCCAGGCCGAACAGGATGATCAGCCAGTCGGC
>Ga0070735_10003083_pt1 | contig 14732 bp, 1 predicted proteins | sample Coa_R1_FD_66443 | JGI IMG/M metagenome (GOLD analysis project Ga0070735, IMG submission 66443) | Surface soil microbial communities from Centralia Pennsylvania, which are recovering from an underground coalmine fire - Coalmine... | ecosystem: Environmental > Terrestrial > Soil > Unclassified ... | reverse complement strand
GGTCGCGTTGCCGACAATCGTGAAGTGGCCGCTGTTGGCGAAGTTGACGGTGGCGTTGCCGGCTGCGCCCGTCGCTCTGGCGCTCACGAAGGCGCCCTGCGCGAATGCGGTGGCGGTGGCGACCTTGGCGGCGTTCGCGGCAGCGACGGACATGACCGTGAACGTGCCGCTGTTGGTCAGATTGGCCGTGGCGTTGGTCGCTTTGTAGGCGAACTGGCTGACGCCGTAGGCCGTGGCGTTCGCCACCGCGCCGGCGACATTCCCGACGGCGGTCGCGTGCGACTCGACGTCGAACACGCCGTTGTTGCTGAAGCTGGCGGAAACCGTGCTGCCAAAGCTGCCGTCGGCCGACGCGTGCTGATCGACGCCGGTGTTGACGTTCGCGATGGCGCTGGCGGTCGTCCCGTGCGCCGACCCGCTGGCCAGGATGGTGAACGTGCCGGTGTTGGCCAGCGACGCGGCGACCGAGGGCGCGCCGGAGACCTCCTGCAGAATGCCCTGATGGATGGACGCCGACGCGGTCGCGGCCTTGCCGGCCGAAGCGCTGGCCGAGGCGAGCATCGTCAGGTTGCCGCTGTTGGTCACCGAAGCCGACGCCGTGCTGCCGACCCCGGATGCGGTCACTGTCTGCGCGTGACCGTGCTTGATGACCGCCGTCGCCTTGGCGTTGCTGGACGCGATGGCGGTCGCCTGCGCCCCGAACGTCATGTTGCCGCTGTTGGTCAGGCTGGCGAGGTCGTGCAGTCCGCCCTTGACGACCTGCTGGATGGCCCAGCCGCCGCTGCCGAGCGACAGGGCCAGCGGCGTGAGCACCAGCAAGCCCTGATTGATGGACGTGCAATTCACGGACAGACCGTTGATCGGCGTCTTGCAGCTGCTGCTGCTGGCGATGACCGCGACCGCATTCGCGTCGCCGACCGGGTCGGCGAAGGCCGAGACCATGACGCTCAGGTTTCCGCCGTTGTTCACGATGGCCGCCCCCGTCCCGCCCGCGGTCGGCGTGACTGCCTGATGGATCCCATGCGAGATCTCGGCCGTGGCGTTGGCGGTCTTCGCGCCGAGCGCTGAGGCGGACGCCAGGATGCTGAGCACGCCGGCGGCGTTGGTCAGGTTCGCGGTTGCGGTGGCCGCATTGCTGGCGAACTGGCGGATGCCTGTCGTGCCCAGCTGCGCCTTGGCGTTCGCGGCGCCGGTGGTGCCGGTGGCGAAGGCGGCCACCTGCAGACGCAGCGAACCGCTGTTGGTCAGGAGATCCGACGCAGTGCTGCCAGCCACGCCGTCGGCCGTCGCTTGCTGGGCGATGTCGCTGCCGACGATCGCGTTCGCCGTGGCGCCGTGCCCGTGCGCGGACGCCGAAACGTCGATCAGGAACGAGCCGGAGTTGGTGAGGACGTCGTTAGCCGCGTCGACCTTTTGGGTGTGCTGGAAGACCACGGTCGAGGCGTTGGCGCTGGCGTGCGCCGAGCCGCTAGTGGCGTTGGCGATGGCGTGCACCGCCACGCTGAGCGTTCCGCTCGAGGTGTTCGTCAAGCTGGCCAGGCCGGACGAGCCCACCGCGGTGCTGCCGGTGGCCAGCTGGAAGATGGCGCCCGGATCCATGTCGGCGGTCGCGCGCGCCTCGGCGCCCGACGCGTTGCCGACCAGCTGGACCAGCATCTGGCCGGAGTTTGTGAGCGTCGCCGTGGTGGTGAGCGCGCGCTCGGCCTCCTGACTGATGGCCGCGTCGCGCTCTGTGGCCCGCGCCCGCGCCGACGTGCCGCCGATCGCGCTGGCGCTTATCATGATCGCCAGCGAGCCGCTGTTGGAGATGCTGGCCAGCGCACTGCTCGCGGCGAGATTGGTGGCCGAGGCGAACTGGCGGATGTCGGCCTGGAGCACCGCCGTGGCGTGCGGAGAACTCGTGCCGTTCGCCACCGCGACGGCCGCGAAGCTCATGTTGCCCGAGTTGGTCAGCGTCGCCGTCGCGCTCTGCGCGTCCTCGGCTTCCTGCGAGAGGCCGGTTTCGGCCGTCGCGATCGCGTGCGGATGGCCATTCGACGAGCTGGCCGTGGCCAGCGCGGCATAGGTGTAGTTGCCGCTGTTTGCGAAGCTCGCCAGCGCCGTGTCGCCCGCCGTGCTGAGGCCGAAAGCGTGCTGCACAACGCCGTTGTCGGGGTCGGCGTCGGCGGTCGCATCGCCCGGCGAGGTGGCGGTCGCCTGGGCGATGAGGCTCATCGTCCCGGAGTTGTCGAGTGTCGCGGTGACGCTGTGGGCGTTCTCCGCCTGCTGTCTCACCGCCGTGAGGAGCGGGAAGGCGTTGGCTTGTGCGGTCCCGCTCGACGCGTGCGTGGCGACGGCGTTGGCGAGCGTGAGGATCGTGAAGCTGCCGACGTTGGTGAGGTTGGCGAGCGCCGTCGAGCCTGCGTTCCCGTCCGCCGTGGCGTTCTGGAACACGCCGTAGTCGTTCATCGACGCGGTGGCGCGGGCCTCGGTGCCCCCGCTCGCCGAGGCCACGACCGAGATGTCGAGGCTTCCGGAACTGGCGAGCGACGCGGTGACGGCGTCCGCGCCCTTCGCGATCTGCTCGATCCCGCCGTCGGCCAGCTTGGCGCGCGCGTGCGCCGTCCCGCTGGAGGTCGACACCGCGTTGGCGATCGCCGCGATCGTGAAGCTGCCGTTGTTGGTGAGGCTCGCGAGCGCGGCCGAGCCCGGGGTCGAGTTCGCCGAGGCGGTCTGCACGATCGCGGGGTTGAGGAACGTCGCGGTCGCCTTGACAGTGGTGTCGCCGCTCGCTGTGGCGCTGGCGACGATGGCGAACGTGCCGGTGCTCGTGATCTGAGCCGTCGCCGTTTGAGCGCTGTTCGCGTCCTGATAGATCACCGTCGAGGCGAACTTGGCGAGGGCCGCGGCGTCGCTGAACGAGGTTGCGTTGCCGAGCGCGGCGATTGTGAAGCTGCCGTTGTTGGCGATACTGGCCAGCGCCGTGCTGCCGCCGCCGTTGTTGGCGATGGCGGTCTGGTCGATGGCGTGTTCGGCGAACGTCGCCGTCGCCTTGGCGCCTGAGTTGCCGTTGGCGGAGGCGCTGGCGACGATGTTGAACGTGCCGGTGCTGCTGAGCTGAGCCGTCGCGGTCACCGCGCTTTGCGCTTCCTGGAAGATCACCGTCGAGGCGAACTTGGCGAGGGCCGTCGCGTCGCTGCCGGACGACGTCGCGTTCCCCATGGCCGCGACCGTGAACGTGCCGTTGTTGGCGATGCTCGCCAGCGCCGCGCTGCCGGCGCCGTTGGTGGCGATGGCAGTCTGATCGATGGCGTGATCGACGAACGTCCCCGTCGCCTTGGCGTCTGACTTGGCGCTGGCGGTGGCGCTGGCGACGATGTCGAACGTGCCGGTGCTCGTGATCTGAGCGGTCGCGGTCACCGCATGGTGCGCCTCCTGGCTGATGACCGCCGAGTCGAACTTGGCCAGCGCCGTGGCGTTGCTGCCCGACGATGTGGCGTTGCCCAGCACCGCGATCGTGAACGTGCCGTTGTTGGTCACGCTCGCCAGCGCCGTGCTGCCGGCGACGCCGTCGGCGGAGGCGGTCTGCTCGATCGCCGGCTCTGTGAACTTGGCTGAGGCGTGGGCGTCCTTGACGGCGTTCGCCGTGGCGCCGCCCAGGATGGTGAACACGCCGGAGTTGCTGAGGCTGGCCGTGACCGTGTCGGCGTTTTCCGCGTTCTGGAAGACGACCGTGCTGTCGAAGAGCACCTTGGCATGTGCGGTGCCCGCCGGGCCGGAGCCGGTGGCGTTGCCAAGCGCGACGATCGACATCGTGCCGCTGTTGTCGATGCTGGCGAGCGCCTTGCTGCCGGCAACGCCATCCGCCGACGCGGACTGCGTGATGGCGTTGCTGTTGAACGACGCCGTGGCGTGCGCGTTCAGCGGCGCGCTGGCGGTCGCGCTGGCCAGCATGGTCAGCGTGCCCGAGTTGCTCAGGCTGGCGGTGACCGTGTCGGCCTTCGTCGCATGCTGGAAGAGCACCGTGCTGCTGAACGTCGCCCTGGCGTGAGCGGTCCCGATGGGGCTCGACGCCGTCGCGCTCGCCAGCGCCTCGATCGCTAGCGTGCCGCTGCTGTTGGTCACGCTCGCCAGCGCCGCGCTGCCGGCCACGCCGTCGGCGGAAGCCACCTGCTTGATGACGGTGTCGTTGAACGAGGCCGTGGCCTTGGCGATCGCAACGCCGCTGGCCGTGGCGCTGGCCAGGAGCGTCATCGACCCGGCATTGTTGATCGTCGTGCTCACCGTGTCGGCGGAGTTGGCGATCTGGTGAATCACGGTGCTGGCGAAGATCGCCTTGGCGTTCGCGACGCCGCCGACCCCGCCGCTGGCCGTCGCGTCGGCCATGGCGGCGATGGAGAAGGTCCCGCTGCTGCTCGTGATGTTGGCCGCGGCCGAACTGCCGGCCGAGCCGTTGGCGATGGCGCTCTGCAGCACGACCTGGCTCTGGAAGGTCGCCGTCGCCTTGGCGTTGGCGCCGACGCCCACGGCGGTGGCGTTGCCGAAGGCCAGGATTGAGAAGTCGCCGGAGTTGCTCAGGCTCGCCGTGGCCGTGTGCGCGGGATCGGCGACCTGGTCGATCACCGAGCTGACGAAGATCGCCTTGGCCACGGCCGCCGGGCCCGCGCCGCTCGCAAACGCGTCGGCGACCGCGGCGATCGACATCGTGCCGCTGTTGTCGATGTGGGCCAGCGCCGCGCTCGTCGCCGCGCCATCGGCGATGGCGGTTTGACGGATCACGCTGTCGCCGAACGACGCCGTGGCGTGGGCGGCCGGACCGGCGCCGATGGCCGACGCGGTGGCGGTGGCCAGGATCAGGAACGTGCCGGAGTTGCTCAGCGTCGTCGTGACTAGGTCGGCGGTCTTGGCGACCTGATTGATCACGGAGCTTGCGAAGATCGCGTGCGCGTTGGCGATCGGGCCGGCGCCCGTGGCGTGCGCATCCGCCGCCGCGGCGATGGAGAAGGTTCCGTTGCTGGTGGTCAGGCTTGCCAGCGCCGAGCTGCCCGGCGCGCCATCGGCGATGGCGCTTTGCAACATCACCTGGCTCTTGAACGTGGCTGTCGCCGTCGCCTTGGGGCCTGCGCCCACCGCGGTGGCGTTGCCGAGCGCCAGGATCGAGAAGTTGCCGGAGTTGTTCAGGGTCGCACTGGCCGTATGGGCCGGATCGGCGACCTGATCGATCACCGAGCTGACGAAGACACCCTTGGCGACGGCGACGGCGCCCGGGCCCGCCGCCTGCGCGTTCGCCATCGCCTGGATCGCGAAGTTCCCGCTGTTGGCGATGCTGGCCAGCGCCGTGCTCGACGCATTCCCGTTTGCGATCGCGCTCTGCCGGATGACGCTGTCGGCGAACGAGGCGGTCGCCAGAGCCGAGCGGCCCTTCGCGCTGGCGCTTGCCAGGATGTTGAAGTCGCCGGAGTTGCTCAGCGATGCAGTGACATGGGTGGCGTTGGTCGCGTTCTGACGGATGACGCTGCTGGCGAAGACGGCCTTCGCCTTGGCCACGCCGGACGTGTGGGCGGTGGCGGTCGCCATGGCGCCGATCAGGAACGTGCCGACGCTGTTGCTCACGCTGGCGAGCGCGTTCGCGCCTGTCGCGAGGTTCCCCACAGCGCTTTGGTGGATGACGTAGTCGCCGAACGACGCAAGGGCGGTCGGTGTGTGGCCCGCCGCGCCGGCCTTGGCGACGATGGTGAAGTTGCCCGCGCTCGTAAGCGAGGCGGTGACGGTGTCGGCGCCGGTCGCGGCCTGATCGACGACCGTCTTCGCGAACCGCGCCGTGGCAACGGATGGCCCGCCGCTCGCGCCACCCGCCGTGGCGAGGGCGGAGATCGAGAAGTTGCCGTTGTTGGAAAGGCTGGCGAGCGCTGTGGTGCCCGACCTCGAGTCCGGGACGGCGCTCTGGTGGATGACGACGTCGGCGAAGGTCGCCAGCGCCTTGTTGCCCGTGGCGGCGGCGGCGGTGGCGCTGCCGAGGATCTTGAAGGCCCCCGAGTTGCTCAGCGAGGCGGTGACGGTGTCGGCGCCCGTGGCGAGCTGGCCGATGACCGTCTTGGCCAGCCGCGCCGTGGCGGTCGCTTTCCCGGATCCCGAGGCGTTGGCGACGGCGCCGATCTCGAAAGTCCCGTTGCTGGACGAAAGGCTGGCGAGCGCGGAGCTGCCGAGGCTCGAATCCGCGGTGGCGTGCTGGACGATCGCCTGGCTGGCGAACGTGGCGACGGCGTGCGCCGGGTTGCCGCTGGCGGTGGCGCTGGCCAGCAGCGTCATGTTGCCGGAATTGGTCAGCGTCGCGCTCGCCGTGTGAGCGGGGTCGGCGATCTGCTTGATGACGGTCTTCGCAAACTTCGCGTTGGCGTCGGCCTTGCCCCCGAAGCCTACGACGGAGGCATCGGCGAGGGCGCCTATGGTGAAGTTGCCGCTGTTCGACAGGCTGGCCAGCGCCGAGCTGCCGGCCGTCGCGTTGCCTGCGACGGCGTGCTGCAGGATCACCTCGCTGGCGAACGACGCCGTCGCCTTGGCGTTCTTGCCGATGCCGTCGGCGAGCGCGCTCGCGCTGGCCAGGATGCTGAACGAGCCGGAGCTGCTGCTCAGCGTCGCGGCGGCGGCGTGGGCCCCGTCGGCGACCTGGTCGATCACCGAGCTTTGCACGTGCGCCTTCGCCGTCGCGCCGCCGATACCGGCGTTGGCGAACGCCATGGCGGCGACGCTGAAGTTGCCGTTGCTGGTCAAGCTGGCCAGCGCCGCGCTGGTCGGCGCGCCGTCCGCCGAAGCGGTCTGCCGAATAACGCTGTCGGCGAACGAGGCGGTCGCCTTGGCATTGCCGATGCCGGCGAAGCCGCTGGCGCTTGCGAGGATGGTGAAGTTGCCGGAGTTGGCCAGCGTCGCGGTGGCCGTATCGCCGCCTTGGGCGATCTGATGCAGGACCGTGCTCTTGGCGAACGCGGCTTTGGCGACGACGGCGGTCGTCGTGATGTCCGCGTGGGCGTCGGCGATCGCGGCGATCGCGAAGCTGCCGCTGCTCGTGAGGTTGGCCAGCGCCGAACTGCCGAGCGAGCCGTCGGCCGAGGCGCGCTGGAGCATGACCGCGCTGGCAAAGGTGGCCGTCGCCTTGGCTTTTCCGATGAGGGCGTGCGCACTGGCGCTGGCCAGGATGGAGAAGTTGCCGGTGCTGCTGAGCGTCGCCGTGGCGGTGTGCGCCGGGTCGGCGACCTGGTCGATGACCGAGCTCTGGAAGTGCGCCTTCGCGGTCGCGTCATGAGCGCCGGTCGCGACCGCGACGGCCGCAATCGTGAAGTTGCCGTTGTTGGTCAGGCTGGCCAGTGCGGCGCCGCTCGCGCCGGTCGCGGCGGCGGTCTGCCGAATGACGCTGTCGGCGAACGAAGCCGTGGCCTTGGCGTTGGCGCCGGGCTGCGTGTCGAAGGCGCTGGCGCTGGCGAGAATGCTGAAGTTGCCGGAGCTAGTGAGGCTGGCCGTGACCGATTGTGCGTTTGTCGCCTTCTGATGGATGACCGTGGTGGCGAACAGCGCCTTGGCGGCGGCGTTCGCCGAGGTGGCATGCGCCGGGCCTTGCGCCAGAGCCATCGCCGCGATCGTGAAGTTGCCGCTGTTCGTAATGCTGGCGAGCGCTGTGGCGCCAGGGTTCCCATCCGCCGTCGCCGTTTGGAGGATCGCGACGCCGGCGAATGAGGCCGTCGCGATCGCGACGTTCGGCCGCGCCGTTCCACCGCTGACCCGAGATGGGACCGTCGGACCGGCGTTGGCGCTCGCCAGGATGGTGAAGGTGTTCGAGTTGTTCAGGTTCGCGTCGACGCTGTCGGCGTTCCCCGCCACCTGCTGCACGACCGTGCCTTCGAAGTTCGCGACGGCGGTGGCGTTGCCGAAGTCCGTCGTGGCGTTGCCCACGGCGGCGATCACGAAGGCGCCGCTGCTCGACAGCGTGTCGACCGCCGACGAGCCGGCCTTCCCGTCGGCGCTGGCGTGCTGCAGCATCACCTGACTGGCGAAGAACGCATGCGCCTTGGCGGTGTTGGCCCCGTCATTGGCGTCGGCGCTGGCGAGGATGGTGACGTTGCCGGAGTTGGTCAGCGTGGCGGTCGCCGTGTGGGCGCCCCTGGCCACCTGGTCGAGGGCCGAACTCTGGAAGTGCGCGTTGGCTGCGGCTGTGGACGTGCTGACGATGCCGGCCTTGCTGAACGCCACGGCCGCAAGCGAGAAGTTGCCGCTGTTGGTGATGTTGGCGGTCGCGATGCTGGCGCCGGCGCCATCGCCCAGCGCCGTCTGGCGGATCACGCTGTCGGCGAAAGTGGCGTCGGCGACCGGCTTGCCGAGGGTGCGCGCGTCGGCGCTGGCGCTGGCCAGGATCGTGAAGGTCCCGGAGTTGTTCAGCAGCGCGGTGTCATTGTCGCCGCCCTTGGCGACCTGATGCAGCACTGTGCTCTTGGCGAACGCCGCCTTGGCGGTGACCGTCCCCGGCACGGTGGCGTTGCCGCCGGTCGCGTTGGCGAGGGCGGCGATGGTGAAGGCGCCGCTGCTCGAGAGCGTGGCCAGCGCCGACGAGCCGGCGCTGCCGTCGGCGATGGCGCTCTGCAGCATCACCGCGCTGGCGAAGGATGCGGTCGCCTTGGCGACGCCGATCGTCACGTTAGCGTTGGCGCCGGCCAGGATGGTGAAGGCGCCCGAACTGTTCGAGAAGGATGCCGTCGCCGTGTGGGCCGGGTCGGCGAGCTGGTCGATCACCGAGCTCTGGAAGTGCGCCTTGGCGGTCGCTTTGCCCACGCCGCTAGCCGAGGCCAGCGCCACGATGGTGAGGTTGCCGCTGTTGGTGATGTTGGCGAGCGCGCTGCTGCCAGCCACGCCGTTGGCGACGGCTGTCTGGCGGATGACGCTGTCGGCGAACGAAGCGGTGGCCTTGGCGACGCCAGCTGGAGCGTTCGCGCCGGCGATGGCCGCGATCGTCAGGTTGCCGGAGTTCGTCAGCGCCGTGGTGACGGTCTTGGCGCTGGTCGCCGACTGATGCAGGACCGTGCTGCCGTAAACGGCCTTCGCCGAGGCCGCGCCGCTGTTCGACTTGGCGGTCGCCAGCGCCGCGAGCGTGAGGTTGCCGGAGTTGTTGACGCCGGCGAACGCCGAGGTTTCCGCATTGCCGGCGACGGCGATCTGATTGATGCCGAGATGTTCGAAAGAGGCCGTCGCCTTGGCGGCCCCCGTCCCGGCCGTGGCGTTGCCGATGACGGCGAGGGTGAGATTGCCGGAGTTGGCCAGGCTGGCCGAGACGGTGCTGCCGTGTCGGGCGCTCTGGAAGATGGCAGTCCCGCTGCCGCCGAGCGTCGTCGAAAAGTGCGCGAGCGCCGTCGCCTTGCCGCTGCCGGAAGCGGTCGCCGCGATCAGCAGGCTGAGGTTGCCGGAATTGTTCAGCGTTGCACTAGCGGACGTGTTGGCGCCGGAGCTGGTGGCGTTCTGGTAGATGCCGTAGTCCATCCCGGCGCTGGCTTTGGCCGTTCCGGCCTTCGCTGTTGCGCCGGCCACGGAAAAGAGAGTCAAGTTGCCGGTGTTGGTCAGGTTGGCCGTCGCGACCGCCCCGCCGTTCACCTGCTGCCAGATCGGGTCGTAGAAGAAAGCGGAGCCAAGGGCGTTGCCGGCGGCCGTCGAGTCGGCCTTCGCGATGGCGCCCATGACGAGCGTGCCGGAGTTGCTGATCGTCGCCGTGGCTGAGGTCAGCGCGCCGCCGTCGGTCAGGTCCTGATGGATGCCGTACTCAAACAGGGTGCCGAAGGCGGCTTTCGCCGAGGCCGCCGCCCCGGCGGTGGCGTTGCCGCTCACGACGATGCTCATCGTGCCGGTGTTGGTCAGGCTGGCCGAGACCACGTCCGCGCCGCTCGCGTTCTGCCGGATCCCCGTATCGGTGACCACAGCGTCCGCCTTGGCCGTCGCGGTCGGGGCGGCCCCGATGGCCGAGGCGCTGATCAGGATCGACAGGTTGCCGCCGTTGCTGATGCCGTCCGACGCCGAGCCAACCCCTATGGCGGTTTGCTTCACCCCAAAGCCGAGCTTGGCCGTCGCCTTCGCGGCGCCCGCGGGCGCCGTTGCGGTCGCAACCGCCGTGTCGGAAATCGACAGCAGCCCCTTGGAGTTGGTCAGGATGGCCACGCCCGTGCTGCCCGGGCCGGTGGCGGACGCGAACTGCAGGATGGCGGTGTCGATCGGCGCGCTGGCGGTGGCCAGGGCCCCGCCCTTGGCGAGCGCGCTGGCGCTGATCGACATGTTGCCGGAGCTGGTCAAGTTGGCGGTGGCCGAACCGACGCCGGTGACGTGCTGCGAGAAAGCCGGATCGATCGAGGCGACGGCCTTGGCGCCTTTGAGGCCGCCGGCGTTCGTCGCGTTGCCGACCGCCGCGATAGAGATATTGCCCGAGTTGGAAATCAGGCCGCTCGCGGGACCTGCTGACGATGTGACGTTCTGGTCGAAGCCCTGAGCGACGTGCCCGGTCGCGGTCGCCTTGCCGTTCACGTCCGCCGTCGCCGAGCCGGTGACCGAAAGGCTGATTGTCCCGGTGTTGGTGAGGGTGGCGCCCGCCGAGGTCTTGCCCGCGACCGTCTGCTGGAATCCCTCAGCGAGGGTCGCCTTGGCGTGGCCCGTCGCGCTCGACGTTCCGACAGCCGTCGCCAAGCCCGTGCCGGTGAACGTCCCGTTGTTGGTGATGATGGCTGTCGCGTTGCCGTTGGTGCTGTCGTTGGCGCTCTGGTTGACGCCGACCACGACGGCGGTTGCCTTGGCTTGCCCTGGGCCGCCGCTGTTGGTGGTGGCGGTGGCGTCCGCGGTGACCGTGAACGTGCCGGAATTGGTGAAACTGGTGGTGGAGACGTTGCCGTTCAGCGCCACCTGTGTGACGCCGCGCGCCTTCGCTTGCGCCGTCGCCGAGCTCGCGGCGGTCGCGATGGCGTTGTTGGTGACGGTGAAGTTTCCGGTGTTGGTCACCAGGGCCGAGGCGAGCGTGTGGGCGGCGCCGGCGGCGCTGACCTGCTGGCTGACGCCCTGCGCGAAGCCTTTGGCGATGGCGTTCTTGGCGCTCGCCGAGTTGTCGATGACCAGGCTGAGATTGCCGCTGTTGGTGAAGCCGGCGCTGCCCGTGGCGCCGCCCTTGGCGAACTGCAGCGCCGCGCTGCCGATCCCCGAGGCGGTGGCCTTGCCGGCAGTGCCGCTGTTCGCTGCGACGCTCAGGATGATGGTGAGGTTGCCGGCGTTGGCCGCCGTGGCAGAACTCAGCGCGCCGGTCGCGGCGAGGTTCTGGTCGAATCCGTAGACGACGCCCTTGGCGTTGGCCGTGTGCGACGCCGTGGCGTTCGCGTCCACCGCCCCGACGATGGAAAGGTTGCCGAGCAGATCGTTGGTGGCGAGCGCGCTGACCGATGCGCCCGTCGCCGTCTGGACGAACCCCTGGACGCCGCCGACGGCGCTCGCGTTTCCGCCAGTCGCGTTCCCGAAGGCGGACTGGAGGACTTCCAGCGTGCCGGTGTTGTCGGCGCCGGCTGTCACCGTCTTGCCGGCGGAGGCCAGCGTCTGCTTCAGCCCCGTGGCCGAGGCTTGGGCGTTGGCGGCTCCGGCCGTCCCGGTCGCTTCGGCGATGCCGGCGGTCAGGAGCACGCCGGTGTTGGTCAGGTTGGCCGTGAGGTTGGTCGTCCCACCGGTCATGGTCTGAGCCATGCCGATGGCGGTCGCGCTCGCGGTCTGTGTGCCGGCGCCGTTGTTGTGGACGGTGTTGACGACGGTGAGTTCGGCGTTGTTGGAGAAGTTGGCGCTGGGGTGCCCGGCAGTCGTGTCGTGTTCTCTTATGCCCACCGAAGCCGCGGCCGGGTTCGCGCCGTTGACGAAGACGAGGCCGTTGTTGACGACCGCGCCCACGTCGGCCTGGTCGATCAGGATGCCGGTCTTGGTGGCGAAAACGATCCCCTCGAACGGGGGCGGCTCGTTGGTCAGGTTGCCTGTGATGACGCTGCCGGCGTTGACGGTGATCGCGACCGGTACGGGCGCCGTGCCAATGATGCCGAAGTTATCGAAGTCGCCCGTCAGGTCGTAGTCGGTGATGAGAACGAACGACTTGAAGCTGAAGGGGGCTATCGTCGCCGTCGGGCCGGAGTCGGCGGGCCCGCAAACCACCGGGTTGGCCGCGGTGTTGCACGCGGCCTCGGCGCTCGGCGCCAGGGATATGGCGAGGGCCGCCAGCGAGGCGCCCCCAAGAAGCAAGCGGAGCGAATTCGCTTTGCGCATTGACTGTACCCCCGGGGCCCAGCCGACAGTTGGCCGATCCTGCATTCCCCTACCGCCAGCGATACCGAAGGCGCCGGTCGATTACAACGTACGTCGACGCCGTAAGCGCGAAAAAATTCGCGCGCCAGGCGATGCGCACCGGCATACGCGCGCGCGACGGCGCGAGCCCCCGCGCGCGAGGCCGGGCGCGGCGAAGACCGCTCACGCAACGATCAAGAAACGGCGCCGCTGGTCATGGCGGGGCGGACGTACTAACCGTCGTTTCCAGCGCCGTGTTTGAGTGGATTTCCAGTGCAGGTCTTGGATCAAATCTACCAGACGGCCCTGGCGTCCCCCGACAAGACGGCGCTGGTCTACAACCTCTCGCCGATCAGCTATCGAGACTTCCACCAGCGGATCACGGCGATGCGCCGCCAACTTGCCGAGCTGGGGTTGCGCCCCGGCGGCGTGGCGGTCGTGTGGGTCGACAACATCCTGGCGTCGTGGGTTTTGAACCTCGCACTGCGCGGCGATGGCTTCAGGACGATGTCGGTGCGAACCGCCGCCGAGATCGACGGCGCGGCGGACCTCGACGTCGTGGGGGTCTTCACGCTCGAGGCCGAGCGCAAGCGCGTCGACGGCGCGATCCTGCCCGGTGCGGCCCGCTTCATGCTCACGATCCCGACGCCCGCCGCAGGCGAGCCGCTCGCGCCGCCACCGACGACCGAAGCCGGCGGCCACATCCTGCTCACCTCGGGGACGACCGGCGACTACAAGATGGTGCCGTTCGAAGGCGCCTTCGAAGCCGCAATCGCGAAGATCGCCGAAGGGCAGTTGGCGACGCGCCCGGCGATGATCGCCCTCTTCGACTTCGGCCTGTGGACCATGATGGGCTACGCCGGGCCGACAGCCGTATGGAGCCTGGGTGAAACCGCGGTCATCCACGACCAAGCGGAGCTCTGGCGGATTCTCACCGTCGAGGGCCTGACGCAGGCGGCGCTGACGCCCGCGCAGCTCGCGCAGCTGATGGCGGCGCCGGAAGGCGCCTTCCCGCGCAATGACGGGATGGAGCTCAGGATCGTGGCGGGCGCGCTGTCCGAGCCGCTCTACCGCCGCACCGTCGATCGGCTCACCAGCCGCATCATCACCAACCTCGGTTCCACCGAAGGCGGCGGACTGGCTCAGACGGAGATCAAGTCGGCCGAAGACCTGCGCTGGCACCGGCTCAGTCCGGACGCGAAATTCGAGATCGTCGACGAGAACGACCACCCCGTGCCCGCCGGCCAGGTGGGCCAGATTCGCGTTCCTCAGGTCGAGGGGGTCAGCGGCTACGTGAACGACGCCGACGCCACCGCGAGCGCCTTCCGCGACGGGTTCTTCTATCCCGGTGACCTGGCGATGATGGACGAGCAGGGGCGCATCGCGCTGCTCGGCCGGGTCACCGACGTGGTCGCGCTGGGCGGCGACAAGCTGCCCGCCGGCCCCCTCGAAGCGGCGCTGACCGACGCGCTCGGTTGCGACGTCTGCCTGCTCTCGGAGCAGGGGCCGGACAAGGGCGAGGATCTGCACGTCGTCGTCGAGACGGCGCATCCGATCGACCAGGCGCGCCTGACCGCCGTCGCCAAGACGCATCTCGCGAAGTTCCCCGCGATCCACTTCCACGTCCTGCCCAGGCTGCCGCGCAACCATATGGGCAAGGTCGAGCGGTTCAGGCTCCGGCAGACGCTGATCGCCCGCGCCGCGGCAAAGCCCACCGGCTAGGGCCCCACTCAACGCCCGCTCATCCCCGCGGAGGCGGGGACCCAGTCTTTGGCCAATCCCCGAGCGCCGGCTAGCGTGGCGCGAGTCCTCAAAAACGCCTGGGTCCCCGCTTTCGCGGGGATGAGCGGGTCAGAGAAATGCACTAGAAGGCACGAGACCACCCCCAGGGAGGACCTCTCGTTGCCGCTCAAGCACATCCTGATCGCCGCGCCGACGATGGCCGGGCTGATGAAGGCGAAGACGGCGACGACGCTCGTCATGCTGATGCGCCAGCTGACCCGCGCCGGGGTCGAGGCCGAATATCTGAACATCGACTCCTCCGACATCGTCTACGCGCGCAACTACTTCGCCCGCCAGGTGCTGGAGTCGAAGGACCTGGACGGGCTGCTGTTCGTCGATTCCGACATGCAGTTCCGCCCGGCGCTGGTGCTGAAGATGCTCGCCCGCGAAGCCGACGTGGTCGGCGCGGCCTATCCGAAGCGGTCGCTCGATCTGGAGACCTACGCGGAGGTCATCGCAAAGGGCGGTGCGCAGACGCCGAGGGCCAGGGCCAAGGCGCTCTCCAACATTTATCAGTATACGGTCGTTCCTTCCTGGGAGACGCCGCAGCCGGCGCGGATGAAGGTCGCGCGCGGGTTCACCAAGATGGCCGCCGTCGGAATGGGCTGTACACTGATCAGTCGCGCGGCGCTCGAGGCGATGGTCGA
>Ga0070735_10003082_pt1 | contig 14733 bp, 12 predicted proteins | sample Coa_R1_FD_66443 | JGI IMG/M metagenome (GOLD analysis project Ga0070735, IMG submission 66443) | Surface soil microbial communities from Centralia Pennsylvania, which are recovering from an underground coalmine fire - Coalmine... | ecosystem: Environmental > Terrestrial > Soil > Unclassified ... | reverse complement strand
CGCTTCATTTTTTCCAGCTCGAGCGTCACCGGCACATCGATCGCAATCCGCGCCAGTTGCTTCGACATCATCACTTGCTCGCGCTGCTGCTGGAGCGCCTCGCGATACCTCTTGTTCGGCACTTCATCCGCGTGATCCAGCGCGCTCTCCACGTTTCCATACTTCACAATCAATTCCGCCGCGCCCTTCTCCCCAATCCCCTTCGCACCCGGAATGTTGTCGATGCTGTCCCCAAACAGCGCCATGTAATCGACCACTTGCTCCGGCGTCACTCCCAAAATCTCTTTCACTTTTGCCGCATCGACGATCACATCGTTCTTCATCCCGCCCGTGCCCGGCCGCAACACGCGTACGCCGCCGCGAACCAATTGCATCATGTCCTTATCGTTCGTCACCAGCAGCACGTCGAGCTTCTGCTTCGCCGCCTGCACCGACAGCGCGCCCAAAATATCGTCCGCCTCGAATCCGTCGTACTGAATCACGGGCAGCCGCAGCGCTTCGCACAGCTGCTTCACATACGGCAGCTGCTGCTTCAACTCATCCGGCATCGGCGTGCGATGCGCTTTATATTTTTCGAAAAGTTTGTCGCGAAAGGTGGGCTTCGACGTATCAAACACCACGCCGATGTAATCCGGCTGATAATCCTTCACCAGCCTTCTCAAAATGTTGTTGAAGAGAAACGGAACCTTCGTCGGCATCCCCGAAGGCGCATTCATCCGCACCATCGGCGCGAAAAACGCACGGTAAACGTGCGCCATCGCATCCACCAAAAATAATTTCTTCGCCGCCGCCATCCACTCAGTATAACAGCGCCCGTGACGTCGCCCGTAGCGCCGGCGTCCCGCCGGCTGTTTTCTTACGCCACGCCGCATCCATTCCATTCATCGCCGAAGTGCGACTCGCCACCCTGTACCCGCGATAGCTCCCCAGATCGCGGGTTTAGATTCCAAGCCGCCACAAATCAATCCGCATCATCGCGATCCTGCGATCAGTCTTTCTCGTTACTTCATTACTCATTGCGGCTGTGCCGCCTCCCCCTTCTTCTCCTGCACCACAAGCAGAAATCTCGTCCCCTCATCCAACTTCACGCTCTTCCCATTCGAGCTAATCACCGTCGCCGCCCGTCCCTCCACCGCCTGCGCATCCAGCGTGATCCCCTTCATCCCCACCGCGCCCTGACTCCGCGCATCCAACCGCACTCCCGGCGCAACCGGAAAATTCCCGCCTGGCGCCGCTCCGCCCTCCGCCGTCTGCGGCGCACTGTTCGGTACCGGCGCGCGCCCCGCCATCGGAGAAGTCTGCGTCGTTCCAATGTGCTGCGGGCTCGAATCCTCTCCTCCTCCCACCGGCCCCGAATAATCCCGCGGCGCAATCGCCTGAATCACCACGTTCAGCGCGATATCCCCGCCATCCTTCAACGTCGCCTTGTCGAACTGAATCCCCAGCGTCGATGCATTCCCGCCCTTGTTCCGCGCCTCCGCCTGCGTCACGTGCCCCGACAACTTCGTTCCCCGCGGCATGATCGTCCGCTCGTCGTTCGACTTCATAGCCTCGGTCGTATGCGCAGTTACCGCATCACCCGCCTTCAATTTCTTCGAGTCCAGCCCCGAATTCAGCTCCGCCAAAATTGCCGTCCCCGCCGCCAGCGTCGCCTCCGCCTGCTCGCTTCGCGCCTCTTGCGCAAACGCCGGCGTCGCATTCAACGCGCCAAAACACAAAGCCGCGAAAGTCAGAAAGCCGCCGCTCACTCTTCGGATTCGCATATTTTCACTCCCCAATAAAAAAGGAGCCGACACCGTGTGCCGACTCCCCTTAAATAATTCGATGCAATTTTCGCCCTCTACTGTTGCTGCTCAACCTCAGGCGCATTCCCACTCCCACCATCCGCTGAATCGGTCGGCGGCGGCTGCACCACCAACAGCAGATGCGTCCCCGGATCGAGATGCAAAATCTTCTTCGACGACAAAATCACCGTACCGTGCGACCCTTCCGAAGTCGGCGTATACACCTTCAAGTCCGGCCGCCCAAACGCTCCCTTGCTGTCGCTCGAAAACAATCCATCCGAATTAAACGCGCCCTGCGCGCGAACCGCCGGCGCCATCGGCGCCGCAACCGATTGCGGCTGCTGATAGTTCGTCGCCACGAGCGAGTCGTTCGAACCAGCGCTATCCGTATTCTCCACCGGCACCGCCTGCGCCTCCGAAACCGTGCTCCTCGCACTCTCCGGCACAGCCGTCACCGCCAAGGCCTGAATCCCGGCGTTGAAGATAATCTCCTGCCCGTCCTTCATCACCGCTTTGTCGAACGTCACAAAAATCGCGGATCCGGTCCGCCCCTTGCCGCCTGACGTCACCTTCACGATGTGCCCGACGATCTTCGTCCCCTTGGGAAGCACCACACATCGTTGATAAGAAACGTCTTCAGCCGCCTCGGCCGCGACCGCATCCCCTGCCTTCGCATGTCGAGTATCAATGGACTCTGCCAGCGACGCATTAAACGCCGTCCCCACGCCTAACGGCGAAATCACCGGCGCCGGCGTCTCCATGCCCGCCACAACCTTCGAATCCTTAACAATTTCTGGGGGAGTTTGAGCGTTTGCCTTCGTAGCGGGGAACCCCAAGAGCGCGCCCGCAAATACCAATCCGGCGGCGAACTTCATCATGACGCGTCTCCCTTCCGCGGGCCTTTCAAGGGCTGGGGGAACAGCAAGTTGCGACACCACTCCCGCACTGGAAAAATCATGCAAAAAAGAACCCAATCGTAACCACCCTATTTTGTATCAGATATGAAGGATAAATTTCCTTAACCTGGTTCAAAACGAAGTCACAGTACTTCCATTCTACTCTAGCGCCGCGCCGCCACCAAGTAGCGCCGGTTTACCCTGAGCTTCGAAGGGCAGTCCCGCCGGCTGTTTTCCGCTCCCTAGTGCCAAACGATCCGACGACCTCGATCTCAGGAGTAAACGCTGTCATCCTGAGCCGACCGTCAGGTCGGGAAAGGACCTCAACCGATCGTCGCCATCCAAGCTCACCACTACCTACACCACCCCGAGCTGCTTTCCTACCTCCGCCAAAATATCCGCCGCCTTGAGCAGCTCATCCCTCTTATGCGCCGCGCTAATAATCGCCCTCAACCGCGCCTTCCCCTCGGCGACCGTCGGGTAAGCAACGGCCGGGGCGAACACACCCGCTTCAAAGAGTTTCTTCGAGAATTCGTACGCCTTGGCCCCTTCGCCGACATGGATCGGCACAATCGGCGTCTCGCTCGTCTTGAACTGAAACCCGCGCTTCTTCAGCTCCCGCTTGAAAAACTTCGTATTCGCCCAAAGTTTCTTCACCAGCCGCTCGCCCTCCGGTGAATCCAGCAGCGTAAACGCCGCCGCGCACGACGCCGCCGAAGCCGGCGGATGCGACGTCGAAAACAAAAACGGCCGCGCCCGCAGATACAAAAAGTCGATCAGATCACGCGACCCGCAAACATACCCACCCATCACGCCGATCGCCTTGCTCAGCGTCCCTACCTGGATATGTACGCGCCCATGCACATTGAAATGATCGATCGTCCCGCGCCCGCCGCGCCCCAGCACTCCCGATGAATGCGCATCATCCACCATCATGATGCAGTTGTACTTCTCCGCCAGATCGCACAACGTCGGCAGCGGCGCAATGTCCCCGTCCATCGAAAACACGCCGTCCGTAATAATCAGCTTGTGCCCCGGAAAGTCCGCCGTCTCGCGCAAAACGCGTTCGCAGTCCGCCACATCCTTGTGCTTGAAGACTTTGATCGTCGCTTTCGACAAGCGCGCCCCGTCGATGATCGACGCGTGATTCAGCTCATCCGAAACGATCAAATCTTCCTTGCCCAAAATTGCCGACACCGTCCCCGCATTCGCCGTAAATCCCGACTGAAACACCACGCAAGCTTCCACATTCTTGAATTTCGCGATCTGCTCTTCCAGATCCATGTGCAGCTTCATCGTCCCCGCGATCGTGCGCACTGCCCCCGCACCCGCGCCATATTTCCGCACCGCTTCGATCGCCGCCTTCTTCAACGCCTTGTGCGTCGTCAGCCCCAAATAATTGTTCGACGCAAGATTGATGACTTCCTTCCCATCAAAATCCGCGCGCGTCTTCTGCTCGCCCTGCAACACGCGCAGCTTCGGCGCCACACCTTTCGCCCGCAATTCATTCAGCGCATCCGAAACAAACTGCATCGGATTCTGCTTCCCACTCCGCGTCGCCGTATCACTCATCTCTCTTCATCCCTTCAACCAATCTCCGTGAGTCTCTGCGCCCCTCTGCGTCTCTGCGTTATCTTTTTCTTGCTTTCCACGCCGTCGCCCGCGCCGAACAACAACACTTTTTTCTGTCGTTACTTCATTACTTCACTGCTTCTTTACTTCACTCCGTCCGGATACAACAAAATCTTCCCCGGCAACCCACCCTGCAATTTCGCAAACGCCCCTTCAAATCCTTCCAGCGCCGCCCGCTCCCCAAATAACGGCTCCAGATTCAACCGTCCCGCCTTCAGCAGCGCCGTCATCTGCACCCAAGTCCCATACATCCGCCGCCCATAAATCCCCTGCACCGTCGCACCCTTGAAAATCACATCGTTCACCAGATCGAGCTGCACCGCTTCCGTCGGAATCCCCAACAACGAAGCTCTTCCTCCTGCTCTCAACGACTTAAACCCTTGTTGAATCGCCGTCGGATTCCCCGACATCTCCAGCAACACATCCACACCAGTCCCGTCCGTCTCACCCAAAATCCGCCGCACCGTATCTTCTTCCGCCGGATTGATCACCACTTCCGCGCCCATCTTCTTCGCCATCGCGCGGCGCTCCGCATTCGTCTCCGTTGCAAAAATCGTCGAACTCCCGCAAGCCTTCGCCACCGCAATCGACATCAATCCGATCGGCCCGCACCCGGTAACCAGCGCCGTCATCCCCGCGATCGGTCCCGCCAGCACCGTATGCACCGCATTCCCCAGCGGATCCAAAATCGCCCCGTAATGTTCCGGAATCGCCGGATCCAACTTGATGATGTTCGACGCCGGGATCTTCACCAACTCCGCGAACGCCCCGTCCTGATCGATCCCGATAATTTTCAGATTCTGGCAAACATGCGCTTCGCCGATGCGGCACTGCCGGCAATGCCCGCAATTCACATGCATCTCGGCGCTGACGAAATCCCCCGCTTTCACCGCGGTCACTTCGTCGCCAAAACTCTCCACCACGCCGCAAAACTCATGCCCCAGCGTCACCGGTGGCTTGATCCGCCCCTGCGACCACCGATCCCATCCATATATATGTAGGTCGGTCCCGCAAATCGACGCCGTCCGGACGCGCACCAGCACATCTGTCGGCCCAATCGCCGGCACCACCGTCTTTTCCAGTGAAAGTCCCCGCGCCGCCTGTACCTTGCGCAAAGCCTTCATCGTGTTCGCCATAGGGGCCATAAGGGAAAGATGCTCCGGATCGAAAAGCTACCTGGTGCGGACTTCCATCCTAACACGCTAGCCTCAGCCGCCCGCCGCCTCAGCCAACCTCGAATTGCCTGCCCCGCAACGCAGGCGGCAAATCTTGGCAACGTCGTGTAGGGGCGCAGCATGCTGCGCCCCAGGTCCGCGAGATCCTTGTGTCTTGAGATCCCTCGCCTAACCTCCATATCCACAACAACCCGCCAAACCCAACCTAACCTCTACCCCCCGGCCGTCGTCATTCAACGGAACATCCGTCCGCCCAATTTCGTTCTCTTGTCCGAGTCCACAAAAGGCACCCGATGAACACTGTGAAATCCAACATCCTCTACGCCCTGCGCCAATTCCGCCAGGCGCCCATCTTCACCGCCACCGCCATCCTCACCATGGCCCTCGGCATCGGCGGCACGACCGCCATCTTCACTCTGATTCACGCCATCATGCTTCGGTCGCTGCCCGTTGCCGACCCAGCCTCTCTCTACCGCATCGGCGTGGGCGACGATTGCTGCGTCGAAGGCGGTCCGCAAGACAACTGGGGCATGTATTCCTATCCTCTGTTCCAGCGGCTCGCGAGCAATACTCCGGAATTCGAGCAAGTCACCGCATTTCAGGCCGGAAGCTGGCACGCCACCGTCCGCCGCGAAGGCGAGCAGGCCGCTCGGGCTCTGCGCTCCGAATACGTCACTGGAAATTATTTTGGCGTTTTAGGCGTCGGCGCTTTCGCCGGCCGCGTTTTCACTCCTCAAGACGACACTCCCGCTTCCGCTCCGGTCATCGTCCTCAGCCACCGCGCGTGGCAAACCATCTACGCCGGCGACACCAAGGTGATCGGCGCTTCGTTCGATGTGCAGGGTCATCCCTTTACCGTCGTCGGCATCGCGCCTCCCGGATTTTTCGGCGAAACCCTTAATAGCGATCCTCCCGACATCTGGATTCCTCTCCAGCAGGAAGTGAACATCAGCGGCAACACCTCGCTTGTCCGCCAGTCGATCTCCGCATGGCTTCGCGCCATCGGCAGATTGAAACCCGGCGCAACCACCGACGGTATGTCCGCGCGCCTCACTGGCGTGCTCCGCACATGGATGGTGAACGACTCCGGCTATCCCGCCGCCTTCATGCCCGATGTCGAGCGCTTGCTCCCGAAGCAAAACATCAGCGTGATTCCAGCTGGCGCTGGCGTCGCCGTAATGAAAGAAGAATACGGACGCAGCTTGCAGATTCTTCTCGCGGTTTGCGGAATGGTGCTATTGATCGCGTGCGCCAACGTCGCGAATTTGCTGCTCGCGCGCGCCGTCAACCGTCGCGCTCAAACCGCCGTTCGTCTCGCCATCGGCGCAACGCCGCGTGAAATCATCACGCAAGCACTGACGGAAAGCGTATTGCTCGCGATCATCGGCGGCATCGCAGGCCTCGTGGTCGCTACAGGGGCCGCGCAGCTCCTTCTGTCTCTCGCGTTTCACAGCGCGCACTTTCTCCCGATCAGCACCACGCCTTCGCTCGTCGTTCTCGGATTTGCGTTCGCGCTTGCGCTGATCACCGGGGTAATCTTCGGCGCCGCTCCCGCGTGGTTCGCCACGCGCACCGATCCCGCCGACGCGCTGCGCGGCACAGGCCGCGGCAACACCGATCGTTCCACCTTCGCGCGCAAAGCTCTCCTCGTCACGCAAGCGACTCTCTCCGTCGTCCTCGTCGCCGGCGCAACCATGCTCGGCCGCAGCCTCAACAAACTCGAACATCAGGATTTTGGTTTCCAGGTCGCGAATCGCGTCGAACTCGAGATCCTCGGCCCCAGCAGTGAAAAACCTTTGCCGGCCCAGATCGCTTTTGGCCGGCGGCTCGAGGAAAATCTGCGCCGCATCCCCGGTGTGGAAAGCGCCGACGTCGCCATGTACAACCCGCTCACCGACAATTGGGGTGAGCTGATCATGGTCGCCGGCCATCCGCCCGCCAAGATCAACGAAGAATCCGGAGCTTCCTGGGATCGCGTCGGCGTCGACTACCTGCAGCATCTCGGCGTTCCCGTGCTACAGGGCCGGCATTTCACCGCAGCCGACAATGAAACCACCGCACCGGTTGCTGTCGTCAATCAGGCGTTCGTCAAACGCTTCTTCAAGAGCGACGAGAATCCCATCGACCAGCACTTTGGTCTCGATCTCGCTGAACTTGCCGGCACATTCCGTATCATCGGCGTCGTCGCCGATGCCAAGTTCGCCGGCTTCGCTCTCAGCCAGCCTGCGCGCCCGATGTTCTACGTTCCAACCACGCAGTTCGTGAAATACGACAACCCGCTGATGGCCTCGCTCGAAGCACGCACCCACAACCCGGGCGGGATTCTGATCGTCACGCAAGTTCCTATCGGCAGGCTCGAGCCGCTGGTCACGCAAACTCTCTCCGACATCGATCCCAACCTCACCATCAACCACATTCGCACGATGCAACAGCAAATTGATCTGTCGTTCGATCAGGAACGCGCCGTCGCCAGCCTCGCGGGACTCTTCGGCGTCGTCGCCTTAATCCTCGCGGCAATTGGCCTGTACGGCGTCACCGCCTACTCGGTAGCGCAGCGCACCAACGAGATCGGAATCCGCATGGTGCTTGGCGCAGATCGCGGCAAGGTGCTCGGCTTAGTGCTGCGCGGTGCATTCCAGCGCGTCGCCTTCGGCCTCTTACTCGGTCTGCCTCTCGCTGTCGGCGCAGGCAAACTCATCTCCGCCCAACTCTACGGCGTCTCCTCTTGGGATCCGACCGCTCTCACGATCGCGGCAGTCGCGCTGGCGATCTGCTCCTTCTTCGCCGCCATCATCCCCGCCAACCGCGCCGCCGGCATCCAGCCCATGAAGGCCCTCCGCATCGAATAACCAAGTGCGTCAGTCGGGATTCATCTGTGTTTCCCAACCGTCGTACTCGCCACCATGCGTCTTGGCGAGACGAAATAGCTCCGCAACCGCATCATCGATTTCGTTCTGTTTGACGGATTGAAATCTCACGATGCAGATCCCTTTCGGGTACGGCTTCTTTTCCATCTCGGACTCGGATTGCAAGCGGTACTGCAACGCGACTACCGCGGCGAGGAACTCTTTCCGCTCCGCATCAGTGCGAAAGTAAATCCAGTGCGAGATGTCTCTTGGTCTTTGCAGTGTGTCGCCATTTTTTTCGAGTACGTCCAACACCTTTCGATTCTCCATGCACTGGCGCGTCTCTTCCGAGGGATATAAGACGTCAAGATACTGCTTCCACCCCGGATCGGGTTTCGAGCCGCATTCGAACTCATATCCGTTGAATTTCTCTAACGTCTCTTCGACCGCCTGCTCCAACCCCTGTGCGCGTGCCGCGTAGTAGTAAAACTCTCTACGCCCATTGGTGGTGATTCGCCCACAATAAACGGCTTCGAACCTGCTCTTCATCGCCGCCGTCATTTGGTCTTCAATCTCGCACAAGCTATCGAATTCGTCCTTCGAAGACAGGCCGTCCTCGGCCGGCCATTTCATCTCGACCCACACCCACAGCAGATTCGCTCTCTCTCGCTCCGGCGCAGTTTCACGAAGTGCCAGATTCAGATAGATGGACGCCACCACGTCATTCACATTGCAGATGTAGAAGTCCCAGTTCTCGCCCATGCCGGTAATATTTCATATCGCTGGTCACACTGTCTCCGGCGAAGCCTATGGGAAGTGCGGCTTCCTCGAAATCCGCCCTGGTACCCGTCCCCTAGCCCGCTTCGTCAACCCGCCAGCGTCGAACGCGTCATCGTCGCCATCTTCCACCGCTTCAGCCTGAAGAGGAATCTACGCACCCTCCCACTTCTTACATAAGCAGCCTGACGTCACCCCCGACCCGGCACCCCTTGACAAATCTCAAGATCGTGGTATGCTGGGTGAATACGAAATTGCGTTTCAACAACTGCCAGCCAAAAGCTGGCGTTTTTCATTTTGGAACGTCCCACTTGCCTCGACAAGTGCGTCTCAGTCGAACACGCAGCCTCGTAACGAACTCATTCTGAACATCTTGCGCACTCCCGTTTTCCGTACATTCCATAACTCGCTCAATCAAAACGGCTTGCGCACTCTTTGAGAAAACATAGGGGGGTACCCCCTAAAAGCGAAACCCAAGCGAAAGTGTAGCGCCGGCACCCTTGCCGGCGGGTTTTCCTAACCGAGGACCTCAACTCGACCGTCTCTCGGTTCTGACTGTCTCCTCACGAGGTCGCAATCGCGGGAGCATCGGCGGACCGCGCCGGTGACCTCCGCCGCAACAACGCCGCCGAAATCAGAGTAATGATCAGCCCCACCGGAAGGGGCTCGATAGAAGTGTAAGCCGCGTTGACCATCGGATTTTGGTAAAGCTCCTGCGAATGCTGAATGGCTGCGACTCGCGCAGCGATGGTGGCGGGATCAAGACCGGAAGCCTGTACATGCCGAATCTGAGCCGCGAAGTAGCCATCCATAAAGTGCGGCATGAAATTGAAGTAGAGGATTTCCCAAGAGACGACGTAAAAGACGGTGGTGATGAGGGTTATCAGGATGCCGCAAGCGAATGCGCGTCCGAAGGAGATCTGCCCTCCCAGTTCGTTATCGCGATAGCTGCGAATCCCGAAATAGATCAGCAGAAACGACGCCACCATGATCGTGTAGCCGAGCATCATGCTGTGGCCGGAGCCGATCTTTTTGGAAAGCAGAAGCGAGAGGTCCATCAGGACCGAAATCATGATGCCGGCGATGACGCCGAATGTGAGTACGGATTTCTTCATGTGAGGCTCCTAGAGCGAGTGTTGGACCGAATTGGAACGGAGCGAAATTGCGCCGAAACGCGCCGGATGTCGTCATCCTTTCGGATGATTTTGGGGGATTCTAGCGGAAATCGTGCTTTCGGGTGATACGGTCAGGGCAGAAGGCCGAGTTCTTTGCCGCGCTGGACGGCTTGGGTGCGGCGGGATGCGCCGACCTTGTCGAATACACGCGCACAATGCGTCTTGACGGTGTTTTCAGAGACGAAGAGCTGGGCAGCGATCTCGCGATTGCTGAGGCCGCGAGCGACGAGGGTGAGTATTTCAAGCTCCCGCGGGGTAATGCCGAGACTCTGTTGGCATTCGGCATTTGGAGCGAATGGTTCGCCGATGGAGCTTTCCGCCGGAACCGGGACAGGAACTTCCCTCACCACAACGGTTTCGCGAACGATCTCGCGGCGCCGCGTAATGCGCAGTCCCAGCCAGATCCCGAACGCAGCAAACAGCGCGGCCACGAGCGCCCCATACAGCTCGACCGAATGCTCGATCACCACAAACCGGTACTGCGTATATTGCAGCGTGACGATAAGCAGTCCGCCGACGAGCCCGAAGATAAGCACGTGCCGCTTCATGAGAGGTCGTTGGAGCTGAAGGAAGTATAGCGGAGATGCCGACGATTGATGGCTCAGGCAGAGGAGCAGAAAAAGGATTGGTCTGGTTTGTCTATCGGAGGGAGGCGAATAACAAGAATTAACCCGTCACAAATCTAGCATGGAGCACCAGACCAACGAACAACCGCCCCCAGCAATGCTTATGTGCGCTCGAGTTCGATGCGGAGCTGAACCAGTTCAGCGGAACTGCTTAGGTCACGATGAACTTCAAAAACGCCGTCGCCCCAGGTCGTCATGAAATTGCATACCCTCACTCCATCCACGTCGGTTGTTCCCGACTCGGTCCGACTGCTTCTTGTTTCTCGCATGACCTGCCAGTGATGAGAGTGAGGGCGGAAGTCCGTTGCCATTCCGAGATTCTTAGATTGTTTATGTTCTTGTACCGCCATCCCTCTTTCGCGAGCCTCTTCCACTGGCATGTTTGTCCAACCAAATTCAGTCAATGATAAGGACGGCGCAAGAAAGAAGTGGGCCGCTTGATCTGCATCTCGTCCCCAGAAAACGAAATCAGCTAACCCATCCAATGAGTCTTCATGACGCCAAGCGCCCAACACATCGAAATCCGCGATGAGCAATCGGGCATAGTCCACGCCTACATGACCAACTTTCTCCGAATGGGCAACTGGCTGTGAATTGCAACGAACCAAGACTCTTTTCCATTGTGATTGATCAGGCGGGGGCATGCGTTCACCCAACACGGGCAGTGGCTGGCCAACGGGGACGCCGCAGACCGCTGCAGCCCAAACACCATGAAACTCGATTTCGCCCGCGCCACGGCCGTAGGCTAGAGCCTGATCGATGCGGGTGCGATGCGAAAACCGCGGTGAGACTACTTCGAACCTTGCGTCGAGGCGATGCTCCCGAACAATGCTACGAAGTTTCTCGTCAATTTCCGGATGGTCCGGCGGCTTGTCGTAGACGAAGAAAGGATTCCACGACATGTCGAGCAGTTCTCCGGCGCGCTCCGCGTCAGCCCCTATGAGGTGAAGGTCGACGAAGCTGTTGGCCTGTTTCGTGTGCTCCATGGAACCCAAGCTGCCTTCAGGCAGTAGAGGTGTAGCGTTATGCGACCAGATACCTAAATAGCCTGTATCGATAACGATCAGTCCGCCAGAACGGGTGCTGACAGAGCCGAGTTGTTCGAGAACGGCCACGAATTGGCAAATTGTAGCGTGCATTTAGGGGGAAAAAGCAGGATTTGTCGCCGTGCGATGAAAATTTGGGTAGGATTTGTCGATTTGCCGTGGGGTGCGCGACGTATGCGCAGGAGGCTACAAACGCAATGCAATATTTATTGTTGATTTACGACGCTGAGACGGAATGGGCCAAGATGAGCCAGGCCGAGCAAAGCAAGATGTACGGGGAATATATGGAGTTCACCTCGGACATCAAGGCCAAGGGGAACCACTTGGCGGGACATCAGTTGCAGCCGATTGCGACCGCGACGACCGTGCGGGTGCGGAACGGCAAGCGGCTGACCACCGATGGGCCCTTTGCGGAGACCAAGGAGCAGCTCGGCGGGTTTTACATGATTGAGGCGAAGAATCTCGATGAAGCGATCGAGATTGCGAGCCGGATTCCGTCGGCGCGAGTGGGATCGATCGAGGTGCGGCCGATTGTGGTGCACGGACAGGCGGCGAACGGGTAAGGACGGAAGCTGGAAAACGGAAATGGAAGATGGGTGTCGAACGGAGGGATCGAAGGGACGTCCCTCCGCTCGACAAACCGAGATAGTCGGTTTGTGTGAGACGAGGTTGCATCTAAACCCGCACCCTTGAAAAAGCGCAAGGGTGCGGCACCCAAAGGCCTGGTTTCGATCGAGAAGTGTGGCGTTGTGGTGGCGGTTAGCGGATTTGGGTGCCTTGCGCGGACGCTAGTTGCCAGCCGCCGTCGTTGAGGACGAAGACGTGGGTGTAGCGGCTGCTGAAGCTGAACGAGGATTCGCCGGCGCGAAAGCGCATTTCGGTTCGGCCGACGACGACGGCGGTGTCGCACGAATAGATGCGCGTTTTGCTTTCGACGGGATCGATGGCCTCGAACTTAACTTGACTTGAACCGACCGCGGCGAGAAGCATGGGTTTTGTGATTTCGGAGCCTGACAGAAGATCGACCATCAAAAAATCATCCGCAAGAATCGAATCTAAAGAATCGATATTCCCCGACAAAAGTGCAGAAAAAAAGGCCCGCTCCGTGACCAGCGGGTCGAGTTTTGTTTCCATGGCAAGAGTTTAGCGCAAGGGCATAAAGATTTTGTCAGGAAGCGGTAAAAGCGCAGCGCGAAAAAACTATCGATCATTTTGCAATGTTATTTGGCGCAATCATTTCGCAAGCTCTTCGAGCGGAATGCGATTGGTGCGCGGGCCGAAGAACGAAATGACGAGCGCGACGCCGCACATGGCTACGGCAAGCAGGGTAAAAACGGCGCCGACTCCGCTGCGCGTGAGAACGGCGGCGATGAGGACCGAAGAAAATGCGGCGCTGAGGCGGCTCCAACTGTAGGTGAAGCCTACGGCGGTGGCGCGAATGCGCGTGGGGAAGAGTTCGGCCTGGTAGGCGTGGAACGCGGCGGAAAACCAATAGTTGGCGAGCGTGAGAAGGGCACCGAAGGCGACGACGGTGAACGGCGTGCCTGCGTGGCCGAAGCCGAGACCGAACGCGGCGACGAGAACGGAAAGCGCGACGATGGTCCACTTGCGTTCCATCCGATCGGAACTGGCTGCGGCGAGAAGCGGGCCGACCGGCGAGACGATGGCGATCATCATCGTGTATTCGAGCGAGTGGAGCAGGGAGAAGCCGCGCTTGAGGAGAAATGTGGGCGCCCAATTGGCGAAGCCGTAGAAGCCGACGGTTTGTAGCGCCTGGAAGACGATCATCATCGTGGTGCGGCCGAGATAGGGGTGGCGGAAGAGTTCGGTGAAGGAGATTTTGTCGGCGGTGAGATCAGAAGCTGCTGCGGGGCGTTCGCCGTCGTTGCGAGCTTTTTGCGAGGCGAGAGATTCGGCGAGATGTTTTTCGTCGAGATTGGCGAAGGATTGGGATTCGAGAGCGGCGAGGATGGATTCGGCTTCGGCGATACGGCCGCGGCTGGCGAGCCAGCGAGGGGATTCGGGAAGGTGGCGACGGAACCACCAGGTGAGGAGCGCGCCTGCGCTGCCGATGAGTACGACCCAGCGCCAACCTGCCATCAAGAAGTGAGTGGGCACGAGAACGCGTGCGAGCAAAGCGGCGACGGGTACGGCGGCAAATCCGACGACTTGGGTGATGGCGACGTAGCGTCCGCGTGCGCGGCTGGGGACGATTTCGCTGACGTACGCGTCGATGACGATGATTTCGGCGCCGATGCCTGCACCCGCAAAGAAGCGGAGCGCGATGAGCCAATTTGCGGATGGGGCGAACGCGCAGGCCAGCGTGAAAACTGAGTAGAGAAGCAGCAGCGTCATGAACACGATGCGGCGGCCGAAGCGGTCGCTGCCGATGCCGAAGGCGATCGTGCCGACGAACATGCCGAAGAAGCCGGATGAGATGAACGCGGTGAACTGGGGCAGAGTGAGGAAGTGAGATTGTTGCAGTGCGGCGCCGATGTAGGCGACGACGAAGATGTCGTAGAGGTCGAAGAAATTGCCGAGAGAGACGAGCGTGATGAAGCGGCGATGGAAGCGGCCGAGCGGGAGGCGCTCGATGCGGGCGGCGATGGAGGTCGAGTTGGTCATTCGGGGCAATTCAGCGGCTGAAGCCCCTCTCTGTTGCGGTGTCTAATGTCGCGGCTGAAGCCGCGACCCACAAAGCTCAGCAGACATTCCTCTGTAGCGCGAGGCTCGATCCACATTACTTCTGGCGCTCGATGATGCCGACTTTTTCGAG
>Ga0070735_10003081_pt1 | contig 14739 bp, 14 predicted proteins | sample Coa_R1_FD_66443 | JGI IMG/M metagenome (GOLD analysis project Ga0070735, IMG submission 66443) | Surface soil microbial communities from Centralia Pennsylvania, which are recovering from an underground coalmine fire - Coalmine... | ecosystem: Environmental > Terrestrial > Soil > Unclassified ... | reverse complement strand
GGCCCCGATCTTGTTGCCGAGTACCCTCGCGCAGCCTCCGGGATGTGAGTGCGACGTGTATGGTCCCAATAACGCCGGCCAAGTCGTCGGATTTGTCTACAACGGCAGCTTTAATGTGGGTCCGAATTTCATCGCTACGACATCAGGCTACACGCTCCTGCCTTTACCGGCTCATACGATTGCAACGGCCCTGAACAACTTCGGCCAAGTAACCGGGTCATTCGACTTCGGCCTAAGCAGCATCGGCCAGCAGCCTCAGGCCTTTATCGGGAGCACTGCAGGATATACCCTGATCCCGTTGCCGCCCGGCGCGACCGCGACGACGGGAATAGCATTAAACGACCCTAGTCAAGTAGGAGGCGAAGCGTCGGCCCCTAATACCGGTGCACCATCCTTCCCCTTCATCGGAACCTCGTCCAATACCGTAACGATTCCGCCGCCGCCAGGCTGGAATCCAAACTTGGAGTTGCAAGGCATCAATAACTCTGGCGAAGTTGTGGGGGAAGGCTACCGCTCCACGGATTCCAATTCCATCGCTCCTTACGTCGGAACGACGTCGGGGTCCATGCCGATATCGCTGCCCCCAGGTTGGATTACTATTTCTGCCGTCTTTAGAATCAACGATTCCGGCGAGGTGGCAGGATATGGCAACAACGGAGGCGTCTATCAATCCTTTGTCTCGACCCCGGCGGCGACGACCGCGCTCCTGATGCTCAGTGGTGCGAGCGCCTGTTATGTGAGTCTGGGGCACGATAAAGCAATTAACGATTCGGGCGCGTTGTGGGTGATTGCGACGTTGGTAGTCCATGAATCTGGGACCTCAGTGATGGCGTCCAGTCCCTCGATAACCTCATTCCGTCCGGTTGCACATTAGGCAGCGCCTTTGAGATCAATGATCTAGGCCAAATTGCTGGGACAGCATCCTTCAATAGTATTCAGTACAATTTCCGCTAACTCCGGCACCCAAGCCGGAGCCGGGAACCTCCGGTATGCTCGCCGCCCGGTCTGTTGCTCGCGCTTGCTCCGCGCTTATTCCGAGCCTTTCGGCATCGGTAGTCCCACCCTGCTCTATTTGTCGCCCTCAACCGTGCTCACACTGCGCGATTTCACAAACGCTACCAGCGCGCTGACCTCGTCCGGCTTGAGGCTGCTCGAAAACGCCGGCATGTTATATCCGCCGTTCAGGATCCGCAGCGTAATCTGCTCTTTCGTCAGCCGGTCACCCGCGGTAGTCAGATCCGGCCCTCGGTGCCCGCCATAGCCCGAGACGCTGTGGCAGTATTCGCATCCTTTTTCATGAAAGAGCTGCGCCCCTTGCGAGATCTGAGCGTTCACCGCCTGTCCGTTCGCCTGCACAACCTGCGGCGGCAACGCTGCCGCGTTGAACTCGGGCGACCACGGTGACCGCTCACCCTCTACCCAAAGGACGCCCACGCTCATCACGATGATGACGATGCTCGCCATGGCCCATGGCCGGCGCATTGGAGCGCGCTGGCCGCGATTGAATATCAGCGGCAGCAGGATCAGGCAGATGCCCGCTACCAGCGGCGCCCCCACAATTACGTACGATTCGGTTCCGTGCGGCAACTGGGCCAGAACAGCGAAGTACCACAACAGATACCAATCGGGCCGCGGATAGGCCTGAACAATCGTTGGATCCGGCGGCTTCGTGAGTTCCGGCGGTCCGAACCGCCAGGCCAAGAAAACAACGCAAGCGACCACGAGAACACCGAACACCACATCGCGCCAGGCTGCGTCCGGCCAGAATGGCACCCCGTCGCGCTTCAACATGTTCTCGTACCAGGCCCGATAGGTGCCCGGATCCACTGGGCGGGAGGCGCTCGGCTTCTCCGAGATTCCGTGCCGCAGAACCAAACCGAGGTGTAGCGCGATCATCGCAAAAATCACAGCGGGGATGAAGAAAACGTGGTATGCGAAAAATCGGCTCAGCGTGGCCCCGCCCACCGTCTGACCGCCCATCAGCAAACGGGCGATCCAGGGGCCAATTATCGGAACGCGGCCAGCCTGCTCCGCCGCCACAATCGTCGACCATACACCGTTCTGATCCCACCGCAGCAACTGGCCAGTGAAGCCCATTAGAACCGTCAATCCCAGCAGCACGACCCCCACCACCCAGTTCAGCTCCCGCGGAAACTTGTACGACCCGGTGAGAAAGGTGCGGATCATGTGGATGCCCACCAGCAGCACCATCGCCGATGCGCCGAAGTAGTGCATCCCGCGAATCAGGCGACCCAAAAACGCCTCATGCGTGATCCACTGGAGCGAATCGTAGGCTTGGCCTGAGCTGGAAACGTAGGCCGTCGCCAGAGCAATGCCGGTGAAAACCTGGATCAAAAACGCGAACAGCGTGGCGCTGCCGAATACGTACATCCAGCCCGTGTGCGGAGGCACAGGATGTTTGAGCACCGGCCCAATCACCTTCGAGGCGTCAGTCCGCGCATCGAACCACTGCCAGGCTTGGCGGAAGAATCGCATGCCGGCTCACGTAATGGGGGTCGGACTCGTTAGGATCTCCACTTGACCGTCTTGTACTCGCACCGGATATCGGATCAGCGGATGGGGTGGCGGCCCGGCGGCAACTGTTCCGTCCTTGTAGTAAACGCCTCCATGGCACGGGCACATGAACAACTCCGCGTCCTGCAGCCACCGCACAGGACATCCCAGGTGCGTGCAGTTCACCGAGAACGCGATGAATTGGCCGCCCGGTTCGTGCCGAAGCCACGCAGCCGTATTGCCCGTAACACCTGCCCAGGGGACGGAAGACGCATCCTCGAACTTGACCTCGACCGTTTTCCCCTTCTCGAATCTGTCCACCGCGCCTACGGCTCGCCATTTCCGCGCCACCGGTTCAAAAAGCGGTCCCAGCAGAAAACCCGCGACGGGTACAGCGACCAGCGCCGCCCCGATCGACCCCAGCAAGATACTCAGCCGGACTAATAGCTTGCGCCGCTCCGGCGATGTCTCCTGCGTTTCACTCATGCACGATTTCCCCGATCCAGCCGATCAGTGCGACCACCCCCAACACAACGCCAACACCCGTAATCGGAATCAACGTCACTGGCCCCAGCAGCGCCAGGGTCACAGCTAAGGCGAGCATCGCCGGCCAGTAGGTAGGCTGCGCAAGCTGGTCCGGCAGGGGTTTGTGCCAACCCGGAGGTATCGGCGGCCCGGAAGAATTATCCCTGGTTTCCATCAGGCCTCCACCGCTGTTTCGGCCCCTGCTCCGTACCAGCGCGCGAACATCGCCATAATGCCGGTCAGATAAACCAGACACCCCGGAACCCACATCAGCAGACCGCCGATCTGCTGATCCATCGCCGGCGAAATGCCCCAGCGGTCTCGAATAATAGGCAGGATGCCAAAAGCGTCCACGGGGTGCGCATACGAGGGATAGAGCAGCGCCGGCGCAAACGTGATCAGCACACCGATGCTCGTGCACGCCAAACAGGACGTGAACAGATAGGCGGCCGCTTGTGGCACGGGGTTCATCCGCGACTTCGCTATTGGCGAAAGAATCGGCCACCAGTAGATCGTTCCTCCAATCAGCAGCGATAGGTGCTCAACGATGTGCAGCGGCTCGTTTGCTAGCGCCGCGTTAAACACGGCAGGGATATGCCAGAAGCTCATCGCGCCTACTCCCGCGACCCATGCCACTGCCGGCTTTCGCAGAAAACGTTCCACGGCCGCTACGGCGGCGTATTGCAAAAGGCGCTCAAACGGCCTGGCGGGCATTCCAATCAGCAGGAGGGCGGGCGCTACCAGCACCAATAGAATATGCTTCGCCATATGCGCGCTGAACAAGTAATTGTCCGCGAGTTCATCGAGCGGCGAAACCAGGACAAAGAAGATCGACAGCACGCCCGCCACCCAGGCGAGCGACCGTCCCGTGAATCGAAACTGTGCCGCCCAAGCGTACCCCCAAACCAGGGCGCAACAACCAATCACAACCGATGGCTTCCAGGTCCAGGCCGCAACAAGGAAATCGGACGTGCTCATAGCCACACCGTCGAACTCATAACCACACCGTCAAATAAACTAGGCTGAAAATCGCGATCCAAACAGCATCGACGAAATGCCAGTACATGGATACTGCGCCCACCCCGGACATTTCTCTTTCTTGGAAACTGCGCACAAATGTGAGTATCAGTAGACCGGCTAATGCAACCAATCCACACAGGACGTGAAATCCATGAAAGCCGGTCAGCGTAAAGAACGTCGCGCCGAACAGGTTACGCCCAGGGGTTATGCCCTTGCCGATCAACCCGGTATATTCCATCGCCTGCCCAAAAATGAAAACCGCTCCCAGGAAGATCGTCGCGCCTAACCACAACCGGAATCCCGCCTTACCTTCGGCCAGACGCCGCTCTGCCAGCCACATGGTTCCGCTGCTCCCTAACAAACAAAATGTAAAAATCAGCGTCCGGGGCGGGTCCAGGCTGTTGCTGGCGCTGGGCCCATGGACAACCGCGCCATGAAAGTACACGTATGCGGCGATCAGGAATGCGAAGAATACGGCCTCTGACGCAATGAACACGGCCATCGCGAGCCTTGCCGTATTAAAACGCTTCATGCCTGTCCTCCGTTTGGATGGACCAGATCCCACAGCGGCCGCCTTCCGTGAACGGGCGGAACGGCGTCGAAATTGTGCTCTGGCGGCGGCGAGGTAGTCGCCCATTCGAGCGTCCACGCGTCCCAGGGATTGTCGCCCGCGCGCTCACCCTCGCGCAGACTCACCAGGATATTCCCTAGCAGGACAACAACGGAGATGCCAATCACGAACGCTCCCACCGTCGAAATGAGATTCATAATGGCCCATCCCGGTTCATTCGGATAAGTGTAGACCCGGCGTGGCATTCCACTGAGCCCTAGCACGTGCTGAACCAGGAAAGTCAGATGAAAGCCGATAAACATCAGCCAGAAATGGACCATACCCCAGCGCTCCGAGAGCATACGGCCGCTCATCTTCGGGAACCAGTAATACAGGCCGGCCATTACGCCGAATAGCGTTCCCCCGAACAGCACATAGTGCATATGCGCCACTACGTAATAGGTATCGGTCACCTGCCAGTCGATCGGCACGGTAGCGAACGTTACGCCACTCAATCCCCCGATGGTGAAGGTGAACAGAAAGGCGATCGCAAACAGCATGGACGTCGAAAAGCGGATCGAGCCGCCCCACATAGTCGCGATCCAGTTGAATATCTTGACGCCCGTCGGCACAGCGATCAGCAGACTGGAAGCGCCAAACGCATACTCCCACGCATGCCCCAGACCGACCGCAAACATATGATGCGCCCACACGCCCACGCTCAGCAGCGCAATGGCCACGGTGGACGCGGCGACAAAGCCATAGCCGAAAATGGGCTTGCGCGAGAAGACCGGGATCACTTCGGAGATGATGCCGAAAGCGGGCAGCACCATAATATACACCTCGGGATGACCAAATGACCAAAAATAGTGTTGCCATAAAATCGGTGAGCCGCCGCCTAACTGTGTGAAGAAATGCGCGTTCAACTGGCGATCGATCAGCAACATCACAAGCGATGCATTCAGCGCCGGCAGCGCAAAGATAATCAGAAACGAATTGACAAAGACCATCCACACAAACAGTGGCAGGCGGCGGATCGTAAGCCCATCGGTCCGAAGATTTATGATCGTAACGATCAAGTTGATAGCGGTCGCGATCGTTCCCACTCCGATCCCGAGTAAGGCCAGAGCCCAGTAATCGAGGCCATAGCGCGTCGAGTAGCCTTTTTCACTCAGCGGCGCGTAACTGAACCACCCGGCGCTCGGCGCGTGACCCGAAACAAAGCTGAAGTAGAGAAGAACGCCGCCGAACAAAAAGACCCAGAAGCTGAACGCATTCAGACGCGGCAAGGCCATATCGCTCGCGCCAATCATCAGCGGCGTCAAATAATTCGCTAGCCCCAGCAGCAGCGGAACCACCACGAGAAATACCATCGTCGTGCCGTGCATCGTGAAAATCTGGTTGTACATCTCCGGGCTGAGAAAAGTATTACCGGGCCAAGCGAGCTGGATGCGCATCAGCAACGCCTCAACCCCGCCGATACAGAAGAAGACCAGCGTCGTTATCAGGTAGAGAATACCGATGCGCTTGTGGTCCACCGTGGAGATCCAGGCTACCCACGCACTCAGGCTCTGGGCGGGATAGCCGCTTTCCATCAGCCCGCCTGCGAGGGGAATATCGCTCACTTGAGGCTCTCCATGAACGCGGTCAACTGAGTCAAATCGCTCTCCGCCAAATTGAGATTCGGCATGTAGCAGTTCGGCTTGACAAGGTTCGGCTCATGTAACCAGTCCTTGAGATTTTCGGGCGTATTCTCCAGGCGCTCGGCGGCGAGCATCTTCCGAGATGCGATGTGCGTCAGGTCTGGGCCGTATTGCTCTTGCGAGTGGATGCCGCGAATGTTATGGCAGTTGGCGCAGGTGAACTGCCGGAACAGCTTCTCGCCGGATTTGGCATCCCCGCCGGCCGGTTCAATGGCTGGTGCAGCCTGCGCCGCCAGCCACGCTTCGTAGCTCGCTCGATCCTCCGCCAGAACCCGGAAACGCATCCATGCGTGTTGCGCGCCGCAATACTCGGCGCACGCGCCGGAGTAATTCCCCGGCCGATCGGCATGAATCCAAACGAAATTCCGCTGACCCGGGATCGCGTCCACCTTGCGGGCCAGTCGGGGAACCCAGAAATCGTGGATTACGTCCGCCGCTTCGATTCCGATCAGCATCTCCTGCCCCACCGGGATGTGAATCTCGTTGGCGGTAATTGCTTTGGCAGATGGATATTGCACTTCCCACCACCATTGATGCCCTCTAACGACAATGTCTGGAGGGCGATGAATAGGTTGGTCCACGGCTCGCGCTGTCACGATACTCACGACGAATAGGAACGTGATCAGGATGATTGGCACAACCGTCCAAGTGATCTCCAGCTTAGTATTACCGGTCGTTTGGCTAGGCTCGTGGTCGTCGCGCCGCCGGTAACGGACAAGGATGTATACAATCGCCAGCGTGACCACTGTCAGGATGAAACCGCACACCCACATGCAAGCGTTCCACAGCCATAGCAGGTGCCCCGCCTGAGGAGAAGCGGGATTGAAAACGCTGATCTGCATTGTTTCCAATCTCTGGAGCCCGCTGCCCGAGCCAGCAGGCGCCATCATAGCGTAGATACGGCAACGACCTTGTCAGTTACGGTGACGCATTCGTTCGGTCCTGGACACGGCAAATCGATAGAATTGCGAAATAGTGCACTCAACTCGTAACAGCCGCACAACGAAGGCAGGCGGCAGTTTCTTTCCGGTAATGAGGGGGCCGGCCGCCTCTGTGCGGCCTATACTACGAAGAGCGCGCTACAGTTTTCTGCCATGGCTTGGGCTGGGCGCCTTCATCCCGGCCTTCCAGTCGATCATAAAGATGTTCGTCCGAGGTGGTTCCGAGCGCCTCGTTGAATAAGGTCACCAGGCCGAGCCCCTCCCGCAAATCCTCTTCGAACGCGTGCAGCGCTTTAAGCTGCGATGCCGACGCCGGATGCAAACTTCCGCCGGGCGCCCGGAGAAACATCTGATAGCCCGCAAAAATCAGCAAAGCGATTTCTTTTCCAATGAGAATACCGAGACGGTCGATGTGCGGGCGGTCGCCTGGCCGGTCCTCGACAATGGCGGCGCATCCGCTCTTGCTGATCCGAACTCGTCTGGGCCCATCGGCCTCGGTCGAGAATCCGAGCTTCCTCAAGTTCTCTAACCGTTCGGCGAAGGTAGGCTCCTGCGGCTTTTCTCTGCGAAAGAACATCGTTCCCATTATAATTCGTGGAGTGCCCTATCTCGTAGCTCTCGATGAAGGAACCACCAGCGCCCGCGCGGCGCTTTATAATGAGACCGGCATTCGCATCGCCATGCAAGCTGGCCCTATCGAGTGCCATTTTCCACACCCGGGCTGGGTAGAGCAGGACGCGAGCGTCATCTGGCGTGTGCAACTCAATGCCGCGCGGCGCATGCTGGAAAAGGCGAACATCGCCCCGTCCTCAATCGCCGCACTCGGCATTACCAACCAGCGTGAAACCACTGTGATATGGGACCGCCGTACAGGCCAGCCCGTGGCGTCGGCGATTGTCTGGCAATGCCGCCGTACTGCCGATTTTTGCAATGAGTTGACAAAGACGCCGGCCGCCGCGGAAATCACGCGTCGCAGCGGACTGATCGTAGATGCCTATTTTTCCGCCAGCAAAATCCGCTGGATTCTCGACCGCGTGCGCGATGCTCAATTGAAGGCGCGCGATGGCGAATTACTGTTCGGCAATATCGATAGCTGGCTCATTTGGCAGTTGACGGGCGGCAAAGTCCACGCAACCGATCCCTCGAACGCATCGCGTACGATGCTCATGAACTTGAAGAGCGGTGAGTGGGACGACACCTTGCTTGGCATTTTCGACGTGCCGCGCGCGATGCTGCCAAAGATAGTGCCTTCAAGCGCGGTGTTAGGCGTCACACAAGGGGAATTGCTGGGCTCTGAAATCCCCATCGCCGGTATCGCCGGCGATCAACAGGCCGCACTCTTCGGCCAAGCCTGCTTCCGTCCGGGGCTATCGAAGAATACATATGGCACTGGCTGCTTTGCGTTGCTCCATACAGGCGCACGGCAGCCGGTTTCGACACACCGTCTGCTGGCGACGCGCGCCGCCTCCCTCGCCGGAAATGCGCAATTTGCAATTGAGGGCAGCGTCTTCATCGCCGGCGCGGCGGTGCAGTGGCTGCGTGACAAGCTGGGCTTAGTCCAAAGCGCGGCGGAAACGGAAGCGATTGCGCTCTCTGTGCCGGATGCCGGAGGAGCTTACCTCGTGCCTGCTTTCGTCGGCCTGGGAGCACCGCACTGGGATTCGTCGGCGCGCGGACTGATAACTGGGCTCACGCTCGCGACGGATCGTGCGCGACTGGTCCGGGCTACGCTCGAAAGCATTGCTTACCAGACACGTGAACTGGTAGAGGCCATGCAAGCCGATGGCGGAGAGAAACTGAAGGAGCTGCGCGTCGATGGAGGGGCCACCGCGAATGATTTCCTGATGCAGTTTCAGGCCGACATTCTCGATTGTCCCATCGTACGCCCGGCAGACGTTGAGACCACGGCGCTCGGAGCCGCGTACCTGGCCGGACTCGCTACCGGACTGTTCCAAGGCACTGACGAGTTGGAGAAATTCTGGCGCGTGGAGCGCATCTTCACCCCACAAATGACAGAGGATCAGCGCGACACACTGTTCGCCGGGTGGAAGGATGCTGTCCGCCGTGCTCGCTCCGAAGAACCATTGGGCCGCAGCGCGTTAACTTGACGGGAATTTGGCGAAGAAATCTTGAGACAATAGTGAGCGCACAGGACGCGGCGGCGTCCTGAATTGGGCAAGGAAAAGAGAGGTTTTCACTGGTGGCGCGCATCTGGTGCATTGGGATCTTTATTCTACTTTCTGCCCGATTTCCGGCGCTCGCGTTGGCCGCGCCCAAGGTTCCGCTGGCGGAGTTTCACGGCACGTTGAAGAGCATTGCCAAAAATAAGATTCTAGTGGTGACCGGGGAAGATCAGGTGATCGTTTTCCACCGCGACAAGCGCACAAGGTTTCTCATCGACGGCAAAGAGATCAAAGCCGATGCCGTGCCATCGAAATCACCCGTGACGGTGCAAGCCGCTCCGACGCCATGGGGCGATCCCGACGCAATCAATGTGATTGTGGGGAAGAAGTAGCCGGTGATTCAATCGCTTGTTTTAGCAAAGCCAGCGTCCTCCGTTCTTCTTTATCTCCATTAAACAAAAAGTGCGCGAAGAAGCGTTGGTAAGGGCCGTTGAGGATAAGCGTCGCGTGCGCGGTGACAGTGCAGCCGCCGCTCATCACCGGCGTCAGATCGAGTTCCCAGATGCCACCGACAGACCGATCCTTTTCGATCAATTGTGATACTAGGCGTTTGGGTGGCGCCACCATGGTGTCCTCGAATAGAGCGGCCTCGCCGTTATGGCCAAACGCTTTCCATCGATGATCGGGAAGGACCTCAACTTTCTTAAATTCCGGTGTCCACTTTGGCACATTGGTGTGATCGGAGATGAATTGCCAGACCTGCGTGGGCGGACGGGCGATCTGGACGGTCGCCGTACTGGTGACTCCTCGCGGCAATAGGAAGCCGATGATGCCGAGTAGCGCGACCAGACCGAAGGCGGCGCCCATGACTAGAAGCGGACGGCTAATTTTCATTTCAGCGAGGGAGGCGACGGCAGCCCGTCTAGCCGGTTTCGATTCGCGACGCGGTGCCCGTGAACGCTGCGGCAGGGAACACGCCACGAAGCCTCATGCCCTCACCGTAGCATAGCTGCACAAAGGGGCGGCCGGGTACCTGCGAATGGGATCCAACCGCCGCGGGGAAGATGCACGATGGCAATTGTGGCAAGTCTCGCTGTCCCCAGGAAGTTTTGCATATTGACAATAGTATCGTTTTACGTTAAGTATTAAGTATGAAACCTACTCCCAAGGGTTGGCCCCGATTATCCACCGCGATCTATTATGACGATGCTGCCGGAGCGATCGACTGGCTTTGCCGCGCCTTCGGATTTGAGGTGCGCCTGAAAGTCGAAGGCGACGGTGGGCGCATTGAGCACAGCGAACTCGTCTATGGCGATGCCCTCATAATGGTGGCGCAGAGCGGAGATAGACCCAGGCACCCGACGTCCCCGCGCGGCGCGAGTCCACGTTCGATTGGTGGAGCAAATACCCAGTCTCTGATGCTGTTCGTTGACAATGTGGACGAGCACTGCGCTCGCGCTCGCGCGGCTGGCGCGACCGTAGTTGAAGAACCCGCGGTTCACGATTACGGCGCCGATTACTGGGCGGACCGCAGCTATGGAGCGCTCGATCCCGAAGGCCACCTCTGGTGGTTCACTGAGCGACTGCGGAATCCGCCGAGTGAGTGAGCAGCTCGTGCCCCAAGCGGAACTGGACGCTACATTTTTTGCACTGGCCGACCGGAACCGCCGGGCGGTGATTGACCTTCTGAAGGAGCAACCCCGCCGCGCCGGAGAAATTGCCGCCGCCCTCTCGCTGACCCCTCCGGCATTAAGTCGCCATCTGCGAGTGCTACGGCGCAGCGGGTTGATCCACGAGCAAGGAATCGAAGAAGACGCCCGGGTGCGGATCTATCGGTTACGGAAGGAACCATTCGATCAGCTTCACGCCTGGCTCGCGGAAGTGGAATCCTTCTGGATGGACGAGTTGACCGCCTTCCGCGATCATGTGGAACGCTCGAAGACGCGGCGCAGGGGTTCCGCAAAACGATAATGCCGCCCGCTTCCGACCTTGTGACCGTGAGTGTCACCGTCTCGACGGACCCGGCGACGGCGTTCGCCATGTTCACCGGGGAGACCGATCTTTGGTGGCGGTCAGGGCCGAAGTTTCGTGTCGCCGGAAGGCAGCCCGGAGTGTTGCGGTTTGAGCCGTGGCTGGGCGGCCGGCTCATCGAAGAGTTTGAGTCGCCGTCAGGACCGCAAGTATTCACGAACGGAAGGATTACAGTTTGGCAGCCGCCTGAGCGATTCAAATTTGAATGGCGGGGAGTGAACTTTGCCCCGGGCGAGAGCACAGATGTGGAGGTTGGGTTTGAAGCCGTCCCTACAGGAACCCGCGTCACCGTGCGTCACTCGGGCTGGGCAGCGCTGCGGCCCGACCATCCTGCGCGGCATGGCCAGCACGGCCCGGCGTTCATTCGTACCATTGGCCTTTGGTGGGGGGAACTAATGACGTCTTTCCGCGAGTTTGCGGCGGAGCGGCTGGATTGAGCCGGCTCCTGATGCGCCGAATGGGGTGGCCGCGCGGCGTTTGAATTCAAACTTCGATAGACTCTCTTTGATGAAAACTGCCTGGATTCTACTGCTAACCGGTACCCTGGCCTGGTGTGCCGAACGCCCCATTCCGCCTCCCGGAATCCAGGTGCAAGCTGCCGATCGAGCGGACTTGCAGAGCGGCCTCGACCAGTTGCACGGCCGGGTGGAAGCGCTCCGGGGAAATCCGCTGATAGCAGATGTGGAGATTTACGAGAAGGCCGTGCACTGGGCGCTCGAATATGACGAATTTTTCAAGCCGGTGGAGATCGCGCGGGCGAAAGACTTGCTGAAGGAGGGCCTCGCACGAGCGGAGGCGCTCTCACGCGGCGAGGCTCCCTGGAATACGGCGGTGGGTCTGGTTGCGCGCGGCTATGTATCGAAAATCGATCGCAGCGTGCAGCCGTATGGGCTGGTGGTGCCGCCCACTTATTCGGCCACGTCCCCGCATCGGTGGCGCCTGGATACGTGGTTTCACGGCCGCAATGAGACGTTAAGTGAACTGAATTTTATCTATGACCGGGAGCACAATCCCGGTGAATTCACACCGCCCAATACCATCGTGTTGCATCTCTATGGCCGCTATTGCAACGCAAATAAATTCGCGGGAGAGGTGGATCTATTCGAAGGGCTCGCGGAGGTGAAGAAACATTACGCGATCGATGAGAACCGGATCCTGGTGCGTGGCTTCAGCATGGGCGGAGCCTCCACCTGGCACATTGGCGCACATTACGCGGGACTCTGGGCAGCCGCAGCGCCGGGAGCGGGATTCGCGGAGACGGCGGAGTTCCTGCGAGTTTTTCAACATGAGAGCGTGAGTCCTCCGTGGTGGGAGCAGAAGCTGTGGCATCTCTACGATGCGACGGACTATGCGGTGAATTTCTACAATCTGCCGGTGGTAGCCTATAGCGGCGAGATCGATAGGCAAAAGCAAGCCGCCGATATCATGGCAAAGTATATGGAGCGGGAAGGCTTGCACCTGACGCACGTGATTGGGCCGCAGACGGCGCACAAATATCATCCTGAGGCCAAGGTGACGATCAGCCGGTTGGTTGACGCGATTGCCGATCGCGGGAGAGACCCGTATCCGCGGAAAATTAGGTTCACGACGTGGACGCTGCGGTACAACCGCATGAAGTGGGTGGTAGTAGATGAGCTGGAGAAACATTGGGACCGGGCGCGAGTGGATGCGGAGATCACCTCGGATCACGCAATGGATTTGCGGACAGAGAACGTCACTGCATTGACACTCACGATGGGGGCGGGCGGGTGTCCGCTCGATCCCGCGCGACAGGTTGCGGTGACAATAAATGGGCAGACACTCACGGCGCCGGGGCCGATGTCGGACCGGAGCTGGACCGCGCATTTTGTGCAGTCAGGCAGCCGCTGGAACTTGGTAGATCGGGTAAATATCGACGGACTCGCCAAGCGGCATGGGCTGCAAGGGCCGATCGACGACGCATTTATGGACAGCTTCGTCATGGTGCGGCCAACGGGAACGCCACTCGCGTCAGGATCGGCCACGTGGGTGAAGAGCGAGATGGAGCACGCGATCACGGAATGGCGGCGGCAGTTCCGTGGTGAGGCGCAGATTCGCGACGATATCGACGTGACCGACGCCGATATCGCGTCGAGCAATCTGATCTTATGGGGCGACCCGGGGAGCAACCGCGTGCTGGCGCGAATTATCGACCGGCTACCGGTCCGATGGACGGCGGATGAGGTGATCGCCGGCCAGCAGAAGTTCGCTGCTTCTTCGCATGCGCCGGTGTTGATTTACCCCAATCCGCTGAACCCGAAGCGGTACGTGGTGCTGAACAGCGGGGTCACATTTCGCGAGTACGACGAACTGAACAACGCCCGGCAAGTGCCGAAGCTGCCCGATTGGGCGGTCGTGGATTTGAGCGTGCCGCCCGATGCGCGATATCCGGGCAAGATCGTGGCGGCCGGGTTCTTTGACGAGCAGTGGAAGCTTCAAGCGCAGCATTAAGTGCTGCCGTCGAGAGCGCAGCATTAGTGCTGCCTCGGCGGTGACGCCAGGCGCTGCACAAATAAATCCAGGAACTGCCGGACGTTAACTTCGCGCGCGACCTCGGTTTTGGGGTGCAGGTCCTGCGGTAACTGACTGGCAGGAATGAAAGTGGTGGTGCCGTATTTTGCCGCGTCCGCAGTTTCCACCTGAACCGCTCCAAGACTTGGCTCGATGAGAACAGGCTTGAGAGTAGTGGCAACGGCAAGCGGGTCGTGAAGCGTCGGGTACCGATCCGCGTGGCCGTTCTGCCACAGCTCGATCAAGCGGACCAGAAAACGCGAGGCTGGATTTTGCGCAGCGCGCAGACGAGCCAAATCCTCGCCCTTGAGTTTGCATTTCATCGTGACATCCAGACCGACGGCGGTAATCGGCACGCCGGAGCGGAAGACGATTTCAGCGGCGATGCGATCGCGCTTGATATTGTACTCGGCGCGTGGCGGGAAGAAGGCGCCGCCCATCAGGACAATGCGCTGGATCTTATCCTTAATGCGCGGGTCCAGCTTCAGTGCGAGGGCTATATTGGTGAGCGGTCCGACCGGCACCAGCGTGATCTTTTCGGAAGATCGCAGAAGCGTCGCGACGATCAGGCTGGCGGCTGGCGTCGTGGCCGCAGGCGGTAGCAGGTCTTGCTGTGTCAGCATCTGGAATTGCGGGGAATGGCCGGTCCGGATCGGATCCAGCAACGGTTCAGGTGCGCCCGCGGCGACCGGAATGTCGTGCCGGTGAAACATCCCGAGTTCCTTCCAGGCCAGGCGCGTACGGCTTTGCACGTCGTCAGATACAGTGGTTACGGCGCGGACATCCAGCTCCGGCGATTGCAG
>Ga0070735_10003080_pt1 | contig 14740 bp, 18 predicted proteins | sample Coa_R1_FD_66443 | JGI IMG/M metagenome (GOLD analysis project Ga0070735, IMG submission 66443) | Surface soil microbial communities from Centralia Pennsylvania, which are recovering from an underground coalmine fire - Coalmine... | ecosystem: Environmental > Terrestrial > Soil > Unclassified ... | reverse complement strand
TGGGCTCGAACTTCAAAACAGCGCGGGCAGAGTCGTTGCGAAAGCGAAAAGCGATGCCGAGGGCCGCTTCACCTTCTCCGGTATCGCGCCCGCGGTCTACGCCATCATCGCGTCGAAAGCGACCTTCAAGACCGCTACCGCGATGGTCAGCGTCACCGGGCAGGGCGCAAAGCCCCTGATGCTCGCACTTCAGTCGGAAGCCGCGCTGAGCATGGCGGTGGTTGCTCAGCGCCTGAACAAGGCGCGCAACAGCCTCTCGCCCGAGACCGGTGGTAGTGTTTACCGCTTCAGTGAGAAAGCACTTCAGGATTTTCCCCAAGGCAACAATACCGCGCTCAACCAAGTGCTACTCCAAGCCCCCGGCGTGGTGCAGGATTCGTACGGCCAACTCCACGTACGGGGTGACCACGCCAATCTTCAATACCGGATAAACGGGGTTCAGTTGCCTGAAGGTATCACTGGGTTTGGCCAGGTCCTGAGCCCGCGCTTTGCTCAGAACATCAGCCTGCTGACCGGCGCTCTCCCTGCACAGTTTGGACTGCGCACCGCCGGCATCATCGACGTCCAGACCAAGGAGGGACTGCTGGATAACGGTGGCGACGTCGAATTCTACGGCGGGCAACGCTCCACGATTCAGCCGAGTTTCGAATACGGCGGCTCACAAGGCAATTTTAACTACTTCGTAACCGGCCAATATTTCACTACGGCGCGCGGCGTGGAACCGCCGACACCCGGACCTTCTCCGATTCACGATCAGTCCTACCAGGGTCAGGGATTCGGCTATTTCTCGTATTTTCCAAACCCCACGACGCGCCTGAGTCTGATAACGGGATCGGCAGTGAATCATTTTCAGATTCCGGCGAATCCCGATCAGCCGCAGGTCTTCGCGCTGTCGGGCGTCCCGGTCTACCCGTCGGCAGGCGTCGATGAGAACCAGTTCGAGCAGAACTACTTCGGCGTATTCGCTCTTCAGGGCACCATCGGACCGAATTTCGACTATCAGATCGCGCCATTCAGCCGCTATTCGACGGTGTCGTTCAAGCCGGACTTCGACGGCGACCTGATCTATAACGGCGCCGCTTCCAAAGTATTCCGAAGCGATTGGGGAAACGGCGTTCAAGTCGATACGACATACCGGGCGTTGGCGACGCACACATTCCGCCTCGGCGGTTTCTTCGACGCCGAACGCGCGGAGATTGACAACCATGAGGCGACGTTCCCGGTCGATCCGGTGACCGGGAACCCTTTGACCGTTCCGATCTCGATTACCGACAACAAGGCTCTCCAGACCTGGACCTATAGCGTTTACGCGCAGGACGAATGGAAGCCGGTCGAGAACCTCACCATCAACTATGGCGTGCGCTTCGACCTCTATGACGGACTAACGCGCGCGGACCAGGCCAGCCCGCGTGTCGGCGCGACTTACAACCTCTTTAAGGGCACGACGCTTCACGCTGCCTACGCGCGTTACTTCACGCCGCCACCGACGGAGCTGGTGTCGGTAAGCGATATCGCGAAATTTGCCAATACCACGGGCGCGACCCCCAGCCTCGGCAATGGAAACCCGACCGTCGAGCGTGACCATTATTTCGACGCCGGAGTCATCCAGCAGGTAATCCCCGGGCTCAACCTCGGGATCGATTCCTATTACAAGAAAGCGGCCGACCTGATCGATGAAGGCCAGTTCGGGCCGGCGCTTATTTTTCAGACCTTCAACTACGCCAAGGGCCGAGTCTACGGAGTCGAACAAACCAGCTCGTACACTCACGAAAATCTGTATCTGTACGAGAACTTCGATTACAGCGTCGCACAGGGCACCCAGGTCGAATCCGGGCAATTCAACTTCGCTCCCGACGAGCTCAAATACATCAGTAATCACTATATCTTCCTCGATCACGATCAGACCTTCTCCGCCTCGGCGGGCATGGTCTATAAGTGGCGGGGATTCACGTTCAGCGTGGACGGAATATACGGCAGCGGACTTCGCGACGGCTTCGCCAACACGGGAAATCTCCCGTACTACATCCAGATAGACGCCGGTATCACCAAGCGCTTCGTTCTTCCCACCGCCGGCCCGATAGAAGTGCGCGCGGTGGTAATCAATCTCAACGACCGCACCTACCAGATTCGCAACGGCACCGGGATCGGCGTCTTCGCCGCCCAATACGGTCCGCGCCGCGCCTTCTACGGCGGGATAAAATGGGATCTTCCTCCGTTCAGCCGGACCATCGTGCAATGAAGCGTCGCGGACTCCGCGCGACCTGAAACGCAAGCGACAGCAAACGAGGACCTATCGATGAATGAAATTAGTAGCGCTTTTAACGAGTTGCGATACGCCGGCGCGATAGTATATCCGCTTCTGGGTCTTGGAATCATTGCCGTGTTTATCATTATCGACCGCGCGGTCGCCTACTATCGAGCTCTGCGATTGCCGCACTCGCTGGCGGATCTGGTGGAGACCTACGACTTCTCCTGGGATGAGATGGACCGGCAACTGGCGGCGCTCGCGCCGGTGAATGTTTACCGGCGGTTCTTCGCAGTGATTGGCGACAATCGCGATAGACCCGCGTGGTGGGTCGAATCGCGCGCCGGCGATGAAGCGGGCGACATCGAAAAGAGTCTCGGTCGCGGCCTATGGGTGCTCGAGACCGTCGTCACCGCGGCGCCATTGATGGGCCTGCTCGGAACCATCATGGGCATGATGGCGGCGTTCAAGGTTATAGGAGGGTCAGGGCTGGTCGCGCCGACGCAGGTGACTTCAGGCGTAGCGCAGGCGCTGATCTCGACGGCACTGGGCCTGCTGATCGCGCTTCCCGCGCTATTCGGCTTCAATTTTTTCGCCCGTATGCAATCGCGAACGCTCGACCATCTGGAGCGCCTCGGGTCAAAGTTGATTGACCATATCCGTCTGGACGAGGAAACCGAGGCCGGAAAAGGGGCCGCCAGTGTGACCCCGCTCACCTCGCGGGAAGGGAGAGCCGGGCGATGAAGCTGCGCAGAGGACGAGGTGCAAGGCGCGGTCGAATCGAAATCATCCCGATGATCGACGTGATGTTCTTCCTGCTGGTGACTTTCATGCTGGCCTCGCTGTCGATGCAGAGTCTCAACTCGATCACGGTCAATCTTCCCAAAGGAAACGCACCCAACCTGCAACACAAGGAGCCGGTTGCACTGACTATTACGAAAGATAGCAGGATATTTCTGGACAAAACTCCGACCACGCTTGCCATGCTCGCCTTCACCCTGAAGGGCATGTTGCGAGGACATGATCCGGGAGTGGTCGTCAACGCGGATGGCGCCGCGCCGGAGGGTATCGTGGTCGAGGCGATGCTCCAGGCGCGGCGGGCCGGGGTGGAACACTTTCTGATCGCGGTCAAGCGCGAATGAGCGGTGCGGTTCAAACGGATGCGCCATTCCTGGACGAGCCGTGGCGGCGGCTGATCTGGATAGCGCCGCTATCGGTCGCGATCTGGGCTGCGCTGCTGCTCGCGTTTGCGCTGATGCTCAATCAAACGGCGCCGCCAGTGCCGGAGCTCAAGCCGATCGAGGCGAGAATCATCGAGCTGCCTCCGGTTGCGGGTTTGCAGGGCGGCCCTGCGGCCGCATCGCATAGCATTGCCCCCGCGCCACCGAAGCCCAAGGCCCATGTCGAGGTCCGCCGCAAAGCGATTGCGCCGGCGCGTCCGCACAAGGAACGAATCATTCCGGAAGTGCCTCCTTCGCCGTCGGGAACGCGAAAGGCCGCCACCGAATCGAGGACCGCGGCGCCCAAGGCGGTGGCCGGCGGGAGCGCCGAAGGCAAGGGCGCGTCGCAAGTGAATAAGCGCGCCGTTGGCGGGTCCGGACTCGGCAGCGACAGCCTCGGGGCGCGGGCGATCTATTCGCCGATGCCTAAGATTCCGGACGACTTGCGCGAGACCGCCTTCGCGGCCGTGGCAGTCGCGCACTTCGAGGTCTTTTACGACGGGAATGTAAAGGTGACTCTGGCGAAGCCGACTCCGGATCCACGGATCAACCAGATTTTGCTTAGCGCGCTACGGCAGTGGCGTTTCTTTCCGGCTATGAAGAGTGGCGTGGCGATCAATTCGGTCTTCGACGTGCGCATTCCGATAACGGTACAGTGATCGGGAAAGGCTTTCAGTCAGCGACATCCACGCGCGCAACAATGAACTTCAAAACGGCGGCAAATCATCGCAGGGCGGGAATCCGCACGCCGGGTATATTTCCGATGATCCCAAACCCTTGCAGCAGCCAGATTGTCACAACTATCAGGACCACGATATTAAGTACGCTTTTGATTCCCGCGGCCATCGGAATATAAGTGTTTATCAGCCACATCACCAGGCCTACTACGACCAGCATCAGTACGATACTAACTAGCGTCATCTACATACTCCTTTGAGCATCCACTCCGTCGGGCGCCAATCAGCGTGGCGACTTCTGCCAGGTCAGCAGATTGTTGACGCTTTTTACTCCGTCAAGGCCGGCGACCAACGTAACCGCTCGCCGAACGTCCTGCTGCGATGCGAGCACACCGGTGAGCGTAACCCGGCCGTGGTCCGCATCGACGGTGAGCGGATAATCGTCGGCCAGGCCCTCATAGGCGATCGCCTTCTTGGCCTCCACGATCAAAAGCGCGTCGCGGGCCCGATCCGCGGGCGAAGCATAGTGATGGACTGTAACGCTCTCGGCGGCCAGATTGTCCTGCCGTACGTTCCCGCCGGAGTTGCGAGTCTGGGCCTGCGCCGCTGCCGGTCGCGCCGTCAGAACTGCGCCTGGCCCGGCAACAGCCAGTCCAATCGCCAGCGACCCCAGGCTCCCGTATCGCCTTATGTTTGACAGCATCGTGAGTTCTTCAACCGCGATGCCCGTATTAATTCGCGGCTATCGGCCAGGTCAGATGGTTCTTGATCCTTTCCACTCCGTGGACGCCCGCAACTACTTTCCTGGCGTGCTCTGCCGTCTTTCTCGAATCCACGCTGCCGCCGAGCGACACTGTGCCGTGGTCGGACTCGACGTGGATGGTGTACTTCTTGGTCATCGAGTCCCTCAGCAGCGCGGTTTTGACCTTGGTGGTCAAGGTCGCGTCACCGATCTGGTCTGTGGTGGCGTTGTACGCATGCTTGGCCGAATCGCCAACGGAGCCTTCCTTCATTGAAGATCCGCTTTGGTGCAGTTCGCGGCCCGCAGTGCTGTCCTGTGCATTTAACGGCGGCAAAATACTCAATGCGCCGCCGATGAGACCCGCGAGTACCAGTGCCGTCACCTTTACCACCCTGTTCTTCATTTTATCCCCATTTGTCCCCTTGCTGCGGCCACGCTCATATATCCCTTGGTGACGATAGAAGTTAGGGGGCAGGCTACGAAGGTTATCTCGTGGATTCCATGATCCCACGACTAATCAGTCGTTGATTTCTCTTGCGTCTCGGTATGCGTAGTGCCCATCGGTCCGTACGTCGTATCGCTGCGAGTCTTCTCGTGCATCGAATCGGTACTGCTCGGCGCGCTCGAATCGGTCGTCGTGGTTTCTGTCGAGGTTGACGATCCAGGACCCGCCGCCACAGCCGGCGGATTGGTCTGCGTTTCGTGCGTCACCGTCTTGCTCGTCACACTCGGCTCCGCCGGAACGGTCGTGACCGTGGTGCTGGATTCCGAAGTGGTGTCCTGACACCAGGCGTTTCCCGCAAGGCCCACGGTCGCCACGATAGCGGCGCCGCAAATCCACAAATTGAAAGATTTCATTTCCCTGTACTCCTGTTTCTTGAGCGGTATTAGAGCAGCCGCGGCTGCAATCCCGATCGGGCTACGATTGTTACCGGGCTCGCATACTCAGTGTCCTTCCACGGCGCCCTCATAGCAATGCTATGGAAGCGATGGTTCGAATGTTATGTACCGCGCGGGACCTTTGAGCCAGATATAAGCACACCAGTTACGATCATTGCGGTACCGGCGAGCGCGAACGCCTGCCACAATGGAAGCCACTGATGGAGCAGCAGAATCAACGCGCATAGTATGCAGACGGCGCCAAGGAACAGCGCGGCAATCTTAGCGAGCCGCGCAGTGACATTCTTTATTTGCGCCTCAACCGCCACCGCCATGCTGGTCTGAAACATGGCGACCTCGGACCCCACGATCCGCGATAGGTCGTCTAGCGCCCGTTCGGTCAGGGTCGCCCAGTCCAGGTGAGCCGGGGAGGCCGGCTCAGCGTCGTGCGGGGTGCTCGCTTCCATCATCCTGTTTCGATTCATCTGACGAACGCCTTGAGAGCGCGAAGCCCAGAAGTGCGACGATTATGACCGGACCCGTTGCCTGATTGTTGATGGTGGAACCCAACAAAAAGCCGAGCGCCCCTGCCACGAGGGAAACCCCAACCGAATGGCTCTCGATCAGATGGTCAGGCCGCAGGTCGCTCTCCACGCTTTCGAGCTTCGCGTTGACCTCGTTCAAGGTGTCGCGGAGGTCCTGACGCGCTTCGTTCCGTTCATCCAGATTCCTGGACATTTCCTCTTGGCTTGTCATATCGATTACTGTCGCGGCGCGCGCCGTTTTGATATTTCGTTGTGATCGGTTCCACTGGCCAGTGCGGCCACGAATGTGGTAACGGCATCCTGGATCGCAACCCGGCCGACAATTCCGAGGATTGCCAAGCCGAGACGGTTTTTAAGGCCTCCGCCTGTGAGAAACCCCGCGGCGGCTGCGATCGCCAGGGCGGTGATCGGCGTTTCCCTCACGTATTCGCCGACGTAGTCGCGTTGGCGAGGCCGCCGCATCCTGGTATCGGCCGAACTGCTCACGCGGCATGCACCGGGTCAGGAAACACGCCTGACGAGACGCGCGGCGAAATAGCCAATCGCAAAAGCAGCCGCGATGGCAAGCCATGGTTCGCGCCGAGCGAATTCACGAACATCGAAGTCCAGGCCTTTGTCCTCGACGTATTGTCGTGCGGCGCCATAGCCGTCCTTGATCGCCTGGCCAGCCTGCTCAGCGGCTTGGCGTCCCTGATCCATCGTCTGGCGCAAAGTGGAATTCGCCGCGTCTTCAAAAGTCATCTTTGTTACCTCACTCCATCAAAGTTGCTACTAATCGGAATCACGCGGACTTTGGGCGGGCACCCAATGAGGGGGAACTCCTGGATGCCCGCCTGCTCACCAATCGCCTGACGGCGGGCGCCGCGCGGCGGACGGAGAGATCGGGAAGCCACAATTGGATTAATCTCGAGGAGTAGATTGTCCTCGTGGCCACTCCAACTGGGCCGATGAATACTTAATGTATTTTGGAGCGGACTTTTTAGCTATCGTAAGGTGACGCTAGATTGGTCACGTGAAGCACCAAGCGAGTCGAACCAAAGGCTGTGCTCGGAAGAAGCTGCTTTTGGATTAGACGCCATACGCGCGGTAAAAGGTATCAGACCTTCCAATTGCTTGGCTATTTGAACATTTTCTGAGCCCGGCGCGACGCGGCGCGGCTTTTTAATTGATCGTCAGGCGGCTCGGCTGGAAAGCTCTCTCGCCCGCGCTCCGTCACCCTGGCAGATACCGGAGACTTGAACGGTATAGCTTGGCGGCAGCCGTTCGTTCTTGTTTGGGTCGGGCCGGGGCCGCAAATAAGTCCTTTCAGGAACAGCCGTTTTGTTCCCAGCAGGACATCTGGTTTGCTAAAGCACCATCCGCGGCATACAGTCAGGCCATACTTTAAAAAGGTGCAACCTTGAATGGAACCCGCAACCAACCAGACAGTGACTTAGAAAAACTGACCCGCCTCAAGGCTCTGTCTTGGCTCTCGGCCTCAGAGTTGGGGTCCTTAGCCAACAAACTTGCGCTCGCTAATTTCAAACGCCCTCAGATAATTCTTCGTGCAGCCACCCTCGCAACCGACGCTCATATATTGTTAAAGGGTATCGCGCGAATTACCTGTCAGAGCGCACGCGGCGAGCGCGTGACCATCGCGCTCCTTCCGCCGGGTCCGATCCCCGAGTTTCCGTCGCTGCCGTTCAACCGTTTCGATTTGCGCTGCGAGGCCTATAACGACTGCCGAGTCGGAACGGTTGGTTGGACGGATTTCAACGGCATCACGCTCCATCACCCCGAGTTGGCGCAAAGGAAATTTCATCAGAACGATTTGCAACAGTGGTACCGGCTGTTGCTGCGCAGTTCCAGTTTCCTCAGCCTCGGCTTGCACGAACGCATCACGATCACGCTGCTCGAACTGGCCGCCGATTTCGGAATCAAAGAGTCGCGCGGAATGCTCTTAGGGGCGTCTTTCAGCCACCAAGATCTGGCCGACCTGGTCGGCGCGTCGCGGCCCCGAGTCACTGAGCATCTGGCGCAGTTGGAGCGCGAGCACATGGTCATTCGCCAAGGCCGGCACTTGATTGTGCGGGTCAAGGAGATCGAGATAGCGGCCTAGCTCGCTTCACCGGGTTTCGAGGTCGGGGTATTCGTGAAATCCGAGTTACCTGAAGCAAAAGGCGGGTCGCAAAAGCCCAGCTAGAAGAGATGATTCTTCCCGAACTAAACAGCTTCCGCCCGGCCAGAGTCTAGCGCCCGCCATTGCTGCTGCGATTGTCCGCACGACTGCCATTGCAATATTGAGAGACCGTAAGCATTGCCCGGCCGGTTTGCGGACCCGACGCAGCACGCGATTCGTGACGCATCTGAACGTAGCTTAACGGTTTCGCCGAAGCTTGCGACGGGCCAGACAGCTAGGCTCAGGCGCTGCCCCAACCCAGGGGCCAGCCGAATCATGACTAGTGCACAAACGCGACCGGCCTTAGCCCGTCAAAACCGTCCATCCTCGCGTTAACTTATACCTCCGTCAGACCACAATGCCGCCTATCCACCTATGCGTGTTTGTTTCTTGGCGTCATCGATCAGGCGTTCTATGACCTTCTTAACCTTGCCGCCGGCCTGGTCTATGCGCCCTTCGTTTTTGAGTTTCCGATCGTTCGTAACCACACCAGCCGCCTCTTTCAAACGGCCCTTGATGGTGTCGCTTGTTCCGCTCATCGCGTCGTCCTCCCTTATTAATGTTTCAGGAACATACCCGCCGCAATCGGGTAATTATGCCGTGGCGTACTAACAACTACCGAAGATACATGGCATGTCCGAAACCACCGCCCATCAGCAGAAAGACCACCAGGATGATGAGCAAGAGGCCGCCTATACCCAGTCCTCGGCCTCCATAGTAACCGCCACGGTATCCATACAATCCGCCGCCTCCGAAGAGCAGCAGCAACAATATGACTAGAAGTAACATGCGGATTTAACTTCCGATTAATTGCAGCCCATTATTTTCCGCCGGCTCGCGCCGGCCAGCGGCCTGCGGCTTTGGTCATCAATGTCACACCACCCCGAGTAGCCAGAGCACCAGCACGATTACCACGACGCTTCCGACGGAAATGGGTAAATACATAAGATCCCTCGTCAGGCCTTGCTTGCCGCAACTTGAAGGTTGGTCTAGCTGAACGCGGTCAAAGGCGTGTGGAAGGGCCGTCGTTGGGCTGGATCAAATCCGGAACTCGATTCCTATGTCGATCCCGACTCATTCACAGTACATCGAGCGCCGCGAGCAAGACCATGCCGATACCAACTCATTCGTCCTCAAGAGAACAGCTAGGACCGTTCGGGAGGGCGCGCGGCGCTCAGGGCCGAATTGAGGCCGCCAAAGGTGTTTGTGGACCCGGCCGCGCGGCGTCACGCCGGGAAATCCAGAGCAGCAGCACAAGGGCCGGCAGAGTTGCGACCGTCGTTAGGAGAAAAAATGGCTCCCATCCCAGCCGCTCCGCCAGCATGCCGCCCGAGGACGCCACCAACGTTCGTCCCACGGCGGCGAGCGAAGAAAGCAGCGCGTATTGCGTCGCAGTAAACGCGGGTGAGCACAGGCTCGACAGGTACGCCACCAGCGCCGCGCCAGCCATCGCACCGGTCAGGTTTTCAGCCGCCACGCAGCACGCCAGGTAGTCCAGCCGATGGCCGCCCATCGCCTGCAGCACGTAGAACAGATTGCCCGCCGATTGGAGCACACCGCACACAATCAGCGCGCGCACGATCCCGAGCCGCACGGTCAGCAGACCCCCGGCAAGCGCTCCGATGATGGTCGCGAAGAATCCGACCAGCTTGGAAATTGCCGCGATCTCGGTCAGTGAGAATCCAAGCGCGACATATAGCGGCATCGCCATCACGCCCGCCATCGCTTCTCCCAGCTTGTAGCCCAGCACGAAGATGAGTATCGCGAGCCATCCCGGCCGCCGCATGAAATCGGCGAAGGGTCCGACCACCGCGGTTGTCAGCCACTGGCGAAGCGCTTCCAGTCCGCCGCGGCTGCGATTCGCGGTCTCAGCCGGCGGCGCCGGCTCCGGACCGAGCAGGAAGACCAGCATCCCGATACTCATCAGTGCGGCCATCGTGGCGTAGGCCGCGAACCATCCCGCGTGCGCGGCGATCATCAGCGCCCCGGCGCCCGCAACCAGCATCGCCACGCGATAGCCGGTCTGGATCATGCCGGCGCCGGGACCCTGCTGCTCGGGCGCAAGGATTTCGACCCGCCAGGCGTCGATCACGATGTCCTGACTGGCGGAGAGAAACGCCACTAGCAGAGCCAACCCGGCCATCGTGGCGAGCCCGGTGCGGGGGTCGCGCGAGCCCAGCGCCAGCATCGCGGCGACCAGCGCAATCTGGATCGTGAGGCCCCAGCCGCGCCGGCGGCCCAGCGGCAGCGGCGGCGGCAATCGATCGATCAGCGGCGACCACAGGAACTTGAATGCGTAGGGTGTGCCGACCAGGGCGAAGGCGCCGATCGCGGCGCGGCTCACGCCGGCGGTGGCGAGCCATGCCGAAAGGGTAGAGAACGTCAGCAGCAGCGGCAGGCCGCTGGCGAAGCCGAGCGGCAGGACCAGCAGCACGCGCCGATCGCTATACACGGCGAGCGAGCGCCGCCAGCGGCTCATGCGCCTGTCGCTCGCGTCACCCGGCGCTTGCGTCAACGCCGGTAGGCCGGGTCTTCGCGCGAGCGCTTGCCGCACACGAAGCCGTCGGTTGAAAAAGCCCTATCGACTTTGTCGATCCGGCTGCGATCGAAGACCACCTGGCGATGGGCAATCTTCCACCGTCCGGCGCGGCGCTCGAAGCGGTCGGCGTATCTGCCGGCGAACACCAGATCGGCCGTGGCGCCGTCCTTTTCCTGGCGCCGATGGATTCCGAAGAAGTAGCTCTCACAATGCGCGACGTCGCCATCGACTTCGATTAGTTCGTTGGCGATGTAGTGGCTGGTGTTGTCATCCCGCGTCAGTCCCTTGAGCGCCCAGGGAATGAAATCGGCGGCCTGGCCTTTGAACAGTCCGTGATCGTCCGTCGCGTCGGGATGGTAGACGCTGTGCAGAAGTTCCGCATCGCAGCGATCGATCCCGCGGCAATAGCGCATCAGAACCTCGTGGATCTCCTGCTTGTCCAGGAGCACGCGCAAGGCGCGTTCGGTTTTTTCGTCGATGCTCATGTGGCTATTTCAACTCCTCTATAAAACGTCCGCGAGCGATGGATCGCCGGACATGATCGCACGCGCCAGGGCGAAACGATGCACCTCCGAGGGGCCGTCGTAAATTCGAAAGGCGCGGATGTCGCGATAGATGCGCTCGACCACCGTGTCGGCGGTGATGCCGAGTCCGCCGAGAATCTGCAACGAGCGGTCGACTACGCGGCCCAGCGCCTCGGAGCAGAACACCTTGCACAGGCTGGTTTCATTGCGCGCCCGCTCACCGCGATCGAGCAGCCACGCCGATTGCCAAATCGCGAGACGGCAAAGATGCAGGTCGGAGGCGTTGTCGGCAAGCTGGAAGCCCACGCCCTGATGCTCGCCGATGACCTTGCCGAACGCATGGCGCCGCCGCGCATAGTCCGCCGCGATCGCGTGGCAGCGCCGCGCCGCGCCGAGCCATCGCATGCAATGGGTAAGGCGCGCCGGCCCCAGACGCACCTGGGCATTGCGAAAGCCGTGGCCGACCTGGCCCAGGACGCGCTCCGAACTTACGCGTACCTCGTCGAACTCGACCTCCGCGTGGCCGCCGGGCGTGTTGTTGTCCAGCGTCTCGAGTTGGCGCACGATCCTGAAACCGGGCGCATCCATGTCCACCAGGAACATCGTCGCGCCGCGGTCGGTGCCGTCCTCATCGAGCGTGCGCGCCATCACGATGTTGATGCTCGCGCCGGGAGCGCCGGTGATTAGCCACTTGCGCCCCGAGATAACAAATTCGTCGCCGTGACGGCGCGCCGTGGTCTTCATCAGGCTGGGATCCGAACCGGCGCCGTCGTCGGGCTCGGTCATCGAGAATACGGTGCGAATCTCGCCGGCCACCAGGGGCCGCAGCCATCGCTCCTTCTGCTCGTCGTTCGCAATCTTGTCGAGCAGATTGGTGTTGCCCTCGTCGGGCGCCATGATGTTGAGCGCGAGCGGGCCCAGCGGCGACCATCCGGCGGCCTCGAACACCACCGCCATCGCGCGATGGTCCAGGCCGAGGCCGCCCCATTTGACCGGCGCATGCGGCGACAGCAGACCGGCCGCGCGGCCGAGCGCGACCAGTTCGCGGCGAAAATCCTCGCTCGGACCGTGCGGTCCCTGCCTCGGATCGCGCTCCAGCGGCACGATCGCCTCGCGGATAAAGCGGTCGACCCGGGCTTTGAGCTCAGCCAGGTCGGGGGAAAGGGAAAAATCGATCACAGTTCACTCCTGAAGCACGCAAGGCCGTACTCAGCGCTGTATTACGCCCACGACAAGTAAGCCGCACGGCACCCGACCGTCAAGCGGACGCTCCAATAGCTCCCGGCGACAGCCAGCGGCGAACAGTTCTCCTTGCAAATCCGCAGTCGTGTGCTAAAGCGGACACGAATCGGACCTGAAACATGCGGGCGGCGTTGGCGCCGACAGCGACCAAGCCTGCGGAGGCAAATAAATTCGATGGCCAATCTGCTTGAAGGAAAAATCGCGCTGATAACCGGTAGCGGAAGCGGAATTGGACGGGTCACCTCGCTCACCTTTGCGCGCGAGGGCGCGACCGTGGTGTGCGCCGACGTAAGCAAGGAAAGCGGCGAAGCGACCGCCGCCAAAATCCGCGAAGCCGGGGGCAAGGCGGAATTCGCACAGGCCGATGTCAGCGACGACGCCCAGGTGCAGGCGCTCATCGCGCGGGTCGTCAAGACTCACGGGCGGCTGGATTGCGCCTATAATAACGCCGGCATCGAGGGCGACGTCATCGACACCCATGAGGCCTCCGAACGCAACTTCGACCGCGTGATGGCGATCAACGTCAAGGGCGTATGGCTCTGCATGAAGTACGAGATTCGCCAGATGCGCAAGCAGGGCTCCGGCGCGATCGTGAATACCGCCTCAGCCGCCGGTCTCATCGGCTTTCGCAGCCTGCCGATCTATGTTGCGAGCAAGCACGCGGTCGTCGGACTGACCAAAAGCGCGGCGCTCGAAAACGCGGAAGTTGGCATCCGGATCAACGCGGTATGTCCGGGGCCGGTCGACACGCCGATGATGGAACGCATCACCAACAACGAAGGGCAGCCGGAACGCAAGGACTTCGAAGCTTTTGTTCCGATGCGCCGCTATGCCGTGCCGCAGGAAATCGCCAATGCGGTGCTGTGGCTGTGCTCCGACCAGGCCTCGTACGTCACCGGCACGACCATGCGCGTAGACGGCGGAATCGCAGGCTCCTAGAGTCCGCGTCGGGCGAGCGGCCGCGCCAGCGCCCTACTCCTGTACCTCAACCTCGAATCCGGAGCGCTCGATCAGCTCGCGCGTGCGGTCGAAATTCCATCCGGCCGTGGTCAGGTAACCGTTGACGAAGATCGAATTGACCGCGTTGAAAATTTCGCCTTGCCGATCGCCGAGATTCAGCTCGCGTCCGCCAGCGGCACGCACTTCGCTGCGCGGATTGAGCAGGCGAAAAAGGCACGCGGTCTTGAGGCATCGTTCCGGCGTGAGGCGCCGCGAAGCCTCCAGCGGCGTGCCCGCTATCGGATGCAGAAAGTTCAGCGGCACCGACTCCGCACGCAAGCGGCTGGTTGCGAGCGCCAGGTCGATCACGTCGTCGTCGGTCTCGCCCATTCCGATGATTCCGCCCGAGCACACCGACAATCCCGCCGCGCGCACATTTTCGATCGTCCGCACGCGATCGTCGTAGGTATGGGTGGAACAGATCTCGGGATAGAAGCGGCGGCTGGTGTTGAGGTTGTGATTGATCCATCCGGCGCCGGCCGCTTTCAACTGCCGCGCCTGATCCTGCTCGAGCAGACCGATCGACAGGCACAGCTCGAGGCTGGGAAACTCGGCCCGGATGCTTTCGCAGGCTGCGGCCAGATGCTCAACGTCGCGCGGACCCGGGCCGCGCATGCTGCATACCATGCAGTAGCGGCGCGCGCCGCTGGCCACGGCGAGGCGGGCGCCTTCGATCAACTCGGTCACGCTTTGCAACTTGTAAACCGGGATATCCGCGCGCGAGAGCCGGGACTGCGAGCAATAGTGACAGTCCTCGGGACAAATACCGCTTTGCGCATTGCGCAGAATGCATATCTTGACGCGGCGTCCGAACGTGGCCTCGCGCACGGCCAAAGTCGCCGCGAGCAAGGCCGGCAACTTCGCGTCGGGGCAATTCAGCACCGCCGCCGCTTCCGCGCGTTGCAACTCTTCGCCCGCGAGCACTCGCTCGACCATCCGCTCCAAATCAAGTTCGTTGAATTCCAAAACT
>Ga0070735_10003079_pt1 | contig 14743 bp, 10 predicted proteins | sample Coa_R1_FD_66443 | JGI IMG/M metagenome (GOLD analysis project Ga0070735, IMG submission 66443) | Surface soil microbial communities from Centralia Pennsylvania, which are recovering from an underground coalmine fire - Coalmine... | ecosystem: Environmental > Terrestrial > Soil > Unclassified ... | reverse complement strand
CGACCAGGTTGTTTCCCTGCCACTCCATCTTCGAGCTCGTATCCAGCCAGACCTTCCACTGCTTCGAGCCAATCTTCGAGATGGGAATGGACGCCTGGCCAGGCGTGCCGGACCTGTTGAACACCACCAGCGCGCGCTCGGCACGGTTCGTGCGGAGGAACGCGTAGATCCCTTTGGAGTCGTCCATTGCGACCGTCGTGTAGTCGCCGCGGCGCAGTACGGCGTGGCCCTTTCGCAGCGCAATGGCCGCCTTGTAGAAGTCCAGCCGCGTCTTGTCCCACTTGCTGGCATCCCACTCCATGCAGCGTCGATTGTCCGGGTCCTTGCCGCCGTCCATCCCGATTTCGTCCCCGTAGTAGATCACGGGCACGCCCGGATAGGTCATCTGGAACACGACGGCCTGCCGCTGCTTACCCCAATCGCCTCCGCACAGCGTTCGGATGCGCTCCGTATCGTGGCTGCCGAGCAGGTTGAACATGATGTCCGATGCCTCCGCCGGATAGCCGCACCGAATGCCGGAGAGCGCGGTATCGAACTGGGTCGGTGAGCTGCTCTCGAACGCGAAGAAGTCCAGGACGGCGCCGCGCCACGGATAGTTCGTCACCGTGTCCATCTCGTCGCCTTGCAGCCAGTCGTCGGCCTCGGTCCAGATTTCGCCGAGAATCAGGGCGTTCGGATCCTCCTTCTTGACGGTCCTGCGAAACTTCTTCCAGTAGTCGTGGGCCACTTCGTTGGCCGCGTCCAGCCGCCAGCCATCGATCTTCGCCTGACGAATCCAGTAGGTTGCGACGTCGAGGAGATACTCACGCGTCTGTGGATTTGAGACGTTGAGCTTCGGCATCCACGGCGTGCCGTTCCAGCTCTCGTACTTCGACTCCTTGTCCTCGACCTTGACGGGGTAGCCCTTGACGAAATACCACTTCTTGTATTGCGATTTAGCGCCCTCCGCGATCACGCTCTTGAACGGTTTGAAGTCCACGCCCGTGTGGTTGAACACGCCGTCGAGTATCACGTGCCAGCCGTGGAGGTGCGCGCGAGACGTGATCGCCTTCAACGTCGCCAGATCGCCAAACCGCGGGTCGACTTTCTTGTAGTCGGTCGTATCGTAAGCATGCACGCTGCGCGCCTTGAAAATCGGGTTGAAGTAGAGTGCATTGATACCCAGATCGCGCAGATACTCGAGATGGTCGCGGACGCCGGCGAGATCGCCGCCATGCCAGTCGCCGAGCCGCTCGGCCGAGCCCCACGGCGGCGCGTTGGGTGGGTCGTTTGTCTTGTCGCCATTGGCAAACCGGTCCGGGAAGATCTGGTAGAAAATCGCGTCGCGTGCCCATTCGGGCGTATCGAACGGCGGATAATCCTCCGTGTTCAGCACGAATTCAGCCATTGGATGCGTTGCCTCCCACAGTGTTTGTGTTCGGTCGTACACCCGCTCGGACGTGCCGTCTCGAAGCGCGAAAGCATACCGGATCCTGTGTGCGCCAGCCGGAAGCGGAACGCTCGCGTGCCAGTAGTCGAATAGCGTGTCCGAAGCCCGGATCGTCATCGTCACGCGTTGAGGTCTCTGCCGACCTGGCCCTGGCGTCAGGATGAGCCAGCAGGTCTGGACGTCGGAGCGGCGCGTTCGCAGCGTCAGCTCCACGGCTGCGCGACCCACGCGCCTTACGAAGCGTATGCCGCGAACCGTCGTCGTGGGCGACGCGGCTTCGACGCGATGCTCCACCGCCGATGGCGTGATTCTGCCATCGCCCAAGAGCGCCGGCCGCTGCGCGAAGTCCGGCGGCGCAACCGTCAGGACCGCGTTGATGTTGCCGTGGCCGTCATCCACCCTCGGAGCGTCCTGCGGCGCGATCCAGCGCGTGTCGTTCACGATGAATTTGTACTGGTACACTCCCGGCGCGAGGCGCAGGGTGGCCGTCCAAGCAAGCCCGACCGTTCGCCTGACGAGTTTCGTGGCTCGCTTGTTCCAGCTGTTGAACGTTCCGGCCACGGTGACGCTCTTCGGAGAGCCAGTCGGGATGAAGCTAAGTGTAACGGGCATGGTGTCGTCGAAGCCCGCCCGCTCGCCGTGCGCGGGCGGGTCTGCGGTGCGCGGCGCCGTCCGCGATGCGGTCAGCCTATGGGAGCCGGCGGGCAGCCTCTGCCCGCACGCCGCCGGCTGGGAGCCGCGGGCCAGCGCTGCCGCGACCATCGCGAGCACACCGATGTCAATCCGCCAGTCGCGCTTCAAGTTCATGGTCTCCTCCTTGGCGCTCGTGTCGGGCTGGCCGCGGCTTTCGAGCGAATACGCATAGTTGCGCGCTCCCTCACGAATTCCCTCCATCGCCGCACACCGCTGGCCTCCGCCCCGCAATACTCGGAGAATCTGTGGTCGGGCGAGCGCAAACTAGCCCCAGTCTACCAATTCTGGGCAGCGGATGCGCAGACGGGTGCAAGCCCGCCCCCAGCCCCAATTCTGGGGAGCCAGTACGCCGGCGAGTGCACGTGCCACCGACGCCGCTAGCCAGCACCCGTGAACCAGGAACCAGCAACCAGGAACCATCAGCCCGCAGCCCGCAACCCGCGGCCGCCGGAAGGTCTACGCCGCTCCGCCGTCGAACTACCGCCGTAACTGCGGGCCGGGCGTGGCCGGCGTGAAAGGGGTTTGCAATGGCGGTAGGCAGGCGCGAGGCACTGAAATCGGGAGGTGCAGCGCTCCTCGCGATGGCTGCGACGGGGCGCGCGGCGGCGCAGCACGGCGCGACGAACGAAACCTGGCGTCCGGACCCGAACTCTGTGCACTGGTTCCGAACGGCGCGCTTCGGCATGTTCGTCCACTGGGGCGTCTACAGCCTGCTGGGCCGTGGCGAGTGGGTCATGAACAACGAGGGTATTCCGATCTCCGAGTATGAGAAGCTGCCGCCTCAGTTCAATCCGACCCGGTTCGACGCGCGGCAATGGGTCAAAATGGCGAAGGACTCCGGCATTCGCTACATCACGATCACGAGCAAGCACCACGACGGCTTCTGCATGTTCCATTCGAAGCTGACGGACTACAACATCGTAGACAGGGCCCCATTCAAGCGTGACCCGATGAAAGAGCTGGCGGAGGAGTGCAGGAGGCAGGGCCTAAAGCTGTTCTTCTACTATTCGCAGCTCGATTGGCACCACCCCGACTACTACCCGCGCGGAGGAACGGGCAAGAAGTCCGGGCGTCCCGAGTCGGGCGACTGGAACCGGTACAAGGAGTACTATATCGGCCAGGTCCGCGAGCTTTGCACGAACTACGGTGAGATCGGCGGTCTCTGGTTCGACGGCTGGTGGGACCGGCCGAACGCGGATTGGGGCCACGAGACGCTCTATCCCATGATCCATAAGCTCCAGCCGCACGCGCTCATCGGGAACAACCATCACCAGAAGCCGTTCGCCGGCGAAGACTTCCAGATGTTCGAGCAGGACCTGCCCGGGCAGAACACGGCGGGCTTCAACACGACGCATGAAAGCGCGCTTCCCTACGAGACTTGCCGAACGATGAACAATAGCTGGGGCCTCAACACCTCGGACCACGCTCACAAGCCGCCGCAGGAGCTCATCCGATACCTGGCGCAGGCAGCCGGCCGGGATGCGAATCTGCTGCTCAACACGGGGCCGCTACCGACCGGCGAAATCCTGCCGGAGCACAGGGAGCGGTACCTTGCCATCGGCAAGTGGCTGAAGGCGAACGGGCGCTCGATCTACGCCACGCGCGGCGGTCCGGTCCGGCCGAACGAGCAGGGCGTAACCACATACCATGACCGCGAGGTCTACGTCCATGTCCTGAACTGGCCGGTGAACAATGTGGTCGATCTCCCGGCGTTTCCGAGCCAGATTCGATCGGCGCGGCCGCTGGATGGGGGGCCCGAGCTGGCCGTTACGCAGTCGGCTGCGGGGGTACGGATCACGCTGCCCGACGCCGTGCGCGACGCGACCGATTCGATCATCGTCCTTCAGCTCGATCGAGGGCTGAAGGCCTGAAGCCGCCCCTGCTCACAAAGTGCGCGGCGCCGAGCCCTTTTTGCGTGAGGCGGCGCCTCGCCGTGTTGCGCCTCGGACATGTCCGGGAGGCATCCGGTTCAAAGCAGAGCGCGTCGGCGACACGTCGCCGGGAGAAGGCGCGTACGCATCCGAGGTCGCTGCCGGGGTGAGCGCGCCGCGCGAAAGCGACGCGATCAGGGCGGGAGAGCACTTGGATGCGTCCGAGGTCCCTGCCGATGCCGATTTCGGGCGCGCTCAGGCGGACAAGGGGCGCCATGGCCGCCTGACAATCACCTTTGCGTAACGGGGCCGCGGGGGCGTCGTCAATTGGACGTGCGCCCCGATTTGTGGGAGGGACGTGCAGCATGCGACGAACTCATCGGGCGATCGGGCTGGCGCTCGCGCCCATCGTGGCGCTGGCCATCGGGCTGTCGGCGCGGCCCGCGGCAAAGCGCGGTCCGTTCAGTCCGGAGGCGTGGCCGCCGACGATCGACGCGACCAAGCGGGTCCACTTCATCAGCATCGACGGCGAGCTTATCGCACCGAACGATAACTGGGCGCCCAACCTCCGCATCCTTACGGGCGGCGACCACCCGACAGAGCGGGTCACAGTGGGTGGGCATACGGGCGTCCGGATCGCGGGCTTCAAGTTCAATACTGCGGACGACCAGTATCCTATGTGGGCGCGCGAGCACACGGTCGACATCCTGCTTCAAATCTACGGCGACGACGCACTTATCAACAGAGACCGGACGCTGAAGGACTTCAATTTCCTGACCGGAACGCTGCCGGAGCCGATCGCGGTGGACGGCGGGGTCCTGCCTCCGGAGGCAGAAAACCACCGCTGGAACTGGGTGCTGTTCCGGATACCGAACGGGCTGCGCCATATGGACGGCGGCCGGCTGATCGGCACGATACATCCGAAGGCGAGACTGGACCCTGCCATCGCCGAGGTCTCGAAGAACAGCGGGCAGAACGGCGGCACGATCCGGATGGACGGACTGCCTGGCGCGAAAATCCGGGTCGTCGCCTTCGGACAGCGGGGCGCCTTCGGGGAGCCTGAACAGATCGATCATTTCTTCCCTCTCAAGAAGTAGGAGCAACCGGCATGATCCGCGCACTTGCACGCACGGCACTCGCAATACCTCTCCTCGCCCTCGGCCTGGCGGTCCGCGCGCAGACGCCCTCGAACAGCGGCGACATCGTCCAGCGGATCAAGGCGGAGGGGCTGGACCATTCGCAGGTCATGGCGACACTGAGCTACCTGTCGGACGTGATCGGGCCTCGCCTGACCGCGTCGCCGAACATGAAGCATGCCAACGAGTGGACCATGGCGAAAATGAGCGAATGGGGCATGCAGAACGCTCACCTGGAGGCGTGGGGTCCCTTCGGGCGCGGCTGGTCCCTGGAGCGCTTCTCGGCACAGATCGTCTCGCCGCAGGACATCCCGCTTATCGCCTATCCGAAGGCCTGGTCCACCGGCCTGAAGGCGCCAGTGACCGCGGATGTCGTGTTTATCGAGGCGAACAGCGCGGAGGATCTGGCCAAGTACCACGGGCATCTGCACGGCGCGATCGTCCTGAACTCGCTGGTCCGCGAGCTGCCGGCGCACTTCACGGCGCCCGGCTCGCGATTCACGGACGCGGAGCTCGAGGCAAAAGCGAACCAGCAGCCCGGGCAGCAGGGCCGGCGGTTCGGCGGGGGCGCGCCGGGCCAGCCGGGCGCGGCGGGCGGAGCAGCCGGCGGGCAGCTCGCTCTGGCCGGCCAGAAGTACCGTTTCTACCTGGATGAGGGCGTCGCGATGGTGGTCGAGGCGGCGCGCGGCGACGGCGGCACGATGTTCGTCCAGTCCGCCACGGTCCCGCCGGCCGCAGGAGCGCAGCCGGCAGCCGGCCGCGGCGCAGGGAGCGGAACGGCTGCTGGGGCGGGCGGCGCAGGCCCGGCGGCGGCCCAGCCGGTAGGCGCGGAGCAGGCCGCTCCCGCCGGCGGTCAGACGCCTGGCGCGGCGGCCGGCGCCCGCGCGGGCCGGCGCGCGGCAGCGGGAGCGCGCCGCGTCTCGCCCTGGGACAAGGACGCGCCGAAGAACCTGCCGCAGATCGTAGTATCGTCGGAGCAGTACAACCGGATGGTACGCATGATCCAGGCGGGTGAGAAGCTTCGGATGAATGTGGAGCTTTCCGTGAAGTTCTACGACAGCGACCCGATGGGCTACAACACGATCGCCGAAATCCCCGGGACCGACCTGAAGGACGAAGTCGTGATGCTGGGCGCGCACATGGACTCCTGGCACAGCGGCACAGGCGCCACGGATAACGGCGCGGGCTGCGCCGTCGTGATGGAGGCCGCGCGCATCCTGCGGGCCCTCAACGTCCAGCCGCGCCGCACCATACGCGTCGGCCTCTGGAGCGGAGAAGAGGAGGGCCTGCTGGGATCGCGAGCCTACGTCGCGCAGCACTTCGCCACACGCGGTCCGAACGGCGAGCTGGAGAAGAAGCCGGAGTACGACAAGTTCTCGACCTATTTCAACCTCGATAACGGGACGGGCAAGATTCGGGGAGTCTATCTGCAGGGAAATGAGGCAGAGCGGTCGCTCTTCGCCGATTGGCTCGCGCCGTTCAAGGACATGGGCGCCGCTACCGTTACGATTGCAAACACCGGCGGGACCGACCACCAGTCCTTCGACGGAGTCGGGCTGCCGGGCTTCCAGTTCATCCAGGACACCATCGAATACGACACGCGCACGCACCATTCCAACCAGGACGTGTTCGACCGCGCGCAGGGCGATGACCTGAAAGGGGCCGCAGTGATCATGGCCGCCTTCGCCTACAACGCCGCCATGCGCGACGAGAAGCTGCCGCGGAAGCCTGCCGCCGCGCAGTAGGGAGTCGGCGATCAGGTATTCGGGCATTCGGGTCTGCAGGTATTCAGGGCCGGCTGATGGACGGCGAGCGGGCCTGAACACCTGAATACCGAATACCTGAACACACATCTGAATCGATCTCAGAGGGAGTCCATGAGAAGGTATTTCCGATCCGCGCTCGCGTTTGTCGTGCTTGGCGCCTGCACCGCCGCGCAGGCGGGGGCGCAGGACCGGCTGTCGAAGATGCCGGGCTACGAGAACTACGCGCGCATGAGCCGCGAGCTGACCGCGGCGGCCCGGCCGGTCTTCCAGTCCGGTGTGAGTCAGGTAGCCTGGCTTCCGGACGGCTCCGGCATGGAGTTCGCGACCGGTGGGGTCTTCTACCGCTACGACTTTGCCACCCGCAAGCGCACGGAGATCCCGGCCCTGACGGCGCCACCTGCGGCAGCCGCGCCGCAACGCCGCCGCGGGGGCGGGGGCAACCGCGCGCAGTTCGTCGAGCGGGGGCGGCAGGCGGCCGAAGCGATCTCGCCGGACGGAGCGCGGCGCGCCTTCTACCGAGACAACAATCTCTGGATGAGCGCGCCGGACGGCAGCGGCGCCGAGAAGATCACCACGGACGGCAGCCGCGAAAAGCGGATCAAGTACGGCACGGGCAGCTGGGTGTACGGCGAGGAGCTGGAGCAGAGGAGCGCATTCTGGTGGTCGCCGGACAGCAAGCGCCTCGCCTACTATCGCTTCGACGAGGGCGAAGTTCGGGACTTCTACCTGGCGATGCGCACGCTGGACCAGCAGGATACGCTCGACACGGAGCCGTACCCGAAAGCCGGCGCGCCCAATCCGGTGGTAGACCTGTTCGTCTACGATCTGGGCACGCGCCAGAGCACGCGCGTAGACGTGCGCGACGGCAAGCCATTTGCGAACGATGCGATCGGCTATTACGTGTATGACGTGCGCTGGTCGCCGGACGGCAAGGAGCTGCTGTTCAATCGCGCGAACCGCCGTCAGAACGTGGTCGAGCTGACGGCCTGCAATCCCGCGACCGGCGCGTGCCGGCCCGTGGTCCGCGAGACCTGGTCGCCGAGCTGGGCCGAGACGCATCCCGCCATTCAGTTCCTCAAGGACGGTCAGCGGTTCGTCTTCGCGTCGGAACGGACCGGCTACCGCAACCTCTACCTGTACGATCTGACCGGCCGGCTCATCGCGCCGCTCACGCAGCTGAACGCCGACGTGGAGAGCGTGGTTGAGGTGGACGAGTCCGGCGGACGCCTTTACTACATGGCGCACGACGGCGACAATCCGATGAAACTGCAGCTCCACCGGGTCGGCCTCGACGGCAAGGGAGACACGCGCCTGACGGACCCGGCGCTGACCCACCGCGTCCAGGTCGCACCGGACGGCCGCCACTTCCTGGACCGCGCCGAAGCGCACGACGTCGCGCCCTCGACGAGACTCCTGGCGGAGGACGGCAAGCTGATCGGCACGCTGGCCGCGACCGATACGAGTCGGCTCGCCGCGCTGCACGCAACGCCGCCGGAAGTCTTTACGTACAAGGGAGGCGACGGTAAGACGGACTGCTACGGAATGCTCTTCCGGCCGTCGAACTTCGATCCGAACAAGCGGTACCCGCTGCTCGTGGACGTTTATGGCGGGCCGGAGAACAATAGCGTGAGCGAGAGTTACATGGGCTCGGCGTTCGGCGCGCCGGAGACGCTCACCGAGCTCGGCTTCCTCGTTGCCAAGTTCGACGGGCGCAACGCGAAGGGCCGCGGCAAGGCGTTCCGCGACGCGATCTACGCGAAGCTGGGCATCGCCGAGATCGACGACCAGGCCGCGGGCGTCAAGTTCCTGCGGCAGCGGCCCTACGTGGACGCCGGACGCGTGGGGATCCAGGGCGTGTCGTACGGCGGATACGCCTCTGCCATGTGCCTGCTGCGCTACCCCGACGTGTTCCAGGCCGCCTGCGCGCAGTCCAGCCCGACGGACTGGCGCAACTACGATACGATCTACACGGAGCGGTACATGGGCCTGCCGCAGGAGAACAAGGCTGCCTATGACGCCGGGGCGGCCATGACCTACGCCCCCGGCCTGCGCGGACGGCTGATGCTGTACTTCGGCACGGCGGACAACAACGTCCATCCCTCCAACACGCTTCAGCTCATCCGATCGCTGCAGAGCGCAGGCAAGAGCTTCGAGGTTCAGGTCGGCCCGGACCAGGGCCATTCGGCGCTGAACCGCGACCGGATGCTGGAATTCTTCCTGGACGCGTTCGCGCAGAAGAGCTGAGACGGCGATCGATTTGTGCCCTGCTATTGGATGGAGGCGCGAAGGTGGCGGCAGCGCGTCAAGGGTGGGATCTGATCCGCGATACCGCCTGCCTCGCCTGGGACGGACTGCTGGACCTGCTGTATCCGCCCTGCTGCCTCGTCTGCGGGCGGGACGACGCCGAGCCGTTCTGCGCTGTCTGCCGCGCCGCGATCTCCCCGTTGTCGCCGCCGTTCTGCGACCGGTGCGGCATCCAGGTCGGGGCGGGGCGGCTGGTATGCGACCATTGCGAGGAGGGCCCGCAGCCTGACTTTGCGTGGTCGCAGGCGGTGGGGCTGTACGCGGGCGTACTGCTGACCGCGATCCAGCGGCTTAAGTACGACGGCAAGCTGGCGCTCGCGGCTCCTCTCGGCGCGCTGCTCGCCGAATCGCTCCGGACACCCTCACCGCTGCTGCCCGCCGGCCAGCGGTTCGACCTCATCGTTCCCGTCCCGCTGCACCGCTCCAAGTTTCGGGCGCGCGGCTTCAACCAGGCGGAGCGGTTGGCCCGGACGCTCGTAGCGCCGCTCGGCTGTCCGCTCTCAACCGACGCGCTGGTCCGCGCCCGCAGGACGCCGACGCAGACCGCGCTGGGCCGCGCCGAGCGGCGTCGCAACGTCCAGGGCGTCTTTGAGGTGCTTAAGCCGGAGGCGGTGGAGGGCCGGTCGGTGCTGCTCATCGACGACGTGCTGACCACGATGTCCACGGTCAACGAGTGCGCACGGGTACTTCGGAACGCCGGGGCGCGGCGGGTGGCCGTGCTGGCGCTCGCGCGGGGAATGTGAAAACGGCGGCCCAAGAGATGCGTTTAGGGTCGCAGCGGATGTGCGCGAGGTCATCGTACCTGCCGGACCGGCAGCGCGTCCTCGTAGGCGCTGACCTGCATCTCGGTCGCCTCCTCGTCGAAGTAGCTCACGACAAATCCCTCCTCCGCGTTGTCGAAGTGCTGCCGGTTTATCTTTATCGCGGACTTGAGGCGCTGGTAGAACTGCTCCGCGGCCTGCACCGGCTCGAACTTGACCACAAATCGATGCGTGGGATACGCGATCTCGATATAGGGCTGGCGTCTGTCCTCGTTTCCGTTATCGTCCTCATCGTAGTTCAGGTAGAAGTTCCCGCCCGAGAGGCTGAGGGCGCGCTCGTATCGATCGTTCGTCGTGATGAAGAGCCACATGGTGTCCTCGCTAACCGAATAGATTTGTTTGTTGCAGGATTGCACGCCCGCTGCGCGGAAGAGCGGAACATCACCGCAGCGCCGCATGTCACCGCGACTTGCCGCGCGAGAACGATGAAAGGAGAACGCCAACGATGTCCGCTCTCAGCCTGCCGCAGTTCCTCGCGAACAAGATTCGCAACGCAGGGACCGCGCTCCACGACGCCGTAGCCAAGATGCCGGAGGACCGGATCGCCTGGCGCCCCGAGACGGAGGGGAACAAGGGCCGCGATGCGCTCGACCAGGCGCTGGAGTGCGCCTACCTGAATGAATGGGTCGCCAAGGGATACCGGACCGGCCAGATGCCCGCTATCAGTTGGGACGAGTACAAAGTCGCGACGGACGCGAAGCGGAACAAGGCCGCCGCGCTCGCCTGGCTCAAATCCTCGACCGACGATCTTGCCGCCGCGATTGCCGCCTTCCCCGCGGACAAGATCGGCGATGCGACCACGGACCCCGTCCACGCCGGCCGCGCCACTACCTGGGCCGACTTCGCGATCGACCTGTTCTACTGGAACACCGTCTATCACGAGGGGCAGGTCAACTACATCCAGGTGCTGTACGGCGATACGGACTAGGGAGCTTTCGGGTATTCGGGTATTCAGGTGTTCAGGAAGCCCGGCGCGCAGCCGCGAGCGCTCCTGAAGACCTGAACACCGAATACCTGAACACCCAACACCAAGCACGCAGCGCCTAGGCTCTGGGCTTAAGCAGTCCCTGGACTTCCAGCCAGTCGCCGAGGCGGTCGATCCAGCTATCGACGGGCAGGCCGCGCCGGTTCATGCCGAAACCGTGTCCGCCCTTGGAGTAGACGTGCAGTTCGACCGGCTTGCCTGCGGCGTTCCAGTCCGAGTAGAGCTTTGCGCTGCCGGCGGCCGCGCCCTTGTCGTCGTTCGCCACCAGGATGAAGAGCGGGGGAGCGTCCGCCGGTACCGGCTGGCCTCCCGTTCCGCCGCCGTAGATCGCGCAGGCGAAGTCGGGGCGGCTCTCCGCGTCGTGTTCCATCACCACACCCATCGCCACCGCGCCCCCGGCCGAGAAGCCGAGGATGCCGATGCGGTCCGGCGCGACGCCGAAATCCGCGGCGCGCTGGCGGACTACTTTCATGGCCTGCCTCCCGTCCGCGATGGCGAGCGCGGGGATTACGCGCCGCTCCTGCACCTCGGCGGGCGTCAGCTCCGGCGCGTCTGGCCGGCCCAGGAGACGGGCAGTCCGCTTACGGTACTCCTCCTCCGTCGCGCCGGTATCGATCAGCCGGTACTTGAGCACGAAAGCCGCGACGCCCCGCTCCTTCAGCCACGCGGCGACTTTCGTACCCTCGCTATCCCACGATAAAAAATGGAAGCCGCCGCCCGGGCAGACGACGATCGCAGCGCCCGTGGCCCTGGATTTGTCCGGCAGAAAGGCGCTGAGCGTCGGCTTTACGATGTTGCGGACCATCTTCTGGCGGCCGTTCAGGTACTCGATCTCCTGGCGCGTCCACCCTTCAGAGCCCGGCGCCACGCCCGGCCACACTGGAATCACCTGCTCCTGCGCGCGCACCGAGACTGAGGTCGCGCAAAGGAGTGCCAGGCAAAAGGTGATACCGACCAGCCTGCTGACGTGGTTTTCCACAAGGATCCTCTCGGCTCCCCGGCAGCTACTTACTCAGGATGTCGTTCAGGATGGCTGCCAGGCGGGCGCCGCCGAGCACGGCCTGGCGGCGGCTCAGGTCCTTCTGGAGCGTCTCGTAGCCCTTCGTAGGCTCGTGGTCCTGTTCGATGCCGACGTAGACCACGGTGTCGGAGAGCGCCGCGCCGGACTTGACCCAGGCCATCGCGTCTACATTCGCCACGTCTGCCGGCGCGGGCGCGTAGGATTGCGTCCAGCGCTGCGAGATCTCCTCGAAGGCGGCCGGCATGCCCTGCTGCTTCTCATCGGCGATCGCGCGAGTGATAGCGCCGTCCCAGCTCCCGTGCAGGCGGCCGGGCCGGCTCGATCCGGGAAGCTTGATCATGAAGAGATTGCCGCCGGCATCGCCATCCGGCAGCGTCTCGTGGTTGGAGACGCAGTGGAGCGGCTGGTGCAGGTCGCCGGCGAGATGCGCGATCCAGGTGAGCCACCAGCACTCCAATTTGCGATCCGAGCTGCCCGACGCTTCCAGCGAGGCCAGGTCCGTGCGCGCCTTCGCCAGCGCGACGAGGGCATTCGACTCCTTGGGCGCGTGGCTGCCCTTGTCGCGGATCGCGACATCGTAATAGTGCCAGGTCTTGCAGCGCACGTCCTCGTTGTCCGCCGAGTTCGGCGGATGCGTCACGAAGAACGTCTTGTTCATCGCGTCGATCGAGTCCTCGTAGACCGTGTTCTTGTTATACTTGATCGTATCCGGGAAGACCGCGGCCTTTCGGAACGCCGCGCGCACGTCCGCGTCGCTCATGCTCGCCGGCCGCGTGATCGGGTCGCCGGCCATCAGGATTTCGCCGATCTCGTGCTTCGCCTTGTCCGTGAGCCGCGTCCAGGCAATGTCCGCGATCTGCATGTGTCCGGTCTCGTCCCACGCTCTTGCGCGAACGGCCGGGACGAGCAGGACGGACGCCAGGGCAAGCGCCCCGATCATTCGTTTCAAACGTGCCTCCAAAGTTGCCTCCAGGCGTAGATCACCGCACAGCGACGCGCGGGCGAGTTCGGCGGCGGCGATACCCGCCTGCCGCTCATCACCGCGTTGCGTGCTCTCTCCGAATTCTACGATTGCGCCGAAATCCCGCTCTCCGCGGCCCCCGGCGCCCGTAACCGCACTGCGTGGTCTCTCCGGCGCGTGTGACTGCGGCTACTCGTGCGGATCGATTATCGCCGTCATTCGGTGCGAGGCACCCGCGGCGAGCGTGACCGCATTCTCCAGTGCGTTTGCGGTTTCGATGCAGACGAAGCCGGGCCACTGTCCGCCGCCCAGATCGGCCATGCTGTCCGCCTTGTCCCACGGGTTCCAGACGACCGTACTGCGCGACCCGGACTTCGAGACATGAATGTCGCCGTATTCGGGATCGTGCAGCGTACATGCCGCCGCCGTGTTGACGAAGACGCGGTCCGTCTCGCCGAACAGCGTGAGCGGCGCGTGCGGCAGGCGCTTCCTGGCCATCCCCGCGACCTTGTCCGCGTATTCCGTGTTCTCCAAACCCGTGATCCGAATGTTGCGAACGTCCGATACGGCAAGATAAGTGTGAAACGCCTCGGTGAATTGGAAGGGCTCGCCCGACCGGTTGACGACTTCCAGCGTCAGCATGAGGCGGCTGCCTACCGATACCGTATATCGAAGGAGGAAGTCGTGCGGCCAGAGCGCGCGCGTCGCGTCGGACGCCGTGAGTTCGAGGACCACGACGACGTCGCCGTCGCCGGTCCGGCGCGCCTCGGTGACCAGCCACTCCGACGTTCGCGCGAAGCCGTGCTGCGGCAGGGCGGCGTCGGTCGGGTGTGGCCCGAACCAGGGGAAGATGACCGGCACGCCGCCGCGGATCGCCTTGCCGGACGCGAACTTACTTGTCTCGCTGCAGAACAGCACCTTCCGTCCGCCGGCATCGTAGCGCGTCACGGTCGCGCCGAGCAGGCAAATCTCCGCCTCCGCCTCGGCCGCGGTCAAGCGGGCGCACGGGAGTCCGCCTTCGCCCGCTCCGCAGGAGACGGCGCCCGGTATTTCGAATCGGCCGCCTTGCGTGGAACCGCTCTGCAATGGGACGCTCCCTTCTATGGCACGCGCGCTCCGCGCGATGCGACCCACAGTTTGTACCAGTCCGTGCGCGAGAGCTCGATCGCGTGCGCTTCCGCGGCCTCGCGGATGTGCTGCGGGCTGTTCGATCCCACGAGGGGGATGATGCCGGCCGGATGGCGCAGCAGCCATGCAACCGCGAGCTGGACCGGCGTCGCGCCGCCGTACGCGTCTCCCAGCTCGCGGAGCGCGGCAAGAACGCGCTCGAACCGCTCGCGGTGCGGATGGTCCGGCGGGATGTGACGCCGGCCGCTGAGCCAGCCGCGGCCGACGGGGCTGTAGGCCAGCGGCGTGATCTGGTTCTCAAGGCAGTGGTCGAGCACACCATCGCCGCCCTGGCCCTCCCGTCCTTCGTAGAGCGGCTCAAGATGGAGCAGCGAGAATTCAAACTGGTTCGTCACGATGTCGGGGTCGAGATAGGAGGCGAGCGCGTTGCACTGGTTCGGGTAGTAGTTGGACACGCCGACGTCCCGGATTTTACCCTCGGCGATCAGGTCCTCGAGTGCCTGCGCGGTTTCCGCGGGATGGCTTAGCGGGTCCGGCCGGTGAAGCTGGTACAGGTCGATGTACTCGATGCCGAGGCGCTTCAGCGACGCCTCGACGCTCGACCGAATGTGCTCCGGCGAGTGGTCGT
>Ga0070735_10003078_pt1 | contig 14744 bp, 13 predicted proteins | sample Coa_R1_FD_66443 | JGI IMG/M metagenome (GOLD analysis project Ga0070735, IMG submission 66443) | Surface soil microbial communities from Centralia Pennsylvania, which are recovering from an underground coalmine fire - Coalmine... | ecosystem: Environmental > Terrestrial > Soil > Unclassified ... | reverse complement strand
GAATTTCGCCAAACGCGGACCGGAGTGCGCAAGACGACGGTCCTCGGACCGAGCGCCGTGGCGCGGCTGCGCGAGGAGTTCGCGGGCCGAAGGCCGGAGATCGCGTCCTGGCAGCCGGCAATCGCGTCGCGGCAGCCGAGTGAGCGATGGCGTGGCGACCAGTCGGCGGCGAATGAGGGCGCCGCGGACAGCGTATCGGCCGCAGGGACCGGCGCACTGGCAAACTCAGGGCTGGATCGGCTGTGCGAGGCGTCGGCATCAGCAGTCCGCCTGGACGAAGACGCGACGAGCAGTCCGCTTGCCGGCGCCGGGGCTGGCGAGCCGGCCGCAGTGCCGGGCGCGACGGAGGGAGCCGCGGAGTTGGCCGCCACAGCCGCGAGCTTCAGTCCGTTCGATCCGACCGAGCAAATGATGAACCAGCCGGTCCACGGCTCGGCGACCGGTCAGAGTGTTCCGGCTGCGCAGTTCAACGCGCTGCTGTACCAGCACAACGTGCTGCGCCAGGAGCTCTCCCGCGTGACCGATTATCTGGACGGCTGCGATCGCCTCCTGGGAGAAATGGTCCGCACGATCGCCGCTCTGGAGGAGCGGACGCAGCGGCTGGACGCGGCGCGGTCGCCGGGGACGCGCATCCCCAATCCTCTGGCCGGCGCGCTGCGGACCGTCACGGCGGGCTTCCGGAGCGCGGTCTTCACGCGCGCGACGAAGGCTCCCGCCAAGCCCGCCGGCGCATTCTTGAGGGGCGCGCTGGCGGGACGGTGATGCAGTTCGAATTCTGCTCCGGACAGGCTCACGGCCCGGTGTTGGCGATGGCCGACCGGCCGGAGGAGGCGGCCGGCGGAGCAATCAAAACCAGGCCATGGGAGCGCGATAAGACCATGAAGTACGAAATCGACAAGGTGGGCGAGCCAGGGAGGATCTTCGTCGAGGAGGAGGACCTGGTCGGCGTAAAGCCCTGCCGCGACGGATCGCACGCGGCCGAATTGACGGTGCGCTACCGCAAACAGTACCAGGCCGAAGACGCGTTCGAGTGGCAGGGCCAGGGCAAGGACCTTTCCCTGCGGGTCGTGGCGCGACAGGCGATGGACATCGTGGAGCAGGAGCGGCGCGGCCAGACGGCATTCTGCGCGAACTGCTACGACTACGGCAAGGCCGAGACTGCTCCGCGCGACTGCTTGCGCTGCCAGCTCCTTGCCGCCTGCCGTAAGTCCGGCCACGGCGACTACCGCAAGATACGGCCCGCCCTGCGCGAATCGGGCCCCGGACTCGGCTACGGAGCGACGATGTTGATGTTGATATTGATCTGGTGGTGGACGCTGTGCCAATGGGCCGGCGCCGCGACGCAGACCAGCGCGCTGCAGCGGCAGCTCACCGGCTGCAGGCGGGAAGTTCGGTAGTTGGCTGCTGGTAGCTGGCAGGATTCCCAGCGAGCCGGCGGACCGCGGGCTCGCATCTTGTTCCGCGGGGAGGTGGGCGCGCAAGATTTTTTTGAAAACCCATTGCGCGCAGTGATAGGCTGTGATACAATAGGGGGTCTGTTCACCAACATGCAGTTTGATCGATCCTACGTGGGCGCCGTTACAGAACCGTGGCATGCTGTGCTTCTGTCGCTTTCCCTCCCCGGGCTCAATCTTCCTCGGCTGTTGCGCGTATCAGATGGTGGAGACGGTTACAGGCTCCATCCGTTTTCTGCGCGCGACTCCGTGTTTTGCGGATATTCGCGTTTCGTTTCCAGTTTCTCGATCTACGAAAGGGGCCATACGAATGGCAAAGCGACTCTATGTGGGCGGACTGCCCTACTCCACGGGCGAGCGCGAGCTTGAGGACCTGTTTGCTTCGGCAGGCACCGTCAGCTCGGTAACGATCGTCAGCGACAAGTACACCGGCCAGTCCAAGGGATTTGGATTTGTCGAGATGTCGACGGACGCCGAGGCGGACACGGCGATCAACACGCTCAACGGCACCATGCTCGGCGGCCGAACGCTCACCGTGAACGAGGCGAAGCCACGCGAGGATCGGCCGCGAGGCGGCGGCTACGGCGGGGGCGGGGGCAGCTATGGCGGCGGTGGCGGCGGTTATGGCGGCGGCGGCGGTGGCCGCTCCGGCGGCGGCAGCGGCAGCCGCTGGTAGTTCGCGCCGCATCTCGCGGTATTGAGGCCCGGACGCATATTGCGTTCGGGCTGTTTTATTGCTCGTGTTCGGCCGAGCGTTGTCCGGGCTTCCCGGTCCTGGCGCCGGCGTCCCGCGGTCCATTCTTCGTGCTTGACCCGCCCGACTGCCCGATGCGTGACATGGCCGGCCGATGCCGGTAATTCCATACGATTGCGCGCTCGCGGCCGAGTCGCCGGCGGCGCATCCGTACCGTGCCCGGGACGGCCATCGATAGCGCTGCGCTGTTCGAGTTCGGGCCTCCGCCGCCTGCAATCCGGCCGGTCGGGATCGACACACTCGACTATCGGAGGGAGATGATCATGAGACCCACATCGTTTCGCCTGAAAGCCGCCGGCGCGCTGGCGGCGCTAGCCGTGTCGACGCTGAGCATCGCCGGCTGTAACGGTTCCGGCTCCGCGTCCAGCACCCACACGGCGCTGATCTCGCGGATGACCCAGACCAATCTTGTCTCCGATATCCCGGGACTCGCGACGGTTACGGATCCCGATCTTGTCAATCCATGGGGCGTCGCGCTCGGGCCGACGAGCCCCATCTGGATCGCCGATAACGGATCCGGCAAGGCGACGCTCTACAATGGCGCAGGCACGAAGCAGGGGCTCATAGTAACGCTGCCGACGCCGACCGCCTCATCCGGCGCCGCGCCAACGGGCCAGGTGTTCAACTCAACCACCGATTTTGTACTGCCGAACGGCAGCCCTGCTCTGTTCATCTTCTCGACGGAGGACGGCACGATCCTCGCCTGGAACGGAAAGAGCGGGACGCAGGCCGTGCTCGTTGCGGACCGGTCCGGCATCCCGGTTACGGGCGGCGCGGTCTACAAGGGCCTCGCTCTGGGCGCCAACTCCACGGGCAACTTCCTTTACGCCACGAACTTTCGGACGGGCCAGATCGATGTGTTCGATAAGAACTTCAACATCGTGCTGCTCACGGGCAACTTCACCGACCCGAATCTGCCGTCGGGTTTCGCGCCGTTCGGAATCCAGAACATCAACGGCGATCTCTTCGTAACCTTCGCCAAGCAGGATGCGGCGATGCACGATGACGTGAGTGGTACGGGCCGCGGCATTATCGATCAGTTCGATACCAACGGCAATTTTAAGCGGCGCTTCGCGACCGGATCGGCGTCCGGCGGCGGAATCTCGGCGCTCAACTCGCCGTGGGGCATGGTGGTGGCGCCGGCGGGATTCGGCTCAATCGGCGGCAGCCTGCTCGTCGGCAACTTCGGCGACGGCCACATCAACGTGTTCAACCCGACGACGGGCGCGCTGATGGGCCAACTCTCGAACAGCACCGGTACTGCGGCGATCACAATCCCCGGCATCTGGTCGCTCTTCGTCGGTAACGGCGGAACGGGCGGATCCGCGACCACGATCTACTTCACGGCGGGGATCGGCAGCGGTCCGACGAACACGGTGAACGTCGAATCGCACGGCCTTTTCGGCTCGCTCGTGCCGGCGCCCTAGCCGGGAGCCGCCCGCGATTCGGCCGGATAGACGCAGGTTGTAAGCGCCCGACATCGAACGCAATCGTCCTGCGGGCGAAAAACGCGGATTAGCGCCCGGTGATCGGGTGTTTAAACCACCGTGCTCCAAAGTGCAAGCGTCCTTGCGGAAGGAGACCCGACGACACGCGGTCTCCCCGTCCGCAAGGACGTCTGTGTTTCGGAGCCGGAGGGTTTCAGTCTCCGGCGTCCATTTCCAGCCGGGCGTGTTCGAGCCGCGGCGCCAGCGCCATGACCGCACCCGGCGCCTGTTCCGCGCCTCCGCCCCCGCACTTGACGCGGCGAATGAATCGCCGTATAATAGGAGGGCCGATGTCGCCCGGCAGTTTGAACGGGGCGGCCCGGCAATGCGCGCTCGTAGCTCAGTGGATAGAGCGACAGGTTGCGGACCTGTAGGCCGGGGGTTCAAGTCCCTCCGAGCGTATCTCCCATTAGAACGCCCTTTCCGCTACGGCGACTGGGCGTTTGTTGCGACCGGACGGGCGCGCCGCGCGCCGCCAGCGCCCTGGTAGCTCAGTGGATAGAGCGCCTCCGTCCTAAGGAGGGCGTCGGGGGTTCGATTCCCTCCCAGGGTATCGCACGTTTTCAGCGTTTCCTCCATGCGGAGAGGTGTCCGAGTGGTCGATGGTGCGGCTCTCGAAAAGCCGTGAGGCGCAAGTCTCCGTGGGTTCGAATCCCACCCTCTCCGTCCCTTATTTCCTCCGTCCCGTCGCTCGCGGCTAGCACGACGCGCCCGAGTTAACCCTTGCCAAGAGCGCTCCCTATCCCGCCGGAGCCCTCCTGTTGCCGGCCAGCCGCCATGTCCGACCCAGATATCGACCTCGACGAAGCACCCGATGAGCTCTCCATCCGGGTTCCCCCGGAGCACGCCGGCATGCGCCTGGACGTCTTCGCCGCGGCAGAGCTGCCCGGCGCGACGCGCTCCGAGGCGCAGCGGCTGATCGAGCTGCCGGAGAGCGCCGGCGCGGGCGTGCGCGTCGACGGACGGCGCGAGAAACCGGGCTACCGCCTGCGTGCCGGTGACCTGGTGACCGCCTCGCGCCCGCCGGCGTCGCCCAGCGCGGCGCAGCCCGAGGCGATTCCGCTTTCAATCGTGTTTGAGGACGCCGACCTGATCGTAATCGACAAGCCGCGCGGCATGGTGGTCCATCCCGCGCCCGGCTCCGAGTCGGGAACGCTGGTGAACGCAGTGCTGGCGCACGCGCCGGACCTGTCCGGCATCGGTGGCGAGCAGCGGCCCGGCATCGTCCACCGGCTGGACAAGGACACCGGCGGCCTCATCATGGTGGCCAAGAATGACGCCGCGCACCGCAGCCTGCAGGCGCAGATCGAGGCGCGGACCGCGGTTCGGAAGTACCTGGCGATCGTCTGGGGCATCCCCTCCTTCCGGACCGCGACGATCGATGCGCCGATCGGCCGGCACCCGGCGGACCGGAAGAAGATGGCGGTCGTGACCGATCCGGGCCGAACGGCGCGCCCGGCGCGGACCGCGCTGGAGGTGCGCGAGACCTTCGGCGGAGCGTTCGCGCTGCTGGAGGCGACGCTCGCGACCGGCCGCACGCACCAGATCCGCGTCCACTGCGCCTATATCGGCCACCCCGTGGCCGGCGACCCGGTATACGGCGGTATCCGCAAGACGCCCTCGGCCGGGTTTCCGCCGGCCCGCCGCGCGGCTATCGATCATGCCGTCGCCGCGCTTGGCGGCCAGGCGCTCCACGCTTACTCCCTCGCCTTCGACCACCCCCGCACCGGCGAGCGCCTCGCCTTCACCGCCCCGCTCCCGCCGCCGATCCAGTCCCTCCTCGACCTCCTGCGCGCCGAGGACGAGCCATCGCCCTCCCGTTAACAGTCCCAATCGCACGTGGCTGCGGGATCCTGCATGCTGGCAACAGCCGGTTCTGAGCGAGTACTCGCCAGCAACCCACAACCAGGAACCAGCTACCAGGAACTAGGAACCAGCTACCAGCTACCAGCTACCGGCGCCAGCTACCGATCCGCCGTCGCTGGATCGGGGCGGCTCGCGTACATCCTGTGAGCGTACCGGAGGCTCTGTGCGGCGAGGCGGTGCGCGGGATCGATCTGCAGCGCCAGCTCGAACTGCGGGATCGCCTCGTCATAGCGGTGTAGGTCGCAGCAGGACTTGCCGAGGCTGTACCGGTAGTCCGGGTCGTTGGGGTTGAGCGCTGTGGCTAGGATGAACTGCAGCCGCGCGTCCGCGAAGTTGCCCTGGGATGAGTAGAGGAGTCCGAGATCGAAGTGGGACACGGCGTCCCGCGGATCGAGCGCCGCTGCAGCCATGTACTGCTTCTCGGCGTCCGGCAGCCGGCGCTGCCGGAAGTAGACCAGGCCCAGGTCGAGCGCGGCAGCGGCGTTGCGTGGGTTGATCGCGAGCGCCCTGCGATACCAGCTCTCGGCCTCCGGCAGCCGCTGCGACGCATACGCGACATCGCCCGCGAGCTTGAGCGCCTCCGCCTTTTTCGCGGCGGAATCGGCGCTCGCGCCTCCCTGCAGCAGGCTCATTGGGTAGGGCTCGGATTCGGACTGCGGCGCGCGGTAGTAGATCCAGAAGAGCGCGGTTACGATCGCCGCGAGCAGGAATGGGACCACGCAGTCGAGCCAGAACGCGCGCGGATACGGCGCCGGCCGCACGAGATCCTCGGGTACGGCCTCCGTGGCGTCGCTCGGCCGCCTCTGCGCGTACTGCAGGCAGGCGCGCACATCCGCGGGCGTGAGCCCCGGGTAGTGCGCGCGGCATATCTGCCCGCTGGAGCAGCCCTGCTCGATCAGGGCGAGCACGGCGGCGACGTGTATGTCGGTCCCCGCGACGTACGGCGCCAGCCTCTCCCCATCCGATTGCATCCAGATTCGCCGCATACCGCCCGATCGCTCCCTGCCAGTTGCGCGCGCCACGATTCCGCGCTGCTGAAATTGGCGCGCGAGCGGTGGCGAGCGGAAGTACGGACCGCAGGGGAAGTTTCGGCCGGAAGAGCGTGGAAAGTTAGGGGATCGCGGCGGGCGGCCTGTCGCCGATGGATGGCGGCCAAGCGCTATATCGGTCGCCGGCACAAGGCAGGGGCTTGCGTTACTGGCGACGCAAGGCTTGACGGAGCAGCGTGTCGGCCCAGCTGGCTGACTCCCACGAAATCGGATTCCCGGGCGCAGCCGAGTAATCGATGCGCCTGGCGTATGCGCCGTCGTTGTGGTTCGAGGCGCAGAGCTGCTGCAAATCAAGCATTACAGCTTGATTATCGCACGCTGCGGGTTGACGCAGGCCCGCGGACCGGTGGTTTCCCTGGCCGCCGCGGCGTCCAAATCAGCGTTGCGTCAGCGGATGGCCTTGTCGACCTGGCATGCCCGTCCGCAAAGGCGACATAGATGGTATCGCCGTGGCGATCCGTGAATGGGGCGTCCGCCGGCGTTAGCTGCACATTCACACCGACACGCGAATCGAGCAGCAGCGCGGTATCCGCTGGTGCGTCCAGCGTGGACGTCGGAAACATCGAAAGGGCGCGATTCATGCCATAGGACGGGACCTCGCCGATCTCTTCATTGGGGCATCGGTATATCTCTGGGTTTCGGCTGTACGGCAGCGTCGACTCATTCCAGGACGACGCGATCGGAAGGCGCCCGTCGTAGTCCTGCGCATACATAGTCATTGCGAGGCCAAGCTGCCTGAGGTTACTGAAACACGATACGCTGTGGTGACCTCCGCGCGGAAGAACAACGGGAAACGCGATCAAGCAGGCGAGCGTGGCGCCAATGCCGACGGCGACCGCGGCCTGCGCGTGTGCAAGTGGCCGCCACCGCGCGGTCGCCACAAGGACGCCGCCGATGACGATGCCCACGGGCGAGAGCATGCCGAGGGCGATCATGACGGCCTCTGTGGAGTGCGGCGTGCGATGAGGGTAGGCGGGCAGTTGGACTGCCGCCCATATCAGGCACAGCGGCCCGGAGCAGGCGAGGCAGTACGCGATCTTCGCGAGTGTCCTGTCCATTGCTCGGCTCCGTCACGACGCGTAGGCATCATCCAACCGAGGAGACGCGTATCCGTCGCAGGCCGGCCGCGAATCAGTACCAGCGGACGGCTGAGGCGAAGATTGCGATCAGCAGCAGGGCGATGCAAAACAGACACCCGTACCCGACGAGCCGCTCGGGCTCCGCGTCCGGCCGGGAGGGCGCCGGCCAGGCCTCTTGCCGGCGGGCCGGCGGTGCGTCAGGTTTGGGCTCATCATCGCTCATCGAATCGAGTGTTCCATCGCCATGTCCTGCTCCGGCGTGCCCTCGGCGACTACCAGCCCGCCGCCGTCGCCGCCTTCGGGGCCCATGTCGATCAGCCAGTCGGCGGCCCATGTGGCGACGCCTCGTTACTCCGGTCTCTTGGTGTAGGCTCGAAGCTCGTCGAGCATCTGCTGAACGCGCTCTATCATCGTCGCGAGCATCTGCTCGCGCTGCTGCAGCAGTTCGATCTCGTGCTTCCGGCGCCGGTACGCGACCAATTGGGGACGGTCGAGGTGGAATACGGCGATGTGAAACCGGCCACGCTCGGAAAGCGCGATCAACTGTCCGTCCAAATCCTGCTGAATATGCGGGGCAACGTCGTCAACGGCAGGATGAAGGAGCCTTCGCACACTACCTGGAGGTTCGGCGCCCTCGTAATAGTCGCCGTTGTAAAGGTTGCAGCGGAAGCACGCGTACACAAGGTTCCCGTCATCGTCCTGACCGCCTGCCGATAATGGCCGAAAGTGGTCGACGGTCAGCTCGCCTCCGGTTTCCGACTCCGTCACTCCGCAATAGCCACAGCAATATCCAAATCGCTGCCGGACCGCTTCGTGCTTCGGATGCGCCACTAACCTGTTGCGCCGGCTGCGCGCTTTGCAGGCTCACTCAGTCGAGCTTCAAGGCCCTCGGACCGTGCTTTCAGAGTCCGATACTCTTCCAACAACTGATCGAGCTGCCGTTCCATATCCGCGATACGGGAACGCAAGCGCTGTTCCTCGTCTCCGCTCCCGGCGAGGTTCTCGTCAGTGTATAACTGATCGCGGCCCAATTCGTAGGCCGCTTGCTCCTCCGCCGTTAGCGTTTCGCCTCGTGCATGTCTGACATGCAGCGGCCACCACTCTCTGTAGATTGCTTCGTCCATTCCCCGGCCTCCCGGCGCCCCAGATATCGACAGTATACACCCGCGTTAACGAAGATGGAGCCTCACCCCATCCCCAGCGCCCGGCGCAGGTACCGGCCGGTGTAGCTCTCGGGCACTTCGGCGACGTGCTCCGGCGTGCCCTCGGCGACTACCAGGCCGCCGCCGTCGCCGCCTTCGGGGCCCATGTCGATCAGCCAGTCGGCAGTCTTGATCACGTCCAGGTTGTGCTCGATCACCAGGACCGTGTTGCCGGCGTTCACCAGCCTGTTCAGGACGCCGATCAGCTTCTCCACGTCGGCGAAATGGAGGCCGGTGGTCGGCTCGTCCAGGATGTAGATGGTCTTGCCGGTGGGCCGCTTGGCAAGCTCGGCGGCCAGCTTTACGCGCTGCGCCTCGCCGCCGGAGAGCGTGGTCGCCGGCTGGCCGAGCCGGATGTAGTCCAGCCCCACGTCGTGGAGCGTGCGGAACTTGCGGGCGATATTCGGGAGCGAGTCGAAGAACTCGACCGCCTCGGAGATGGTCATGTCCAGCACGTCCGCGATGTTCTTCCCCTTGTACCGCACCTCCAGCGTCTCGCGGTTGTACCGCTTGCCCTTGCACACCTCGCAGGGCACGTAGACGTCCGGCAGGAAGTGCATCTCGATCTTGATGATACCGTCTCCCCGGCACGCCTCGCACCGCCCGCCCTTCACGTTGAACGAGAATCGCCCCTGCTGGTAGCCGCGCATGCGGGCGTCGTGCGTCTTGCTGAACAGGTCCCGGATCAGGTCGAACACGCCGGTGTAGGTGGCAGGGTTGGAGCGCGGCGTGCGGCCTATCGGCGACTGGTCGATGTCGATCACCTTGTCGATATGCTCGACGCCGCGCAGCTCGTCGTGTCTGCCCCAGACTGCGTGCGAGCCGTAGACGCGGTGCATCAGCAGCGGGAAGAGCGTCTCCTGGATGAGCGTGGACTTGCCGGAGCCGGAGACGCCGGTGACCGCGACGAAGAGGCCGAGCGGGATCCTTACCGTTACGTTCCGCAGGTTGTGCTGGTGCGCGCCCACGAGCTCCAGGAGCCGGTCGCCGGGCGCTCGCCGAACGGAGGGCGTTTCGATCTTGCGCGCCCCGCTCAGGTACTGGCCCGTTATGCTCTCCGCGCACTGCTTCACGGCGTCTGGCGTGCCCTGTGCCACGACATGGCCGCCATGCTCGCCGGCGCCGGGCCCGATGTCGATCAGCCAGTCGGCGGCTTCCATCGTCTCCTGGTCGTGTTCGACCACCAGAATCGTGTTGCCAAGCTCGCGCAGGTTCTCCATGGTGCGGATGAGGCGCGTGTTGTCCCGCTGGTGCAGGCCGATGCTCGGCTCGTCCAGGATGTAGAGGACGCCCATTAGGCCGGAGCCGATCTGCGTCGCGAGGCGGATCCGCTGCGCCTCGCCGCCCGCCAGCGTGGCCGCCGCGCGGTCCAGCGTCAGGTAGTTCAGGCCCACGTTGAGCAGGAAGCCGACGCGCGTCCGAATCTCCTTGACGATCTGGCGGCCGATGATCTCTTCGCGCTCCGTAAGCTTGACCGTGTTGAAGAACTCCGCGACCCGCTCCAGCGAGCGCGAGCAGAGGTCCGAAATATCGATACCGCCGACGGTGACGGCCAGCGCTTCGGGCTTGAGCCGCTTGCCGAAGCAGACCGGACAGGGCCGCGCGCTCATGTACTGCTCCAGGTCCTCGCGGATGTAGGTGCTGGACGTCTCCTTGTAGTTCCGGTCCATGATGGCGATGACTCCGGGAAAGTCGGTGTCGAAGTGGCGCGTGCGGCCCCATTTATTTCGGAACTCGACGGTGACATTGCCCTTTACGCCGTACATCAGTCCCTCGAACTGCTTTTCGGACAGATCCTTGATGGGGGTCCGCATCTCGAAGCCCAGCTTCTTTGCGACCGCGGCGAAGAGCGCGGTCCGGTGGTCCGACATGATCTCCTTGCCGGACTTGTAGACGAAGTAGCGGATAGCGCCCTGCGCGATGCTCAGATTGCGGTCCGGCACGATCAGCAGCGGGTCGAACTCGGTCCGGGTGCCCAGGCCGTGGCAGTCCGGGCAGGCCCCGTGCGGCGAATTGAACGAGAAGAGGCGCGGCTCGATCTCTTCAAAATTGAAATCGCCGTCCGCGGTGGTGTAGTTCTCGGAGAAACGGAGCTCCTGGTCCGGGCGGTCGCCGATCGCCTGGACGGAGACGACGGCCAGCCCCTTCGCCCGCTTGAGCGCCTGCTCCAGGCCGTCCGCCACGCGCGAGCGGCTCATGTCCTCCTTCATCACCAGCCGGTCGATGACGATCTCGATCGTGTGCATCTTGTACCGCTCGAGCGTCGGTATCTCCTCGCTGAGATCGACCATCTCGCCGTCTATGCGGGCGCGCACGTAGCCCTCGCGCAGCACATCCTCCAGCTCTTTCCGGTACTCGCCCTTCCGGTCCCGCACGATCGGCGACAGGATGAGGAAGCGCGCGCCGGGCGGCAGCGCCAACACGCGGTCCACCATCTCCTCGATGCTCTGCTTGACGAGCGGCTCGCCGGTCTTGGGATCGTGCGGGACGCCGATGCGCGCGTAGAGCAGGCGGAGGTAGTCGTAGATTTCCGTGACGGTGCCGACGGTCGAGCGCGGGTTCTTGCTGGTCGATTTCTGGTCGATGGATACCGCCGGGCTGAGGCCGTCGATCTGGTCCACGTCGGGCTTATCGTGCTGGCCGAGGAACTGGCGGGCGTAGGCGGAGAGGCTTTCGACGTAGCGGCGCTGGCCCTCGGCGTAGAGCGTGTCGAAGGCGAGCGAGGACTTCCCCGAGCCGCTGAGACCCGTAATCACGACGAGCCGGTCGCGCGGGATGTCGATGTCGATATTCTTAAGATTGTTCTGGCGCGCGCCGCGAATGCGGATCACGTTGCGCCCGGACAGGGCTTGCTCGCCGGCTTCGAGCGCGGCCAGCTTGGCCGCGAGCGCCTTCTCCTCGCCGTCCGCTCTACAATAGCCGTTCTCGCCGTGCGCCTCCGCGCCAGGTGTCGCCGCTCGCTCTTTCCGACTCATTCTTCCCGCCTTAGCCGCCGTTGTCGTCCAGGTCACCCGTCCAAAACATGCCGACGAAATTCTAGCATATTTCCTCGGCCGAATCCAGCCGGCGCCGTCTGAAAAGCCAGCCAGAGCACAGCGAAAGCCCCGCCTCGCAGACCGCGAGACGAGGCTTCCCAAGCCGACAATCGCGCGGGTCAGGCCCGCGATTTAGCTGGAGGCTCTGTAATATCGCACAAGCCAGTTGAGCCAGCGCGCTCCGCGGGAATACGGCGTGATGCGCTCAGTTCCGACGCCGATCCCGACACCGCGCCGAACGTGCGTGACCGTAGGGCGGGCGTGAGGGCTCCAGCGCGTACCCGGCTAGCCTTGCGCCCCACGGCTCGCGAACGGGCGTTGGCCGGGCCCGCGGCATCGCCTAACGCGACGTCCCACCGCGCAACGTCTCCAGTTCGGCCCGCAGGCGCGCCAACTCCGCCTCCGCCTCGCGCCGGGCCCGCGTCTCGGCCTCAACGGCCGCCTCCGCCTTCTCGCGCAACTGCTCGATCTCTTCAGTCGTCGGGATCAGCTCACCGCAATCAGGATCAAAGAATCGCAGGTAAAGGCCGTCTGCGAGCAGATCGAGCCCTAACTGATCACTAGTGAGCCTGTCGCCCATGAGCGGGATCGGCTGATATTCGCCTTGCGCGAGCCGGAACCCCTGCAGCTTCACGGGGTAGCGACCGCCCACTGGGTCGAACAGGAAGTACTCCCGGACGCCGAGCGCCCGCTCGTAAAGGTCCTTCTTGCCGGATAGGTCCGACTGCCAGGTCTTGTCGGAGGCGAATTCGAACACCACGTCGGGGGTTCTGCCTCCCTCTTCCCAGGTCTTATAGACGCCGCGTATGCGCCGGCCCGCGCCCTTCACCACGTAGAGATCGGGCGCGACCACCAGTCCCTTCTCGTTCCGGTCCCAGTAGATGAAGTTGTTGGCCGCGATGTGTACGTCAGACGGATCTGGATAGACGCGTTTGAGCAACTCGAACGCGGTGTGGATCGAGAGGTAGTGGTAGTCGGTTTCGCCCACGCGGTTCTCCTCCTCCTCCGGGAAGCAGTCCGGCCCCAGGCTGTCGTAGTAGTCCAACTCCTCGTCGGTGAAGACTCCCGTGCTGAGGCGCGGCCTCCGAATAGTGGTAAGAGACATCGTTCTGTTCCCCCGGCCCGGCGAAACGTGCTGCGGTCGCTTACATTATACGGCATGGACCGGACTCGCATGGTACGATGGATTGGCGGGCTATTTGGGCCTGTCGGAAGATTCTCGCGAAACCGCGCGGTGGCTGCGACAGTAATCGAGTCAATCACCCGGATAACCTCGACGTCGGGCGTCATCGCGTTTGCCTGCCGGGATCGCTCGTCCGAATTACGCGGCCACTGCATCCCGAACCGCCCCAATCCCCATCCTTGCGGACGATGACGGGAGTGGGACGGATTTAAGGCTCCGCATTTCGCCGCGCCGCGAACGCAATATTACGTTTTAGATCGGTTTGGGCTGCCTCGTTGGCAGAAAGGACGTAAGAGCATGACCCTCGCAGTCGTTCAGGGAACCGTGGGATTCGTCGCATTGATGATAGCGACATGGACCGGACTGCTTGTCTCGGTGGCGTTTCTGCTGCCGCGCGGCGTTGCACGGTCGGAGCAGTTGGTGGCTTCAGAGCCCTGGTGGTGCCTGCTGCGCGGCGCCGGCCTCGGACTTGTCGTCCTGATCGGTATGTGGGCTCTGGGCGCCGGGCCGGGCATCGTGAAGCTGTTCGGCTTCAGTCTCACGATAGGGGTGGGCGCCCTGGCCGTGATCGGCGCAGCGGGTCTGGTCCAGATGATCGGGCGGCGCGGCCAGCCGGAGGGCGGAGCCGCCACGTTCGGCACGGTCCTGCGCGGCAGCCTGGTCTACAGCCTGGCGCTCGGCTTCCCATTTATCGGCTGGTTTGTGTTCGCGCCGCTCTCGCTCATCGTGGCGGCCGGCGCGGGCGTGATGGCGCTCGTACCGGAGCCGAGCCGCGCCTTCTATCCGCCCTCGATGCCGCCGACCGGCAACGACTACGATCTGTCGGGCAGCACCGGCGCCATCTCGTAGGCAGCCGATATCGGACAGCCGAATCGGGTTCGTTTCGCAATTTCGCGGATTGTTTGAGTCCGCCCGATTTGGCGGATCGGACCGAGCCCTTCGCAGGCAATCGAGCATGAAGAAGCCAATGGAAAGCCAAACACAGTCCACCCTATCGCGCCGCGACTGGCTGCGCCGGGGAGCGCTCGCCGGCGCGGGACTCGCGCTCGCCGGCACCGGTTGCGCGGACGTCGGGCGGCAGGTGCGAAGCGTGACCGGACCGACGCCCCCGGACTGGGGACCGCTGCCGGCAGAGAGCCCGCAGGCGGCGCAGGCGCTCCGCGTCCTCAATCGGGCCGCTTTCGGACCGCGGCCGGGCGACGTGGCGCGCGTCGCGACGATGGGCGCGCAGGGATGGATCGAGGAGCAGCTCGCCGTTACCAGGCCGGAGCAGGCGCAGCGTGACTGGGCGCGAAGGAAACCGCTCTTCAAGGGCGCGGCCAAGCCGGAGCTGCCGGAGGCCGAGGACTACGATCCGGACGAGGATCCGGGGCTGCGCTGGCGCGTCGCGAGCCTGGACATCCACCAGATCGAGGCCGAAGACCCGGACCAGCTCTACTGCCACGACGACGGTCAGCTCGTCCGCGAGACCGGCCAGGCGGCGCTGCTGCGCGCGACGTACAGCCGGCACCAGCTCCGCGAGGTGATGGCCGACTTCTGGACCAACCACTTCAACATCTACGCGCTGAAGCTGGAGGGCCGGTCGCTCGTGCCGGTCGATACCGAGCGCGTCATCCGTCCGCACGTGCTGGGCAA
>Ga0070735_10003077_pt1 | contig 14746 bp, 10 predicted proteins | sample Coa_R1_FD_66443 | JGI IMG/M metagenome (GOLD analysis project Ga0070735, IMG submission 66443) | Surface soil microbial communities from Centralia Pennsylvania, which are recovering from an underground coalmine fire - Coalmine... | ecosystem: Environmental > Terrestrial > Soil > Unclassified ... | reverse complement strand
CGAGGGCGATGCTCGCGATGCCCTGGATGAGGAACAGCGGCCCGATGACGGAGATACTGCGGTAGCCCTCGGACCAGAGCTGGAGGTGGATCACCCCGGACCAGACCAGCAGCCCGGCGCCGGCCACGGCCAGCGCCGTGACCGCCCAGCGGGCGGCCGGTGCGGTCAGGCTGGCCGGCCCGCGCAGCAGCAGCCGGGCGGAGCGGCGCGGGAAGCTCTCCCGCTGGGCGGTGGCCGGAGGCCGGGGCATGGTAGACGTGCGGTTCATGTCTGATTTCTCCTGTTAGCTGGCCGCGGTGTCGGAGGAAGCGGTGATCTTTGCCCCCGAGGAGGCCACCAGCCACCACTTCGCGCCGAAGTTGTCGCTGCCCTGGCCGTTGGTCTGCCCGGCGGCGGAGTCACCGACGAAGTAGTACAGCGGATGCCCGTCGTAGGTCACCTGCTTGGTGCCGTCGGACCGGGTGATCGTGCCCAGGTCGCTCGTCTTCGCGCCGCCGGTGGCGGTGAGCGTGCCGGTCGCCGGCACCGGAGGCCAGGCCGCCGCGCACGCGCCCGAGCACGCGGACATGTTCATGCCGTCCGCGGCCCACAGGTACACCGCGCGCCCCGATCCAGCGGTCAGGAACGCCCCCGCCGAGCCGGCCTGGGTGCTGATCACCGTCCCGGTGGTCGACGCGCTGGCCGGGTTCCCCGCGGCCGGGGCCGAGCTGGGCGAGGAGGTGGTTGCGGCGCTGCTGCACGCCGTGGCCAGCAGCGCCGCGCCCAGCGGGATAGCCAGCTTGACCGGCATCGGCATCCGGGCCAGTAGTGAGCGGATCATCTTCATCGTTTCCTCCCGGGCGGCGATGTGTGCGGCACCGGATTGCGTGGCGCAGCCGCCCTCAGTAGTTGCTAGACGAAGTAACTACGGCGGTGCGTCCGCAAAGGCTTGACCCAACGAGCGTGAACTACATCACGCACCGATCAGCGCTTCTTATGGAGGAGCCCGCCAGCCGAAACCCCTTCGGCTCGCGCCGTTTCGTGATCGTGGACCGAAACCGCTGCCATAGCGGCGGTAGCTGTCCACAATCATGGCCAGTGTCCGGAATGCCGGATGGCAGGCAGGGTGCGGACGCTCGATCACGCCTGGCGAACCACCCGAGCCGCCCGCCGACGCCGCCCGCCGCGCACTAAACGCCGCACTGACGCTCAGGCGTGGTCGACGAACAGGTCGACGGCCGGCTCGGTGCCGGGCTGGTAGGCGTACCGGTCGAAGTCGGTCACGCCCTCGGCGGCCAGCACGTCCTCGCACAGGAACGCGTTCCCGGTGCAGTCCCGGCTGGGCCTGGTGATCACCGCGTAGGCCGCGTCGGCGTACAGTTCGGGCCGCCGGGCCCGGGCCATCGCCGCCTCGCCGCCGAGCAGGTTCTGCACCGCGGCGGTGGCGATCAGCGTCCGCGGCCACAGCGCGTTGGAGGCGATGCCGTCCGGGGCGAACTCCGCGGCGAAGCCCAGCGCGCACAGGGTCATCCCGTACTTGGCGATCGTGTACCCGACGTGCGGGCCGAGCCAGCGCGGCTCCAGGCTGACCGGCGGGGACAACGTAAGAATGTGCGGGTTCGCGGCGCGCTTCAGGTGCGGGATGCAGGCCCGGCTGACCACGAACGTGCCGCGGGTGTTGATCGACTGCATCAGGTCATAGCGCTTGATCTCCAGCGCCTCGCTGCCGGACAGGTTGATCGCCGAGGCGTTGTTCACGCACAGGTCGATCCCGCCGAACCGCTCCACGGTCAGCGAAACGGCCCGCGTCACCTGGTCCTCATCGCGGATGTCACCGACCACCGGCAGCGCGCGCCCGCCGGCCGCCTCGATCTGCGCGGCCGCGGTGTACACCGTCCCCTCCAGCTTCGGGTTCGGCTCGGCCGTCTTGGCGATCAGCGCCACGTTGGCGCCGTCCCGCGCGGCCCGCAGCGCGATGGCCAGGCCGATGCCGCGGCTGCCGCCGGAGATGAACAAGGTCTTGCCCGCGAGCGTCATCGATGGCCTCCCTCGAGCCGGGTGCGGACCGTAGCGCCACGGCCCGTTCGGAGAAATTCATTCATTTTTCCCGAACGGCCATGGTCCCACTTCCGGGTCAGCCTGACTCCTGACCCTCGCGGAGGCGGCGCCGGGAGGCGTCGATCTCGGCCTCGGCGGCGGCGCGGTCGGCCCAGGACGCGCCCTCGACGCTCTTGCCCGGCTCCAGTTCCTTGTAGATCAGGAAGAAGTGCTCGATCTCCATCCGGTCGAACTGCGGCACGTGGTGCAGGTCGCGCAGGTGTTCCTGGCGCGGGTCGCTCGCGGGCACGCACAGGACCTTGTCGTCGCCGCCCTTCTCGTCGGTCATCCGGAACATGCCGATCGGGCGGCTGCGGACCAGGCAGCCCGGGAAGGTGGGTTCCAGCACCAGGACCAGCGCGTCGAGCGGGTCGCCGTCCTCGCCCAGCGTGTCCGGGATGAAGCCGTAGTCCGCCGGGTACTGCGTCGCGGTGAACAGCGTGCGGTCCAGCCGGATCAGGCCGCTGTCGTGGTCGACCTCGTACTTGTTCCGGCTGCCCCGCGGGATCTCGACCACCACGTCAAACTCCATGACATACGACGTTAGGCAAGGGCGTATGCCGACTGAACGTGCTGCAGGTACAGGGCTGGGCGGTTTCCTTGTTACCGGGGACCGACGACCACGCAGGTCAGCGGCCGGACAATGGGCAGCGTGACGAACCTGGCGCAGAACTTGACCGACACCACCCGCGCCCACGGCGGACGGGTGGCCGTCCGGGTGGACAACGCGGCGATGAGCTACCGGGCGCTGGACGAGGCGAGCGCCCGGGTGGCCGGGCTGCTGCACGAGCGCGGCCTCAAACCCGGCGCCCGGGTCGGGCTCATGATGCCCAACGTGGCCGAAGTCCCCGTGGTGTACTACGGCGTGCTCCGGGCCGGCGGCGTGGTCGTCCCGATGAACCCGCTGCTCAAGGCGCGGGAGGTGGCCTACTATCTGGGCGACTCCGGGGCCGGGCTGATCTTCGCCTGGCACGCGTTCGCGGACGCCGCGCGCGGCGGCGCCGGCCAGGCCGAGGCCGAGGCCGTCGTCGTCGACGGGGTCAGCTTCCCCGACCTGCTGGCCTCGGTGACCCCGGACTTCGCGGTCGCGGACCGGGACGACGAGGACACGGCGGTGATCCTGTACACCTCCGGCACCACCGGCCACCCCAAAGGCGCCGAACTCACCCACCACAACCTGAGCAGCAACACCGAAGTGTCCCGGGCCGACATCGTCCGGGCCGGCCCGGACGACGTCATCTTCGGCGGCCTTCCGCTGTTCCATGTGTTCGGCCAGACCGTCGCGCTCAACGTGGCGGTCGCGTCCGGCGCGTGCCTGACCCTGCTGCCCCGGTTCGACGCCGCTCACGCGCTGCGGATCATCGCCGGCCACCACGTCACCGTCTTCGAGGGCGTGCCGACCATGTACGTGGCGCTGCTGCACGCCCCGGACCGCACGGACTACGACACCTCCTCGCTGCGGATGTGCATCTCCGGCGGGGCGGCCCTGCCGGTGGAGGTGCTGCGCGGGTTCGAGGAGGCGTTCGGGGTCCCGGTGCTGGAGGGCTACGGCCTGTCCGAGACCTCGCCGGTCGCCTCGTTCAACCACCCCGGCCGCGAGCAGAAGCCCGGCTCGATCGGCACCCCCATCCGGGACGTCCGGATGCGGGTCGTGGACGACGAGGACCGCGAGCAGGCCCAGGGCGAGGTGGGCGAGATCGTCATCAGCGGGCCGAACGTCATGAAGGGCTACTGGCAGCGGCCCGAGGCCACCGCCGAGGCGATCCGCGACGGCTGGTTCCACACCGGCGACCTGGCCCGGGTCGACGAGGACGGCTACTTCTACATCGTGGACCGCAAGAAGGACCTGATCATCCGCGGCGGCTACAACGTCTACCCGCGCGAGATCGAGGAGGTGCTCTACGAGCATCCCGCGGTCGCCGAGGCCGCCGTGATCGGCGTGCCGCACGAGTCGCTCGGCGAGGAGGTCGCCGCCGCGGTGGCCCTCAAGCCGGGCGCCGCCGTCACCGCCGAGGAGCTGCGCGACTACGTCAAGGGCCAGGTCGCGGCGTACAAGTACCCGCGGCACGTGTGGATCACCGACGCGCTGCCCAAGGGGGCGACCGGCAAGATCCAGAAGCGGGACATCGTCATCCCGCCCGACCTGTGATGCCGGTGCCTGATTTGCCTGGGCCTTCGGCCGCGGTGCCTGATTTGCCTGGGCCTTCGGCCGCGGTGCCTGATTTGCCTGGGCCTTCGGCCGCGGCGCCGTGAGGCTGCTGCTGCTCGCCCCGCCGGGGGCGGGCAAGGGCACCCAGGGCGAGCGGCTGGCGGCCTGGTCCGGGGCCAGGCACATCGCCGCCGGGGACCTGCTGCGAGCGCAGGCCCGCGCGGGCGGGCCGCTCGGCGACCAGATCGCGGCGTGCCAGGCCCGCGGTGACCTGGTCCCCGACCAGATCGTGCTCGACGTGCTGACCCCGGTGGTGACCGAGGCGGCCGCGGCCGAAGGCCCAGGCAGATCAGGCACCGCGGGCGGCGGGTACATCCTGGACGGGTTCCCGCGGACCCTGCCCCAGGCGATCGCCGCGGCCGACCTCGCGGCCCGGCTCGGCGTGAGCCTGGACGCGGCGATCTACCTGCACGCGCCCGACGCCGTGCTGACCCGCCGCCTGCTGGACCGGGCCAGCCAGAGCGGCCGCTCGGACGACCGGGCCGACGTGATCCGGCACCGGCTGCGGGTGTACGCGCAGACGACCGGCGCGCTCGTCCCGTACTACACCGAGCGCGGCATCCTGGTCGCGGTCGACGCCGACCAGTCGCCGGACTCCGTCACCACCGACATCACCGCCCAGCTGTCCGCGCTGCCGCTGACCCGCCCGCCGGAGGCTGGCAGGTAAATAGGCATCGCCACTGGGCAGGGCATACGTTTACTGCCATGTGGCCCATCGACCGCCCGCCGCAGTGGGTGGACCGCAGCCAGGAGCTCGCGACGGTCCGTGCTGGCCTCGAGGCGCTCCGCCATGGCGAGGGCGCGGCCGTCTGGGTCGAGGGCGAGCCGGGCATCGGCAAGTCGTCCCTGGTCGCCGAGGCCCTGGCCGGCGTCGGCGAGCCGGACTGGGACATCGGGTGGGGGATCGCCGACCAGCTCACCGAGCGGCTGCCGCTCAGCGTGATCCAGGACTGCCTTCAGGTCCGGCTCAGCTCGCCCGACCCGCGCCGGGCGCACGCCGCCGGCGTGCTGCGCAGCCAGCGGCTCGGCCTGTTCGCCGACGGCGAGGCGTCGGTTTCGAGCGCCGAGGTCCTGATCGCGCTGGCGGACGAGCTGTGCGCGGCCGCCCCGACGGTGCTGGTGCTCGACGACCTGCAGTGGGCCGACGACGCCTCGCTGCTCGTCTGGCACCAGCTCGCGGCCGCCGTCGGTCAGCAGCGGCTGCTGCTCATCGCGACGTGCCGGTCCGATCCGCGCCGCCCCGAGGTCCGGCAGGTGCGCAAGGCCCTGGCCCGCTGCGGCGGGGCGGTGGTCACCCTCGGTCCGCTCCCGGAAACCGACGTGGCCGCCCTGGTGACGGCCATGCTCGGCCCGCCGCCGGGGGACACGCTGCGCCGGCTGACCGCCCAGGCCGCCGGGAATCCCCTGTACCTGCGCGAACTGGTCGACGCCCTGGCGCGCGACCGGGCGCTCGCCGACCCGGTTTCCGCCGCCGGGGACCAGCTGCCGGCGTCGCTGGCGGCCCTGCTCAACGACCGGCTCGGTTCCGTCTCGGCCCAGACGGCGCAGATCCTGCGGACCGCCGCCCTGCTCGGCGGGAAGTTCACAGTCGCCGACCTGGCCGTGCTGCTGCGCCGGCCGGTGTCGGACCTGGCGGCGGGCCTGCAGGAGGCGGTCGCGGCGCGCATCCTGGTGGGCTCGGGCGGCGAACTGGCGTTCCGGCACCAGCTGATCCGCCAGGCGCTGTACGAGAGCATGCCCGCCGCGCTGCGCACCGCGCTGCACGCCGAGGCGGCCCGGGATCTCGCGGCCGCGGACGCGGAGCCGCTGAGCGTCGCGCAGCAACTGGCCGCGGCCGGGCAGCCGGGCGCGGGCTGGGCCCGGGCCTGGCTGCTGCGCACCGCGCCCGCGCTGACCACGCAGGCGCCCCGGCTCGCGGCCGACCTGCTGCGGCGGGAACTGGACGCGGCGCCCGGCGGCGACGACGCCCGCGACGGGCTCATCGCCGGCCTGGTCCGGGCCCTGCTGGCGATCGGCTCCTTCGACGACGCGGCCCGCCAGGCCAGCGCGGCGCTGCCGGTGCTGACCGACACCGAACGGCGGGCCGAAACGTACTCGGTGCTGGCGCGCGCCCAGGTCAGCGCCGGCCGGAGCGACGAGGCGATCGGCACCATGCGTCAGGCCCTGGCCTCGCCCGGCCTGCCGCGCACCTGGCAGGCCCGGATGCTGGCCTTCCTGGCCATGCTCGAACGGGCCGGGGGCGGCGGGCTGGCGGCGGCGGACGGGACGGCCCGGCAGGCCCTGACCCTCGCCGAGGAGGCCGGCGACCCGTTCGCGACCGCGCACGCCCTGACCGACCTGTGGCTGAGCCACAGCATCAGGCGCGACCACGCCGCCGCCCTCGGGTACATCGACCAGGCCCTAAGCGTGCTCGGCGATGACCCCGGCTACGCGGACCTGCGCTCGTTCGCGGTCGACGACCGCATCTTCACCCTGCAGAATCTCGACCGCTGGCCGGAAGCGGAGCTGGCCCTGCGGCAGGCCCGCGAGTCGGCCCAGCGCACCGGCGCGCCCGATCGGGTGAACTGGGTCACCGCGGCGGTGCTGCGGTACTGGCAGGGCCAGTGGGACGACGCGCTGGCCGAGCTGAGCCCGGATGCGGACGATGTTCCCGGGCTCACCTACACCTTCCTGCGCGAACGCTGGCCCGCACTGCTCGTCCACGGGGTGACCGCGCTCATCGCCGGGCGCCGGGACCAGCGTGGCCCGGCCGATCAGCATCTCCGCGCGGGCCTGGCGCTGCCCGTCCTGAGGATTCCCGACCGGGAGAACCGGGACTTCCTCGTCGCCGCGCATGCGGTCGCGCTGGAGCAGCGCGGCGAGGTCCGTGCGGCGATGCAGGCGCTGGCCGCGATCATGCCCCGGCGCGACGGTGAGATGACCCTGATCCACCAGTGGCTGCCGGACCTCGTCCGGCTCGCGCTCGCCGCCGGCGACGAGCAGCTGGCGCGGACCGCGGCGCGGGCCTGCCAGGAGGAGGCCGCGGCGGAGACCCGGCCGGCCCGGGCCGCCGCGGCGAGCCTGCGGTGCCAGGGACTGCTGCAGTCCGATCCGGCCCCGCTCCGGGACGCCGTCGCGCACTACCGGACGGCCGGCCCGGCCGTGGAACTGCCGGCCGCGCTGGAAGACCTGGCCGCCGTGCTGGCCGGGAGCGGGCAGCACGAGGCGGCCCGGGCCGCGCTGACCGAGGCCGTCAGCGGCTATGAGGGGCTGAACGCCCGCTGGGACATCCGCCGGGCCGCGGGCCGGCTTCGCCCCTACGGCATCAGGCGCGGCGTCCGCGGCCCGTCTCTGGCTGGGCCGCGCGGCCCGCGGCCCGTCTCCGGCTGGGCCGCGCTCACCCCGGCCGAGCTCAAGGTCGCCGCGCTGGTCGCCAGGGGCGACTCGACGTCGGAGATCGCCCGCGACATGTACCTGTCCCGGCGGACGGTGCAGACCTACATCTCCCGCATCCTGGCCAAGCTCGGTGCCAAGAGCCGGGTGGAGATCGTCCGCGAGGCGCTGCGCCACGGCGTCTCCCTGTGAGGCGGCAAAGTGTCGTCAGATGACGATAGGCACCGCCCGGCCCAGGCGATTCCATGGGAGGCGTGGCAACGCGCCAGCTGACGTCCTTCCAGGTCCGTCCGGATAGTCCTGGTGCTCCCGGGATCTCAGCCGGAGTCGTGTCCCGCCCCGCGTTGTTCCGCCGCCTGGCCGAAGCCGAGCGCGTGGTGCAGATATCGGCGCCCGCGGGGAGCGGCAAGACGGTGCTCATGGCCTCCTGGGTTGCCGCGGCCGGCCTGGCCGAGCACGTCGCGTGGGTCCCGGTGGATCACACGATGCGCGATCCGCGGCGGTTCTGGGTCTCGGTGGTTGACGGGCTGCGCGGCACGGTGGCCGGATCGGCGCTGGTCCGGCCGCTGGCCGGGGCGCCGGATCTGGACGGCTGGGCGGTGGTCGAGCGGCTGCTGACCGACCTGGCTCCGCTGCCCGGCCGGCTGTGGCTGATGATCGACGACGCGCACCTGCTGGACGGCGGTGACGTGCCGCGCCAGCTGGAGCTTCTGGTCCTGCGCGCGCGGCCGGAGCTGCGGTTCGTCATCGCGACCCGGCACGATCTGCGGATCGGGCTGCACCGGCTGCGGCTGGAGCGGGAGCTGACCGAGATTCGCCTGGCCGATCTGCGGTTCAGCCTGGCCGAGGCGCGGGCGCTGTTCGGTGCGAGCGGGGTGGAGTGCCCGGAGGAGACGCTGGCCCAGCTGCACCAGCGGACCGAGGGCTGGGCGGCCGGGCTGCGGCTGGCCGCGCTGTCGCTGGCCGGGCACCCGGACCCGGAGCGGTTCGCCGCGGAGTTCTCCGGCACCGACCGGACCGTCGCCGAATTCCTGCTGACCGAGGTGCTGGACCGGCAGAGCGAGGACGTTCGGCGGCTGCTGCTGCGCACCTCCGTGCTGGACCGGGTGTCCGGCCCGCTGGCGGACGCACTGACCGGCGGCTCCGGCGGCGAGCGGGTCTTGCAGGACCTGGAGCGGGCCGGCGCGTTCGTGGTCTCGCTGGACGCGCGCCGGTCCTGGTTCCGCTACCACCAGCTGTTCGCGGACCTGCTGCAACTGGAGTTGCGCCGCTCCGCGCCGGATGAGCGCGCCGCGCTGCACGGCCTGGCCGCCGGGTGGCTGGCCGGGCACGGGTACCCGGCGGAGGCGATCCGCCAGGCGCTGGCCGCGCAGGACTGGGGCCTGGCCGGCCGGCTGCTGTCGGACTGCTGGCTCGACCTGTACCTCGGCGGCCAGGGCGCCGCCGTGGTCGACCTGCTCGACCGGTTCCCGGGCCGGGTGGTGGCGGCCAGCCCGGAACTCACCGCCGTCCGGGTGGCGAGCGATCTGGTCCGGGGCGCGCTGGGCGATGCCGGACGGCATCTGGCCATGGCCACCGGCGCGCTGGCCGCCGTGCCCGCGGACCGTCGCGGACGCACGCGGGTCATGCTGGCCGTGCTGCGGATGTTCCTGGCCCGGCGCTGCAGCGACTACCCGGTCGTGTTCGAGGAGGCACAGCGGCTGCTCGGCCTCATCGAGTCGGCCGATATCGCGCGGCTCGGCCTGGGCGAGGACCTGCGCGCCGCGGCGTGGATCAGCCTGGGCCTGGCCGAGCTGTGGACGCTGCGCGTCGAGGACGGGGAACGGCATCTGGAGCAGGGCCTGGCCCTGGCGCGCCAGATCGGGCGGCCGTACCTGGAGCTGCACGGCCTGGCCCACGGGGCGCACGCGATGCTGCTGGTCGAGCCCGGCCGGCTGCCCGCCGAGTGGGGCCGGCAGGCCATCGACCTGGCGGAACGGCACGGCTGGGGCGAGGAGCCGCTGGCCGGAATGGCCTGCGCCGAGCTCGGCATCGTCCTGCTGGGCCAGGGACGGCTGGATGACGCCGAGCCATGGCTGGAGCGCGCCGAGCGGACCCTGCGGGCCGAGGTGGAGCCGGCCGCCGCGATGAGCCTGCGCTACGCTCGCGCCGTCCTGGACCTGGCCCGGGGCCGTCACGCCGACGCGCAGGCCTCGTTGGCCAGCGCCGAGGCGCTGGCTGAGCCGCTGATCACGCCGCATGCCCCCGGGGCGCGGCTGCGATCGTGGCTGCGGCAGACGCTGGAGCGGCTGGGCCAGCCCGAACCCGCTGAGCGGGCCCTGCTCACCGACAGCGAGACGCGCGTCCTGCGCTACCTGCCGACCCACCTCACGATGCAGGACATCGCCGACGAGCTGTTCCTCTCGGTGAACACGGTCAACACCCACCGGCGGCATGTGTACGAGAAGCTCGGCGTCCATAGCCGCCACGACGCGGTCGACCGCGCCCGCGCCCTGGGCCTGCTCGCGCCGTCAGCGCGACGGTCCTAGCGGGCCGGCGGTCCTAGCGGGCCGGCGGTCCTAGCGGGCTGGCGGCAGGCCCAGGTGCTCGGCCAGCCACGGCCCGGTCACGCTGCCCTGGTCCCGGACTACCTCCGCTGGCGCGCCGGCCGCGACGATGTGCCCGCCGTCCGGGCCCCCGCCCGGGCCCATGTCGATGAGGTGATCCGCGACGGCGAGCAGGTCCAGGTCGTGGTCGATGACGATGATCGTGGCCCCGGCCCGCATCAGCCGGTCGAACACGCCGGCCAGGGTCGCCACGTCGAGCGGGTGCAAGCCGGTGGACGGTTCGTCGAAGACGTACAGCGTGCCGCGCTGGCTGCTGCGCAGCCGGGAGGCGATCCGCAGCCGCTGTGACTCACCGCCGGACAGGGACGGCGTGGGCTCGCCCAGCCGCAGGTAACCGAGCCCGACGTCGCTGACCGGGCGCAGCGCCGCCGCGACCGGGGCCCGGTCGGCGAACTGTTTCAGGGCGTCGTCCACGCTCAGGCCGAGCACATCGGCGATGGTCAGGCCGTCCACCCGGACGGCCAGGCTGGCGTCGTTGAAGCGGGTGCCGTGACAGGTCGGGCACTGGACGGCGATGTCGGGCAGGTACTGGACGTCGAGGTCGATGTGGCCGAGCCCGCGGCAGGTCGGGCACTGCCCCTCGCGGGTGTTGAACGAGAAATGCCCCGGCTTCCAGCGCCTGCGCCGGGCGTACCCGGACTCGGCGAACACGCGGCGGATCTCGTCGAACGCCCCGGAGTAGGTCGCGGGCGTGGATCGCGCGTTCTGGCCGATCGGCGTGGCGTCCACCTGGACGACCTGCCGGATGCCGCCCAGGTCCAGGCGGCGGACGTGCGCGGGCAGCGCCGACCCGGTCAGCCGGGCCCGCGCGGCCGGGACGAGGCTGTCCAGGACGAGGGCGGTCTTCCCGGCGCCCGAGGGGCCGGCCAGCGCGGTCAGCCGGCCCGCCGGGAACACGGCGGTGAGGTCGTGCAGGTTGTACAGGTCGCCGATCTCGATGGTGATCTGCCCTTCCTGCCCTTCCTGCGCCAGGTGCTCCCGCGGTACGGTGTCTGATTTGCCTGGGCCTTCGGCCACGGCGGTTGCTCCGGCCAGGAACGGGCCGATGATCGAGCGCGGATCGGACGCCAGCTGGGCGGGGGTGCCCTGGGCGATGATCGTGCCGCCGGCCAGGCCGGCCCCGGGGCCGAGCTCGATGATCCAGTCCGCGGCGCGGATGACCTCCCGCTCGTGCTCGACCACGACCACCGAGTTGCCGTTCCCGGCCAGCGCGGTGATCGTCTTCAGCAGGCCCTGGACGTTGCTCGGGTGCAGCCCCACCGACGGCTCGTCCAGCACGTACAGCATGCCGGTGGTGCTGGCCCGGACCGTCGAGGTGAGCTCGATCCGCTGCCGCTCGCCGGTCGACAGCGAGGCGCCGGCCCGGTCCAGGGTCAGGTAGCTGAGTCCCACGTCGAGCAGCGGCCTGAGCCGGCCGTCCAGCTCTGCGAGCAGCCCGGTGGTCATCCGGCTGAGCTCGGCGGGCAGCCCGGCGGGCAGGCCGGCGGTGAACCGGCGCAGCTCGTCCAGGCCGAGCGCGCTGATCTCGGCCAGGTTCCGCCCGCCCAGCCGGGAGGCGAGCGCCTCCGGGCGCAGCCGGGCGCCGTGGCACACCGAGCACGTCCTGGTGATGAGGAACCGCTGCACCAGGCGGCGGGTCCGCTCGTTGTCGCTGCGCAGCGAGCGTTCCACCGCGGCCACCGCGTTGTCGTAGCTGACCGAGAGCTGGACGGTCCGGCCGGGCCGGTCCGAGTGCAGCGTGACCTGGCGCTTGACCGGCTCGCCGTGCAGCACGATGTCCTTCTCGCGGTCGGTCAGGTCCCGGTACGGGACGTCGAGCCGGACGCCGAGCTCACCCGCGGCGTACATCGACAGCCGCCGCCCGCCGGAGTTCCACGGCAGCACCGCGCCGTCCTCGATGGTCCGGCCCGGATCGGGCACCAGGGTGCTCTCGTCGACCTCGGACCGCACGCCCAGGCCCTGGCAGGCCGGGCAGGCCCCGTAGGAGTTGAACGCGAAGGACTCGGCGCCGGGGTGCTCGAAGCGCGCGCCGCACACCGGGCAGACGATCTCCTCCTGTTCGACCGCGATCGACGGCGGGACCATGTGGCCGTTCGGGCACCGGTGCTCGCCCAGCCGGGACATCATCAGCCGCAGCACGTTGAGCACCTCGGACATGGTGCCGACCGTGCTGCGCGGCCCCGGGACCGGCGGGCGCTGGCGCAGGGCCAGCGCGGGCGGCAGGTGCTCGATCCGGTCCACGTCCGGCCGCTGGGCCTGGCTCAGCCGCCGCCGGCTGTAGGTGCTCAGCGCCTCCAGGAACCGCTGCAGGCCTTCGGCGTACAGCGTGCCCATGGCCAGCGAGGTCTTGCCCGACCCGGACACCCCGACCACCGCGACCGTCCGCCACAGCGGCACGTCGACGTCGATATCCCGCAGGTTGTTGTGCCGCGCCCCGCGCACGGCGATGGCGGCGGGCAGCGTCTGCGGCACGGGTATCTCACCAGGCGTCATACCAGGCAACCTAAGGCCGTTCGTCGGATGGATGCCAGCCGGCCCGGGCCGGCACCGGGGCGGTCGCCAGCCCGCCCCGGTGCGCGGTGCTCAGGGGTGAACCGGTCCGCTGTGCCCGCGGTCCAGGCGGTACGACTGCATGATCTGGAACGTGGTGGAGGTGGTGAACTCCGCGATGTCCGCGGCGGCCAGCACGCCGGTGTACTTCTCGATGACCGGCGCGGCGGCGCGTTCCACCACCGCGTCGAGGTGGCCCTTGACCCCGGCCCACATGTTCGGCCAGGCCTGGGTGTAGAACGGCACCGGGTCGACCGCCTCCAGCGCCTCTCTCGCGCTGGCGTCGATGTCGGCGATGTACTGCTGGTGGACCGCGACGTCGTCGCGGGTGGCGAGCCGGCCGAGGTGCCCGCTGATCAGGTGCGTCCACGGGTAGGACAGCGCGATTTGCGGGGCGCCCATGTACCCGATCACGTCCTCGGACAGGTTGACGTTGTAGATGGGCACCCACCCGGCGTTGACCACGTCGATGAACATCAAGGTGTCGTGGTCGGGGAAGTGGATGTAGATGTTGTCCGGCGTGTGGTTGGGCCCGTGCCAGGCCAGCTCGACGCGATCGCCGCCGACCTCCAGCGTGTAGGTGTCGGCGAAGGTCAGGTCCGGCAGCGGGCGGGCCTCGTCGTCGTCGCGCCGCAGTAGCCGCAGGGTCTCCTCGTGCCCGATACGGACCACGTCCCCGCCGAACAGGAACGCCGCACTGTTGTGATCGGCGTGGTGGTGCGAGTAGACGAAGTGCGTCACCGTGTTGGGCACGCCCTCGGCGGCGGCGGTCTCGTCGATGGCCCGGCGCAGGTTCCCGCCGATGCTCGGGGGCGCGTCGAACAGCACCACGCCGTCCCGGGTGGCCAGGAACGCGCAGTTGTAGACGCTGTCGGTGACCCAGAACAGGTTCCGCTCCACGCGCCCGACGTAGTATCCCTGCTCGTTGAGGGCCGGGCCGAGCGCGGACGGCGGGATCGGTGCGTACTCCGGCTGGTCTGGCGATGTCACGGTGTCTCCCTGGATTCTCCGGCACGTCCCTGGCGGCCGTGCGAGCGTTCGCAACAGACCCAGACTGGCCCGCGGCCAGGTGACCAGCCGTCACCCGATCCTGGTGATTCACGCCTGGCCGGTCATCCGCGCGAGGGCCGTTCCCCGGGGCCGTGCGGCGGGCGCCGGGGCCGCGGCGGCCAGCGGTGGCCAGCGGCGGCCCGCGTGAGCTGACCCGGCGGTCACCGGATCCCGGTGATGCGGTCTCACCTGGCCGCCCTGGACCATGACGGCATGGACCCGGCACCCGCCCTGTACGTGATCCGGATTGACGGGCACCTCGGCGCCACGGTGCTGTCCGCGTTCCCGGCGCTGACCTCGCGGCAGCACGGCGCGCACACCGTGCTGACCGGGCTGCTTGACCGGTCGGCGCTGTACGGGGTGCTGGCCGAGGTCGAGGCCCTCGGCCTGGACCTGCTCGAGGTCCGCCAGCTGACCAGGCACCGCGAAGCACCGGGATCCGGTGACTACCTCTCGCCGTGATCGCCATTGCGGCCGCGACCTGGACCTGATGCCGACGACCGGACCCCGCGGCGGGGAAGGAGCAGGTTCCGCGACCGAGGATTCCAGCCAGAGTGCGGCAGTAACGACATGATTGCGGCAATCATGCCGCTCTGGCCGCATGGTTGTGGCAATCATGTCGTCTGGGTGGTTACCGGAGGCGAGTCAGGTGGTGTCGGGGAGGCATGCGGGGCAGAAGTGTCCCGAGAGGACCTCGAAGTACATCCCTTAGTCCTAAAGCCGGCCCTGCCCAACTACGTCGTTGCCGCAACCACGTACACCTGGACACGCTTCGAAATAAGGTGTGTTTATGGCGTGCCGGGGGTGGTTAGTGTGTCATCTGGCGGGGTGTCGGCTGGCTGGGGCGGTGCGGTGATGGTGATGTGGTGGCGGGCGGCGTGTT